>JGI12210J13797_10240933_pt1 | contig 15860 bp, 11 predicted proteins | sample ElkSlonscriptome_3_FD_13797 | JGI IMG/M metagenome (IMG submission 13797)
CTACTACTGTCATGTTTTAGTTTATTTATTTACCAAACTAATTGGGCTCAATCTTCTTCTACCTTGTTTACCCTGCTGCCTCCCAGCGAAACGGGTATTGAGTTTCGTAATGACATCGAGGATACTAAAGACCGAAGTATTTTAATTTACTCTAATTACTACGGTGGCGGAGGGGTAGGCATAGGCGATATTAACAACGATGGTTTGCCGGACATTTTTTTTGCCGGAAATTTAGTGGGTGACCAACTTTATCTCAATCAGGGTAATCTGAAGTTTGAAGATGTTAGTGAGCAAGCAGGTATCCAAGATAATGGCGGTTGGTCTTCCGGAGTTTTGTTTGGTGATGTAAATCAGGATGGCTATCAGGATATTTACGTGACCCGAGAGCTTTACGATCATCAGCCGGAGCTACGGAGAAACAAGCTCTACATAAACACATTCGGTAAAACTGGCAAAGTTGGCTTTGAAGAAGCATCGGCAGAGTACGGGGTAGACAATAGCGAACGGACCCGCCACGCTACGTTTTTAGACTACGATCAAGATGGTGACCTAGATTTATTTCTGCTAAATCAGCCACCGAACCCCGGAGATTATTCCTCTTTCTACGGAACAGAGTTGATGCATGATAAATACAGCCCTCGTCTGCTACAAAACCAAGATGGCACGTTTGCTGACGTAACCAAAGCAGCTGGACTGCTGAAGCCTGGATTTGCCAACAGCGTTTCAGCCAGCGACTTAAACGGTGATGGCTGGACTGACCTTTATGTGAGTAATGATTTTGAAGCACCGGACTTTATCTACTTTAATAATGGTGATGGCACTTTTTCAGAAGGAACTCAAGACGTAACCCGGCATATTTCCTTCTACAGTATGGGAGTAGACGCGGGAGATATTAACAATGATGGGTTGCTAGACATAATTGTGGCCGATATGGTGGCTGAAGATAACTACCGGTTGAAAGCTAACATGAGTGGTATGAATCCCTCGGCTTTCTGGGATGTGGTAGATGATGGAGGGCATTATCAGTACATGTTTAATACTCTTCACTTAAACACTGAGTTACCTACAGATACTAACGTTACCGAGCAACAGACTGAAACAAATGGGGGGTACTTTCGAGATATTGCTCAAATAGCGGGAGTGGCTTCTACTGATTGGAGCTGGTCTACGCTTTTTGCTGACCTGGACAATGATGGTTGGAAAGATCTGCATATTACTAATGGTTTGCTGCGGGATATTCGTAATAGTGATGCTTCTAAGAAATTTGCCAAATACGTTGAGTCAGCGATCAGCGCTTACTTAGCTAAAAACCCAAATCCGGAGGGGATATCTATCTGGGATATTGCTGATATCAACGAAGCACTGGAGTTAACACCTTCAGTACCCTTAATGAACTACGCTTACCAAAACAAAGGAAATCTAAACTTCGAGAAGGTAAACCAAGAATGGGGTTTTGAGCAGGAAACCTTCTCCAATGGCTCCGCCTACGCTGATCTGGATAACGATGGCGATCTTGATTTGATCATTAATAACGTAAATGCGGAAGCGATGGTGTACCGCAATAATGCTCAGGAGATGCTTGGTAATCACTATTTGCGGGTGAATCCGGTAGCTGATAATCCGACAGTAGCCAACTTAGGAGTAAAAATATGGGTCGAGACTGACGAGGGTACCCAGTTCTTTGAAACAACTAGTGTGCGCGGTATGTACTCTACCAGCGAATCTACGGTGCATATCGGGTTGGGTAACCAGACGAGTATCAATAAATTACGAGTACGCTGGCCCGATGGTCACGAACAATTTTTGGAAAACGTCTCCGCCGACCAAACAATTCAGGTGCGCTACACCGATGCTTTTGAGACTGAAAAGACTCTTACCCAAAATCATGACAATTCTCAACCACTGTTTACCAATGTTACTGATCAGCAGCCATTGGCTATTCAGCATAAAGAAAATGATTTTGACGATTTTGAAAAGCAGGTGCTACTGCCGCACCGCATGTCAGATTTAGGGCCAGCTTTAGCTACTGGAGATGCAAATGGCGATGGTCAGGATGATTTTTATCTAGGCGGGGCTGCTGGCCAACCTGGACAATTGTTTCTCCAGCAAAACGATGGAACATTTGCCTCAACTTCTCAAGAAACTTGGCAGAAAAATACTGCTAGTGAAGACATGGGTAGTATTTTCTTTGATGCCGATGGTGACGGCGACCAGGATTTATACGTGGTGAGTGGAGGAAATGAGTTTGCCCCTCAGTCTGCTGAGTACCAAGACCGTCTTTACTTAAACGATGGTGACGGGAAATTTACTCAAGCGGCCGATGCTTTACCTGTAATGCTGAACAGCGGTTCGAAAGTGTATCCCGAAGATATTGATCAGGACGGGGACTTGGATTTATTTGTGGCGGGAAGACACGTTCCTTGGAGTTATCCCGAACCAGCCAGCAGTAGCCTGCTTCTTAATGAAGGGGGAAAGTTTACCGATGTTAGTGATCAGCTTTGCCCGGAGCTAAAGAATATTGGGATGGTGAACGATGCTACTTGGGTAGATTTTTCTGGTGATGGTCGTAAAGACTTGGTATTAGCAGGGGAGTGGATGCCAATCACACTGCTGCAAAATGAGGGTGGTCATTTCACGAATGTGACCGCTTCCTATGAACTGGACGGAAGTACCGGATGGTGGTTTAGTTTAGCAGCAGCCGATATGGACGGCGACGGCGATCAGGATTTGATTGCGGGTAACTTAGGTTTAAACTACAAGTACCAAGCTAGCGAAGAAGAACCCTTTGAGGTATTTTACTACGACTTCGACAAAAATGGCTCCGAAGATGTAGTGCTGGCTTACTATAATTTTGGTATTCAATATCCACTACGGGGGCGGTCGTGCTCATCGCAGCAAGTACCCATGATTAAAGACAAGTTTAAATCTTACGAGCTATTTGCCTCGGCTGATTTAGTAGATGTATACGAAGAAGATAACCTAGAAGAGTCGCTCAACTATCAGGCTAATACTTTTGCTTCGGTGTACTTAGAAAATACGGGGGATGGCTCTTTCGAACAACATACATTGCCGACTGAAGCGCAGTTCTCATCCGTAAACGATATTATTATTGCCGACTATAATCAAGATCAAATCTTAGATATTCTGTTAGCAGGTAATCTGTACGGCGCGGAAATTGAAACAGCCCGTAATGATGCCGGAGTTGGATTAGTGCTCTTAGGTGATGGTTCTGGTGAGTTTCAACCGCTCACCCCAGCGGAAAGTGGCTTCTTTGTACCTACTGATGTAAAAGATATGAGCATAGTTCAGGGTTCACAAGGAAAACAATTGCTAGTTGGAAGCAACAACAGTCAATTGCAAATATTTCAGTTAGGCAGTCAGAAAGTCCCTTAATAAGCTCGTGACATCAATCGTTGGATGGCATTAGGTTTAGGATAATTCGCTGGTAGCGGGTCAGGCTCGGGGTGCCGTTATCGGTTACTTGTAAAATGATGTGCGTGGTTTGAGGTGGCGAGAATTTTGCTATTGCCGGAATTTTAATTTGTAGTTTTGTTTGATCAGTATTTTCCAGTTCAATGAAACTCCGCCAAGATCGCTTCCAATAATTTCCCGCTTCAGGATACAGAAACCAATGGTATTCTAGCTTATCTCCATCTGGGTCTGAACTTGCAGATGCATCTAAAGTTAACTCTTCACCAACGGTAATGGTAATTTCCTGTTCACCCGTAACTTTCACTTCGGGTGGATGATTGGCTTCCTCGTACGATTGAACACACCAGTCCATACGAGCCGCAAAATCATTTTGGAAAGCTTCTCGCCAGCGCCAGATAGTAGCGTGATTGTCAATGTAAATTCGCCCATCATTCCCCATGACCTCATCTTGAGTATCGGTCCATATTGGCCGAGTTTCTGGGTTAGCTTCTTGTCGGTGTCGGTAGGGTTTGAACCGGGGTTGGTAGAATTCATAACGACCACCCCAACCACCATAGTCGGGGCGTTCTGGAACATTTAATCCGTTATCGATCAGCGATAGAAAGCTTGGGGTATCACCTTCCATTGCGTATTCTACTTCAGGATATTCCGCCGCGAGCGAGCCATGCCCTTCCATAATATTTTCCCGCAGCCAAGTATTTTTAACGATACTGGTATCAGCTCCTGAAGCAAAATTATACCAAGGCTCACCTGATATTCCTGACCAGGTAGCATTTCGGTAATTTCCACCCGGACTAACAATGTAAAATAAGTCAGGAAACTCTTTACGTATCCAGGGAGCCGAATCATCTTGGTCAGAGATTGTATAAACTCGAATTTTAGCTACAAAACGAGCCAGTTCGGCAGGAGTTCGGGTCTTCCGAACTTTCCAAAGGGATTGGGCTAGCACATTGGCGCCGCCCCATACGGATACCCACACTGGGCGATCATCTTCTTTATCAACGACTTCTATCAGCCAGTCGGAACCCTCAGAATCCATTCCAGCACCTACTCCATCCATTCCGTAGCGAGCAATTCCTTGTTTGGTAACCGAATGAAAGTATTCCTCAGCTGGAAAGCCCGTTTCGTGCTTAAGTAAGTTCGTTCGTACTTTTCCGTAGGCTTCCACAATTTCTCGGATGCGCCATTCAGCCGTAGTATCGCGAAGGTGGGTTGAGGTGGTGGCAATAAGTGCTTCGGTGTCAAAATGATTGCTGTATGCCAGAAAGCGGACGAGCGACTGAGCATCATCCGGCTCGTTTTCAATATCGGTAAGCACTACCACTCGAGCCTTTTCTTGGGAAAGTGCCGGGTAAACAGTAACAAAAGAGAAAGCGAGAAGGATGGAAATAGCTATTTTCACGGTAGGCTAGGTTAGAAAATAGTAATATAGGTAGTTTTTATAAAAAATAGTAATCAGCGGAAAGAGAAGATTCTACCGATAAACAATCTACTCGTGCTGATGTGCCAATAGATCCTTTTGATCAGTCATATTCAACCTCTGAGGTTGCAATGGGTCAGAAATGGTAATGCTGTCTAATATACTAACCAAAACACCTGGAAGAGAACTTTCAAGATGTTGGCTAATAGTCGGTTCAGTAACAAAGGTAATTGGCACCTCGGTAACAGACTGATAGTAATTGGGAAGATGTTGATGGAAATGAATATCTAGTAGCTTTTGACTTGTTGTTTGAATATCTTCGGTATTTACCGGAAACTGACAGGCCAGCCAAAGAGCCATTTGAAAGAGTAGGTAAATACCTACCACAAAATTTCTAATGCGCCAGTAAATAGTCACGACGGATACTTCTTTTAGTGTAGTGTATCAATAGTAAGGAATGTAATCTTATAATACTAAAAAAACTTCACAATACTATACAATCCGATAAAGATAATTACTAGAGAGCTAGTCCAGAAGGCAATATCGTACCCCAAAGTAGGAGCGAGGGCCTGGGGTAGGCGGTGATAGCGGAAGTGGTACGCCGCAAATACGATAATCAGTAGTAAAATTGATGTGACAAAACCACCAATCAAGATCATCATTACCGGAAGCTGAATAAATAGAAATAATAAAGTCCAAACCAGTGGAAACACCCAGGCTAGTACTGCAATACTACGCTTACGCACTATAGGATCGTAAAAGTTGAGCCAGCCCATTTGACCAAAACAATCAGAAAAAATACGAGTCCAACAGGCCAAGGCCGCAAATAAGGTGGAAAATAATACGACTAATGCCCCTAGTAAAAATATTGATTTTGCACCTGGCCCCAGCGTTTCGGTGTAAATTCGGGATAAGGCTTCTACCATCTGATAGCCTTCGGGAATATCCCCGCTCTCGTGAAGAATAGCAGCTCCCAACAGATAAAAAACAGCAGTGACTACAGTATAAACCACCATCGATAGCAGCGCATCCCAGTACATTACCCGAATCCAGCCTTTGGCGCGCCGTAGCCAACCTTCATCTTCTTCTAAGCGAGATTTATCCGGACGCGGACCCGTAAACCGAGCGTAGCCTTTCTCTATGCACCAGTAGTTGTAATACATAATCTCGTCACCACCTACTCCGGTTATACCAAAAGCTCCTAACGTGATTACTACCGCACTGGCCGGAAGTTGAAACTGAAGTCCCGATAGCACATCTTCCCAAGATAATGCGTAAGATGTGTATTGTAAGAAAAACAAAGAGGTAAAAGTGAGTAAGGTGAATAGCCCAATCATCACAATGGCAAACTTCTCAATAAATTGGTAGTAGCCCTGAAAGATGAGCAATGCGGCTAATATAGCGGCCAGAAATGCCCAAACGGTGGTGCTCACTGCTGGGAAAGCAATATTTAGCGTAAGGGCAACGCCTCCCACTATTCCCCCCACTTGCAGTAATTTGAAAATCTGAATGAATAGCCAAACCCAAAGTGTCCAATTAGTACCTTTCAGTCGGGGGCCAGGTAGGCGATTGAAAGCCGCCATTACGGTTTCACCGGAATAAATGGCATGTTTGCCAAATTCTAGTTGTAGCGTAACTTTTACTAGGCAACTCAGAATGATAGCCCAGAACGTGATAAAACCCACCTGAGCTCCCAAAGCAGTAGTAGCGATCAGCTCCCCGGAGCCAACAATAGCGGCCGACAAAATAAAGCCGGGACCAAGATTCTTCAGCGTTCCACCAAACGTCGTTGGAGGCTCCCGAATGGCTTCGGGCTCAAGTACATAAGGATTGTCAGTAGTAGTAGCGATAATTAAGGGGGTATGGAAAAGGTAGAACGAAAACGGAGGAAAAATCACCATTGTTCAGTATTGCAATGACCGTTATCCATCCTCCGTTCTTCTGTTCAGAATTATTGATGTTGATCTCTAAGTAGGTCGTTTACGGTTTTTACCGGATTGAAAGTGATGATCGGCACTTCAACGAATATGGTGTTCCAATCGGCCATGCTGCCATTCCACAAACCGGGTAATTCCTGAGCTTTCAGCTCTCTTCCGTCCTTTGATTTTTTGGAGATAAACCCCGCCTGAGTATTGATATAATTGGTAAGATCGAACTTTTCATCCCGATGATTTTTCATAGAGCAGACAATATCTACCGGATTAAAGTGGGTAGCGTTTTCCCACACCGATTGTTGCTTCGGATTATCCATATTGATCTGAGCACTTTCTACAATTTGTAGCGAAGTAGAACCATTAGGATTTACCGCCCAAAATGGTCCACCCCCAGGTTCACCTTCATTTTTAACCATACCACAGACTCGGATTGGCCGATCTAGTGCCCCTTCTATGAACGCTACTTTCTGAGCGCCATCCATGGAGCTAAACACTTGGGCGGGTAATACACAAAGCTGATCTTCTACAAACTCGCGCATTTCCTCTAGCTTATTCTCTAATATTTCTTCGGATTCATCGATCAGATGAAGGTATTCAAAGATTTTTTGCTGATAGTTCAAAAGTACTCCGCCCAGTAACTTCTTATTATGAAAAGTTTCGTCTTTTAGGCGATCCGGTACTACGTTATCAACGTTTTTGATGAAAATGAGGTCAGCATCTAAGTCGTTTAAGTTTTCAATCAAAGCACCGTGTCCGCCGGGTCGGAATAAAATCTCTCCGTTTTCTTCTCGAAAAGGTTTGTTGTTCATATCCACCGCTAGTGTATCCGTAGAAGGTTTCTGTTCGGAGAAAGTAACGTAGTATCGTACTCCAAAATGTTTTTCAAAATGCCCTTTTACCTGGGCGATATGCTCTTCAAAAACTTTTCGGTGTTCGGGCGAAACGGTAAAGTGTAGATACACATCGTTATTCTGATTGCGAGTGTAGTTGGCCCCTTCTACCAGATGTTCTTCTACCGGAGTGCGGGAAGAAGTACCGTAACTATGGAACTTTAGCAGTCCTTTGGGTAGGCTACCGTAGTTGAGACCATCTTCGTTCAATAAGCTATCTAGCACCTCCACATAACGCCGCTGCAAAATAGCTTCGTTAAGCCCTATCTCTTTTCGCTGGTGTACCTCGCTTAAGTCATCGTAGAAAGCAAAGTTGTGGATTTGCTTAAAAAATTGGAATACTTTTCGTTGCTCGGGATCGCTTATTAATTGATCGTACTCCGCGTCGCTACCGGAGTAGCTTTGTTGAAACTGGAACAAATGCTTAAACATCCGACTGGCTGCCCCGGAAGCCGGGACAAATTTAACAATCTTTTGAGCTGAAGCGGACGCATCGTAGCTTTTGACGTACTCGGCCGAAAGCTCGTCGCTAAATTTGAGGATGCCATCATTAATAGTCGCTGCCTTAACAATTTCTAGGTCAGGAAACCCTTCCTGAAAGTATCGGACTTGTTGTTCGGCTACCTCGAGGTTAGTGCCGCGCTGTTCAAATTGGGCTTTATCTTGATCCGTGAACATAAAAAATCTGGTTAGTTGTATGTTTGCAAAAATAAACCTACTGGTAGAAAAAACTACGGTAGCGCACTAAAAGTACTAACAATTAGCGGTTCTGCCAATGAATACCGGGAGAGATGGAAGACCGGAGACCAGATTCTGGTGACCGGAAAAGGGGGATGATTGGCAGGGAGTTAGGACTTAGCGTTAGAAGTAAACCCCAATCCTCAAGCTCCTAGCCATTGAACAATCAACAAAGATATGATTTACTAAAAGCAGCTTCTTAGGTTATTTTCGCAATAGTTGCGAGATTGCGCCTCCGAAATAGCCGCTTGGCTAGACCCTTTCAACTCGTACGTATGCAGGCAGTATCATTCGTTCTTCTCTATCCACTTATTCTACTTATTTCATACAGTCCTCTTTGGTTATTGTACAAAATCTCAGACGGATTTTTCGTGATTGTTTACTATGTTTTGAGATACCGCAAATCGGTCGTGTTAACGAATCTTAAAAATTCGTTCCCTGATCGTAGCGAAGCAGAAATTAAGGCAATTAGCCGGAAGTTTTACCGCTACCTCTGCGATCTTATCATGGAATCTCTGAAAACAATTACTTGGAATGAGCAGCAGGCGCGAAGCCGGGTGACGATGAAAAATGTAGAAATGCTCGACGCGCTTCACGAGCAAGGAAAGAGTATTGTCATAGTGATGGGCCATTTAGGAAATTGGGAGTGGGCTGGGCCGGGCTTCTCACTAAACTGTAAACACCAGCTTTATGTGGTCTACCGACCATTGGTAAACCCCTACTTTGAAAAGGTTTTTAGCCGCTCCCGAACTAAATTCAGTACTCAGATAGTTGCAAAGAGCAATACCTTGAGAAGTATGGTGGCTAATCGGAAAATTAGTAGTGCTACGGCACTGATTGCCGATCAAGCTCCCCACCCCATTAACTCGGCCTCTTGGATAGATTTTCTTAACCAAGATACCGCTGTTTTTTCCGGTCCGGAGAAGATCGCCAAAAAGTTGAATTATCCGGTAGTATATATGCAGGTAGAGCGCGTAAAAAGAGGTTACTACGAAGTGCATCCTACGCTGTTGGCCGAATTCCCAAAAGAAACTGCTGACCTAGAAATTACGTTAGCTTTTAATAAGATTCTGGAAGAAGGAATACATAAGTACCCTGAAACCTGGCTATGGTCGCACAAAAGGTGGAAACATAAACGGTCTACAGTCGGTACTGTTTCTTAAGGGATCAAATGATACACTAAAATGAGTATGATCGCATATCAAGATACTGTTGTAGAAGAACCCGTAAAACTACTTACTGGAAAAGAACTAATTTTAGCCAGCAAGCAATATGCGGTAGAAGACCGACGCAAAAGTTGGTTCTACACCCTGAGCACGTTGGTGTTTTTAGTAGTAGCTTTTTTAGGTACTACGATTGATTTTCATTGGGCACCGCAGCTATTCTTTAGTGTGATAAGCGGATTGCTTATTGTTAAACTCTTCGTGATCTACCATGATTATTTGCATGGAGCTATTCTGCGTAATTCTAAAGCAGCCGACTGGATTATGACGCTCTTCGGTATTTTTGTGCTGGCTCCCAAAACCATCTGGAAGCGTACCCACGATCACCATCATCACAATAACTCTAAACTTTCTAGTGGGGGGATTGGCTCCTATCCACTGGTAAGTAAAGAAAAATTTCATCGATTATCTTCTAAGCAACGCTTCGCGTATTTGGCGGCTCGGCATCCGCTCACCATCTTTTCCGGGTATATAACCCTCTTCATTTTTGATTTTAATGTCAGCTCGCTTATAAAGAGCCCCAAAAACCACTGGGATTCGCTAGTTGCCTTGCTTATTCATTTCGCAGTTGCCGGGCTTATTTTCTACTTCGGTGGGCTGAGTGCTTTATTCTTTAGCTGGTTGCTACCGTTTATTTTGGCCCACGGCTTGGGTTCATACTTATTCTACGCCCAGCATAATTTCCCCGGTGCTACTTTCGCCGAGAACCGAGATTGGGACTACGCGAATGCTGCCATCCAATCTACCAGCTTTTTAGTGATGAACCCCGTGATGGACTGGTTTACCGGAAACATCGGGTACCACCACGTTCACCACATCAACCACCGCATTCCTTTCTACCGACTGAAGGAGGCCATGGAAGAAATGCCGGAACTCCAGAGCCCGGTAACTACCACGTTGCATCCCCGCGACGTGATTGCTTGCCTGAAACTGAAAGTGTGGGACCCAGCTAAGGGGGAAATGGTAGGTTTGTAAGATAACTCCCTGGGTTAGACTTTATAGTGATAAACAGGAATTTTCTGTATTTTCGCTACCCCTAACCCTATATCATACTATGCAATTCCGGCTAACTATTCTTCTTCTCGCTTTTACCTTAACCGCATCAGCGCAAACCAAGTCCACTCAAAAGTCACCTCCGTTAACATATGCTGAATCCGCCAACGTAGGCATGTCCGAAGAAAGGTTGGCTCGGATTGATGCAATGGCGCAAGAGGCTGTTGAAGACGATAAGATACCAGGGGTAGTTGCTCTGGTCGCTCGAAAGGGAAAAATTGTCTACCATAAAGCATTTGGTACGGCTAACTCTTCGGGGCAAAAGTTAGAGAGAGATGCCATCTTCCGAATAGCTTCCCAAACCAAGGCCGTTACCGCCACCGCCGTGATGATGCTCTGGGAAGAAGGACTGTTCCGGCTAGATGATCCTATCTCTAAATATATTCCCGCGTTTAAGAATCCTCAGGTACTCAAGAACTTTCGCTACGCAGATACCAGCTATACCACCGAAGCGGCGAATCAGGAAATAACTATCCGTCATTTACTCACCCATACATCTGGCTTGGGCTACGGATTTATTGATGGTGATGAGCGATTTAAAATGATATACCAAAAAGCTGGAATTATCGATGCCTTTACCACCGATGAAATTACTATTGAGGAGAACATTAAGAAGCTGGCGAAACTACCCTTGCACTTTAATCCGGGAGAAAAGTACTCTTACTCCGAGGGGCTTGATGTACTAGGCTACTTTGTAGAAATTATGTCGGGTCAGCCGTTTGACGAGTTTTTGCGAGAGCACCTATTTGAACCCCTGGGTATGGAAGATACTTGGTTCTATCTACCCAGCAGTAAGTCTGAGCGGTTGGTAGCGGTACAGCGTTGGAACGATAACCAATGGAAACGCTACTCTGGTAATGGCTACGATGCTGATTATCCGATTAAGGGAGCAAAAACCTTTTTTTCTGGGGGAGCCGGACTAAGCAGTACTGCGAAGGACTACGCTACTTTTCTCCAAATGTACCTCAACGACGGTGAGCTGAACGGTACGCGCATACTGAGTAGAACGACAGTCCAATCAATGATGGGTAACCAAATTGGTGACTTTTGGGAGGGACAAGACCGCTACTATGGATTAGCGTTTGGCGTACTTAACCAAACCGGACAAGACCAAGGTGGCAAGGGCAGTGTAGGTACCTTTGATTGGGGTGGTTATTTTAACACCCAGTACTTTGCTGACCCAGAGGAAGAACTGATTGGCATACTAATGAAGCAAACCCGGGGCGGTAATGGCGATGATACCGGTTGGAAATTTCGGTTGCTGGTCAATCAGGCAGTAGATGATTAATTATTTTTAGCGCACCGCTGCGTATATTCACCATCGCGCTTGCTGTATAAAATTTTTGGCGGCCGAACTTACTGACATGAGTATTCCTATTTTTTTAGCTGGATTGGTTTTATTGCTGATTTTTGTTCACGATCTCGTTACAACAACACTTTCGTCTAAAGGAGCTGGCTGGTTCACGCGACATATTGGGGTTGGCATATGGGCAGTGCTTTTAGCCGTTAGCCGACTTATCAAGCAGCGTAAAATTCTTTCGTACGGTGGCACAACAATTATGCTATCGGCGCTGTTGATCTGGCTTTTGGGCATTTGGGCTTCCTGTACGATTATGATTTTAAGTGAGGAAGATTCGGTAATCAATATTGAAACCAATACCCCCGCTTCAGTAGCCAGCAAAATATACTACACTGGCTATACACTATCCACTTTCGGCAATGGCGACTTGGAACCCGGTAATGAGTTTTGGGAAATATTCACCGCATTATTTTCCTTCACTGGTCTTATTTTTATTTCCATTGCGCTCACGTATCTCTTGCCCGTGCTATCGGCGGAGATTGAGAAGCAGCGCCTTAGTGCCTATATTTCTACTCTTGGTTATTCGGTAGAAGAGATTATTAAGCAAGCTTGGAACGGCGAGAATTTATGTTCGCTAGAAGTGCATTTGCCATCGCTGACGAGTATGATTCTGCATCACACTCAAAACCACCATGCTTATCCGGTGCTGCACTACTTTCATACCGAGCGGAAAAAAGATGCTTTTGTGCTGAATCTGACAAACTTAGACGAAGTGATTACATTGATCAGATTGATACCCGAGCATCAGCGTCCTTCTAAACAGGTTTTATTACCGTTACAAAATGCTATCTCTCACTACCTAAGTACGGTACAGGACATTTATGTGCGTCCTGCTGAACAAGCCCCACCACCACCATCTCAAGAAAATCTGGCTGAGATTATCTCACTGGATCAATCTCAGTGGGAACTGCATTATCGTCAGTGGGCCGAGCGGAGAAAGATGTTACTAGGACTGATTCAAAACGATGGCTGGTGCTGGGATGACCTGGAAGCCGGAGCCTTTCAAAACTATCGGCAGGAGATTGAGAAAGATAAATAGCGATGATCACTGAGCTGCGAGAAAAATATCCGAATGATATTACCAATGCGCAAATGCTCACTTGGTCTGATTCAACCATAGCTCATAAAACGTGGATTCATGTCCATCGTAGCGGAAGAAGTCTAGATCACCATCGCCTTCAATATCGGCTAGGTAAGAATTGTAGGCTCCGGTCTTGGTCAGCACCTGTTCTTCCCAGCTCATATTATCTCCCTGATTGATAAACAGAATTACTGGGCTATTTTCAGGATCGCCCTGATCACTATTATTGCCCGACAACACATCGTAGTCGCCATCAGCATCTACATCGCCCACTTGTAATGTGTGAGAAAGGGAATTTTTACCAATTTCGTGCATGGTCCAGTTTCCTTCCTGCGGATTTGAAGAATCGTACCAAGCAATGCGGTCGCGGAATTTTTCGGAGCAGCTGATGAACACCTCATCTCGCCCGTCGTTATCAATATCGGCACAGACGATTTTAGTAGCATTGTATTCCCAGGTACGCCCCTCGTCACTATTCCAATAAGGATCAATATTTCTGACCGTCCATTCACCCGTCATGTCATCACCGGGATTCTCAAACCAGAATCCGGTAGAAACTACGTCAATATCATTGTCTCCGTCTAGGTCGCCCACGTGCTGCCCCTCGTGCAGATTATCCACGTGAACATTGGCTACTTCCGTCCAGCTTTCAGGTGAATCTTGTCGGTAGACTACCATTTTGCGAGAAGAAAAGCAGGTAGCCGCCAAATCTAGCTTGCCATCGTTATTCAGATCAGTCAAATCCAAATCTTTAGTAAAGGGTGGAAACTCACCGATAAAGTGAGGCTCCCAGGACGGGTTTTCGTACCAGTACATCTGGATAGGGTCTTCGCCACCTTCCCATTCGCCCACGCCTACCGGGCCGAGTACGTCAATGTCGCCATCGTTATCAATATCACCAGAAGCTAAGTCGCCACTGGCAAACGGACCACCTTCAGGACCTTCTTTGGCAATAACGTGCAGTTTGGAGCTAGTTAGGTCCGCTTGAGTTTCGTACCAGCCCAGCCAGCCACCGCGAGCGTTGTTGTTAATTACAAAGAAATCCACCAACCCATCCTGATTCACATCGGCGTGGCTCCGTGCCCACCACCATTCAGCCCCTTCCGAAACCAGTTTCTTCTGCTCAAATGTGATTGATTTAAATTCTAAAGCAGCACTGCCTAGTAGCGTGACGAGTAATAATCCGAATGCGTATTTGGGTAGGTTGGGGTATTTCATAGTGTTCATTGAAAAGTTTTACAACTGCAAAAGTTGCTGAAAAAAAGCGATGAATGAAAGTGATGGAAGAGGAAATCTCTCTTTTCTAAGAATTAATAATGTTTTTTTTGACCTGGTTTCTATTGCGGGCTTGAAAAAGAATCAGCTGGCTGACGATGTATTTCGGGTATCTCTCAAAACAATTACTCGGTACCAAAAAGATAATAAACGGCTTGATCCCCGAAATAGCGAATTGGTGTTAAAGCTAATTGCGTTATACAGAAAAGGGATAGAAATATTTGGCGAAATAGAGAGCTTTAATCGCTGGTTAAACAAACCAGCCTTTGGTCTTGGCGATCAGATTCCTTACCAATTGATGAATACTTCTACTGGGATTGATTTGATTTTTGAAGAATTAGTCAGAATTGAATTTGGGGCGACTGCTTAGATGAAAGTCTACCGAATTTGCCTGGAAAAATGGGCTAATCAGCTAACCGCCTCCGGCTTCCCTGCGCGATGGAATTCTAAAGGAAAATACGTGCTCTATACCGCTGGAACCAGAGCCCTAGCTTGTTTGGAGAATGTAGTTCATAGAAATGGCGAAGGGCTTAACGGCAATTTCAAAGTAATGATTATTGAGTTACCTGATGATATTCTGATTAAAGAAATAAAGGCTGAAAATCTTCCCAACAACTGGATTGATTTCAAGGCTTATTCAGATTGCCAAGAAATCGGAGATCAGTGGGTAGAGAGTAATGAAAGCATGGTACTTAAAGTCCCGTCTGCCATTATCCAAAGAGAATATAATTATCTGCTAAACACCAATCATTCTCAAATGAGTCAGGTGAAGTTACTCGCAGTTGAAGATTTCAAATTTGATTCCCGATTGAAAGCAAACTAATCTATCTACTCAGAATCCTCAGCTACAAACGCATTTCTTCCCTTAAAAACCCGCGAATACAAACCACTACTATCGCTGCTGATAAGCACATTAGGTTTGAGAGAGTTACGAAGCACAAATGAGCCATTGTTTTTGTAGCCCTCAATGGTAACCGGATTCATATTGTTTCCCTCAATACGGGCTTGGAAAGCGGGGCTTTGGCCTTGAGTGTTGAAGTCGTCGGCAAAATCGCCGCTGCTGAGATTAGTAATCTGGTTGAGGTACTGAGCGGTTTGGGCGGAATCGGTGGGAGTACCATTGATTGTCCAGACGCTATCGGCCAGAGCGAGCGTGAAGCTGCTGTCGGCGGGATACTGGAAGGAAATGCGGGAGATGTTTTCTTTCTTCAGTTGCAAAAAATTACGGTCGCGCCAACTATTAAACTGCCGATTAAAGGAAGTAGTAAGGAAGCCATCTACGGCGTATACTTCCGCCTCATTCGCCAGGCGAACGTAAGAGGTAGCTTTAGGGCGTTGCTGCTGCATGGGGGGCATACCGGGTTGCATCGGTTGCTGAGGCATCTGCTGGATGCTGAACTTACCCACGTATACATCCGCCAATAAATTCTCGCCATTGTAGGCCTGCACTCGGC
>JGI12210J13797_10538966_pt1 | contig 15853 bp, 14 predicted proteins | sample ElkSlonscriptome_3_FD_13797 | JGI IMG/M metagenome (IMG submission 13797)
GTCAGTGGTTCCGGACCGTGGCGGGGTGTTACCAATCAACAGATTGAAGCCACCTTTACTACTTACTATAAGCCCCTGTTGGAGCAAGCGATCGCGGCGTCTGAAGTTCCCCCAAGCAAAAAATCAAAACTGCCTCACCGTGCGGCTTTGCGGGATTTTTTAGCCGCCCTACATGGGTACAATCGCTGAAACCTTGATGTAGCGAGGGTTTTCATCGATCTCTTGTCTATTGCAAAAATAGCGCGATCGCGCTATTTTTGCAAGTGCTACATGGGTACGATTTTTGAGGGGCTTGAGCGTTCAAACTATTACAGTATAAGGCTTTAGCCTGGGTGCAGTACATCTGTATGGGGGGAACTTCAGTCTAATTGGGAGCTTCGACAGCGTTGTACGAGCTCAGTTTCGTTAACATTAAAATATTCCATAACGTCTGACTCGATATCAAAGAAGTCAGGACAATGGTTATATTTCAGATTCACTGTGGTGCTAACTCCTTTTGCTTTGATTGTTTAACAGACTCCTGGGAATTGTTTGTCTTCATGCTAGACCAGTCATATGGTCTTAATTCTCTAGCACATGGCAAAATCCGTTGTACTTGACGCCACGCTTGCTCAGTATTTGCCCAAAACATTGGGATTGATGAGCCAACGCAGCACATCTGGGGCGAGTCCAGTTCCTCCCGAGTCCACTCAAACAAGTCGTTCTTATTGAAATCAGGAGTCGCAATAAGTGGCATCTGGTTTAATCTGACAGCGGACAACAAAGTCTCGTTGTTTGGTTCAGCTACGAAAAAGCCCTTCTCCATGCACTGCATATACAAAAGTGTGCCTTCAAGTGGAGTAGCTACAAATAGCAAATTCATTGATTTAAAATCATTTGCTAGCCTCTTTGCAAACCTTAGAGTATGCCGAATCTCTGTCTGGGTTTCTCCTGGAAAACCTATTATAAAAAATGCAATAATCGGCACGTCTACAGCAACAAGATTTTGCGCTGCATCCAAAACCCTATTCAAATCAAGTCTCTTTCTAATGACGTGGTTAAGTATGTACTCGTCACCAGACTCCACCGCTATGGTTACACTGCTGGCTCCAGAATTGGCCATTAGTTTAGCTAGATCTTTGGTAATTGTGTCTGCTCTTACACCATTTGGGGTATCCCAAGTTATTTCCAGTTCTTTAATTGCGAGGAATAATTTTCGTGCGCGTGGGGCATTCAATGTCAAGTTGTCATCCTCGAAGTGAAAATGATTAATACTGTACCGTTCGCGAACATAGTTAATGTGTTTAACTATATAGTTTACACTATGTGTTCTATTCTGATATCCAACTTGAGAGTGAACGCTGCAAAAATTACATGTGTATGGGCAACCTCTACTCGTAATAATTGGTAAACACCGACCATTTCTAGCTTTAAGTCTCTTGGCTGCATAATGTGGATTGGAGAACATCAGTTCCATATCAATCAAGTGATAGGCGGGAAACGGAAGTATATCCAAATTCTGCAAAAAAGGTCGTTTCGGATTGGTAATGACCTGCCCATCGAAGGCTCGGTATATAATTCCTGGAACTGAGGACAATTGCTCAAAACAGCGCTTTGAAGAAGAGTAGTGATCGAGCAAGTCCCTCCAAGTAGCCTCGCCCTCCCCAACCATGAGAAGGTCTATATCTTGGAATTGCTCAAGAAGCTGATAATTCATTGGGTAAACCGACGCATAAATTCCTCCTAGCACGATGGACATTGAAGGATCTATGGTCTTTAGAATATGCGCGGTTCTCAAGGCATTTTCGATGAACATAGAAAATGGATTGGAAATTCCAACGACATGCGGTCGAAAATTGGCAGCGATTTCCCCAACACTCTGTTCGGAAAGCCCAAAACTGATTTTCCCATTCTCTATCGATTTCTCGTTATATGCAAGACAGTCAACAATCTCGGTTTCTACTCCAATATGCTCAAGGGTAGCACCGATGTATGCTAAACCAGTCGGAAAATAGGATTGGTATTCACTAGCCAAGCGGAGCGGATATGTTTGCCTGGGATTAATTAATAGGACGCGAAGACCTGGCGTCTTCAAGGGGGTCAACACATTTACATCACTGGTAACTATTTTTTCCATAACAGACTCACGAATGGTTCACAGGTAGGCAAAAGAAAGAAGTTCAGTAGCTTAGTCTTAGTGACTGATTACAATTTTAGGTTACCTGGTCTTTATAGTTGACAAAGCGGTCATGGCTACTAGTCTTTGTATATAAACCCTCGGGTTATGACATCGGCAAATATCAATAGAACTTTAAGCAGAAAAATTCATGGTTCCATCTATCTCATGCCAGCATTTGCTGTTAGGTTTTCGGAGTTCAATTTCTGGGAATCTGGAGGCTGTCAAATTGGTAGGACTAAAGATTATGGTAAGCGGCCTATATCTCACATAATTGATGTTATGAATAAGTTTGGTGTCGCATCGCAGGTAGATTGTACATGTATTCGTGGTATGAGAAGAATCCATCAGAAAGCCGAAGTGATGATCGATATCAGAGAGTACTCAGATAAACCGAATGACTACAGTGGTTCAATGGTTAGTGGTGCAACTAAAGCAGCTTTGTTATGTGTACCGCTTGCTAAACGAGTGAGCCTGATTTGTCCCCATGTGAAAACCGAGGTTTTAGATCTTATAAGCATTCTTAGGTCAGCGGGTTACTACGTTAACCTTGGCAAGGATAAATTAATAGTTGAAGCACCTGATTTTAATTCATTAAATCCCATACGAGTTAATCTTTCAGCATGTCCAAGTGAGTTAATTACCTATATATCCGTCGCTATTTACTCGGATATATCTGTCGCAATCAAATTTCCGTTCGGACTACCTTCCCTAAGTAGCTTAAGCCCTGAGTTGGATTTACTAAAAAAAATGAACATCAGATTTGACATCACTGACAATCAGATGATGGTGCCGGCTTCACAAAAGGTCGAAAGTCTTAACATTCAAGTCCGACCTCATGGCATCCAAAGTGATCATCATCCTCTATTTCTTCTAATGCTGATGAAAGGGAATCGGAAATCAAAGATTTGCGAACATGTATTTCGAGACCGTTTCGCCTATATTACTGAATTGAATCACATTGGGGCGTCTTTACTCAGAGAAGGAAACAGTGTCCACATTAGGCCATCCAATCGCTTGCTGGGAGGGAAAACTGTGCGAGGCCAAGATGTTCGAGGCACAGCAGCACTGCTTATTGCCTCATTGGATACACTATCATCGGTAAGAATAGAAGAATCTCAACATTTACTAAGGGGATATGAACAAATCACTACTAAACTAAATGGGCTAGGAGCTGATATATCTAGCTTCTGGCAGCCGCGTCAAAAGTAGACTAAATTCTAAAGAATACCTAGATTTAATAAAAAAAGAGTAAAGAGTCGTGCTTTATCCAGCTAAAGAATTAAGATTAGACAAGTCCAGGAAAGCCTTCTGCGATTGAAATTCAGGGCTTACAGCATCCCTGTTTTTTATTTTGACAGAGCAATAATTTAATAATTCGCATTACAGCAAAAGTAAAAAGTAGCGAATCTGCAACGGGTCGCTACTTTTAGCCCTACTTATAATATTGAGCCTGAGTCTCAAATAAATGCGCGTAATGACCGCCTAACTGCACCAGTTCATCATGGCTGCCGCTTTCAACAATTTTTCCATTCTTCAAAACATAAATACAATCAACCATTTTGACTGTGGATAGCCGATGACTGATGAGAATAGCCATCCGACCCTTAACCAACTGGCGGAATTTTTTGAACACCTCCTCTTCAGCTTTAGCATCTAGGGCACTGGTGGGTTCGTCAAGAACAATAATTTTGGCATCGCGTAGGAAAGCTCGTGCTAAAGCGACTTTCTGCCACTGACCAATGCTAAGTTCTTCTCCCTGTTCAAACCATTTGCCAAGAATAGTGTTGTAGCCATTGGGTAAGCTAGTGATTACTTCATCAGCACCTGCATGACTAGCAGCTACAGCAATCTGCTCATGATTGGACGGTAGGTCTGTGTTGCCAAGCCATATATTCTCCTTAGCTGTCAAATAGTACTTGGCATAATCCTGGAAAATTACGCTAATTTGGCGGCGTAGTGCGGTGGTCTTAAAATGGTGCAGATCGATACCATCAAGAGTTATAACTCCCTCTGTTGGGTCGTACAATCGGCATAACAGTTTAATTAAAGTAGTTTTGCCTGCGCCGTTCTCACCGACAAACGCCACCACTTGCCCCGGTTGAATCGTTAGAGTAATGTTTTCAAGTCCCTTTCGGGTTGTAGTAGAATACTGAAAATTCACATGGTCGAACACAATTCCAGTTTGTAGGGTTTGGGGAACAGGCTCAGGATGTAAAGGTTCTACAACTTTGGGTTTCAAGTCAAGAAACTCATAAAGATGGGAAAGAAACAGGTTATCTTCATAAAGACCAGCCAAACTACTCAACATACGCTGAAGATCATTTTGTCCACGCTTAAAAGCCTGGTAATACATTACCAAGTCACCCAAGGTAAAACTGCCCTGCACAGTCTGGTAAGCGATAAAAGCATAGGAACTAAATACGGCAATGGAGGCACTGATTTGAGTAATTAGCTGCTCAGCGGAACGTTTGGTGGCAATTGTTAATTGTTCGCGGCGGAGTAACGAGCGTAATTCTTGAAATCGTTGATTGAACAGAGTTCCTAAATTAAATAGTCTGATTTCCTTTGCGTGAATGTCTTCAGTGAGTAATCGACTAAAATACCGAGCTCGCCGTTCTGCTGATGTTCGTTTATGCTTCCAGCGATACATTTGACTAGCATATCTCAGACGAACAAAGACTCCTGGAATAGTTGCAAATAACAAGATGGCTGCAACGCTCCAATGAAACGAGAATAGCAAGCTGGCTATTGCCAAAACGGAGATGCCGTTTTGGGTCACCCACGCTAGACCATTGACAATGCGGGTGGGGCGGAAGAAAGCTTCTTGCTGGACACGATGCCAAGTATCATAATATTGCGAATTTTCGTAATACTCCAAATCAAGCTCAATGGACTTGGCATGGAGAATACTGTATACGTAGTCAGTTACTACCATTGCCTGCCCTTCACTGACCAGTTCGGCAAAGGAACTACACAAGGCATCAACTAAGGACACTATACCTGCAAGAACAATGAAGAAGGCTACCTGAGAGAAAGCAAATTCTTTGTTGGTAGATGTCAGTCCAATGCTAACAGCATCCACGACAAGCTTCATGAGGTAGAGGGACAGTAACGGCAACGTACCTCTAACGATAAGGAGTACTATGCTGGCGATTGTCCAACCAGATCCACTTTGCCAAACTAGGCGCAGCGCACGCCCAAGGCGTAACGTCCACTGGAATTTTTGTTTTAATGTGTACGCTGAAAAGGTCAAGGGTTACTCTCATAAAGGACTTTCATAAGAAAATATTAAAGCAGAGAACAAGTGGAACACAAATATGCATTAATAAAGAATTAGTCGATTAAATTTTTTCAATGTCTACCTTAACCCAAACACCCACTCAACACCTAGCAACAGCTTCTCGCCCAGAAATTGAGCTACTCCTGTGCTGTTGCCGTACACAAGTAGACGCCGCAACTACCTCCACTATCAAGACTCTAATCCAGTCAAGTATCAACTGGAACTATCTCATCCAAACAGCGACCCGTCATAAGGTCGTACCACTCCTTTATCAAAATCTAAATAACACTTGTCCAGAAGCTGTTCCTCATGCTATCCTCAATCAACTTAAAAACCATTTCAACACTAATGCTATGTCTAACAAATTTATGACCACGGAACTTCTCAAACTTCTGAATTTGTTCCAAAACCATAACATACCTGCTATCCCCTTCAAAGGACCTGTCCTTGCTGCTACTGCCTACGGCAACCTAGCCCTGCGTCAATTCTGCGACTTAGATATTTTAGTTCAAAAACAGAATGTTTTAAAAGTTAAGGATTTACTCGTTTCTCAGGGATATCAATCATGGTCTTTGAATCCTGTACAGGAAACCGCCCATCTTGAATCTGAAACTGAGCATGCTGAAGTTCCCCCCTTCCAGACCTACCACACCCAGGCTAAAGCCTTATAGAGCAATGGTTTGAGCGTTTAAGTCCTCAGGGATCGTACCCATGTAGCACTTGCAAAAATAGCGCGTTCACGCTATTTTTGCAATAGAAAAGAGATCGACGGAAACCCACGCTACATCAAGGTTTCAGCGATCGTACCCATGTACGGCGGCTAAAAAATCGCGCAAAGCCGCACGGTGAGGCAGTTTTGATTTTTTGCTTGGGGGAACTTCAGTTTAAGGTTATAACTGGCAGTGTAGCAACAACTGACAGTGTTCTGGAGTTCCTCCACTTGGAACGCCAACAAGCAGTATCTGTGGTACTGATACCAAGTTGCATTCAAAGATATAACTTTCTCTCCCCCTGCTTCCCCCGCTCTCCCTGCTTCCTCTACTCTTCCTATCTACTATGTTTGAGCGCAACTCGGTATGAAGTACAAAGTGTCACTGATCCAGAAGGGTTTAAAGGAAGCGACGGTCAATCGGCGCATTGCTGCAAAAAAATTTTTTGTGGCAATGGGTAGAAAGATAGGTGTGTGTAACTACGGGCTAGAAGATATTAAGGGCGAGGTAGTCTTCAGGTATCGGGACACGAGGGGGATTGATGCTGAGGCATTTAAGCATGGCTACTATCTAGGGGTTTGAACCTCCTGGCGGGTGAAGCCACGAGTGTAAGCCGCGAGGAACGTCATTACCCCTACCCATTCCCTCAACTGAACGAGTAGCAGGCTTTTATCAAGTCGGTTTCTGGGAAAATGCGATCTATCATCTATTCTACACATCACTGCTTAACCGGCAAGCGAATCGTAAAAATCGTACCTTTACCCACAACAGATTGGCAACCAATCTGCCCAGAATGAGCATTAACAATAAGTTGAGTTAAATACAATCCCAACCCACTACCCGAACGAGGATTCATACCCGCAGAGGGCAGAGAATCAATTCTATGTTGCCCACTCCGAAACCGCCGGAATAATTCCCGTTGCTTTACCGGAGGAATACCACATCCCGTATCTTGGATAATAATAACTATCCCATCAATCGACCGCGATTTGCGGTATCGTATCTTTATAAACCCCTTGCTAGTAAACTTAATCGCATTACGCAGCAAATTAGTAAAAACTCGGTGCAATTCCACGCGGTCGCCCTCAATCCAGACATCTCCCTGAAATTCACGACTCGCTTCCAGTGATAGACTCACCCTTTTAGCCACCAGAAACTGGAGTTGTTCCACTACATCCTTGAGCAACTTCTGTAAATTCACCGGGGATAAATTCAACTTTTTATCGCCGGCTTCAAACTTAGAAACCGCTAAAAACTTCTGCACCAAATCTTGCAGCCCTTGGTTACTTTCCTGCATCAACCGCAGCACTTTTATCGCTTCCGCCGATAATTCTCCACATCCCCCCTCGCACAAAAAGTTCAACATCCCCTGATTAGCAACCAACGGCGTATTTAAATCATGGGTTAAACACGCCATCAACTCATCTCTCGCTTCCAGGCTTTTTTTCAACCGCAGTAATGACCTCACTCGCGCTAGCATTTCCGCCTCAGCAATGGGACGATGAATAAAATCCTCAGCCCCCGCGTCCAACCCCTGAACAACCAGCGAGTGCGGTGAATCTTCTTCCACCTGACTCGTCATCAACAAAATTGGCAGGTTGCGTAAGTGAGGATTACGGCGAATTCGCCGAGTGACCTCAATCCCATCTATCCCCGGCAAACGCACATCCATTAAAATCAAATCGGGGTAAAAACCTTTGAGCCGTTGCAAACATTCCTCACCCGAACTCGCTTTCTTTACAGAATAGCCTTGCCGCTTGAGAATGAGTTTAATCAACTCAACATTAACCGGTGTATCATCCACCACTAAAATACGGATACGGTGATGGGCAAGCGCTCTCAAGATAGTATCCCTTCCCGTAACGCTTGGACAGCAATTTGCGTGCGGCGTTCGCAAGCCAACTTTCTAAACAGATTCCGCACATATACCTTGACAGATGCCACACTCAGGTACAGTTGCTGGGCAATTTCTGAATTATTATAGCCATTGACAATCAATTCCAAAACCTCGTACTCTCTGGGACTTAAATTATAATCCCCATTAGCATTTTTTGGCTCACCTTGATGAGAACTTGCGCGTGATTCCCCTTGAGTAGACTGATAACTTTGGCAATAACTTAGCACCACACTAGCAATAGCTGGGTCGATAAAATTCTCACCAAGCGCCGTAGCCTTCACTGCTGGGTAAAGTAGAGATGGGTCTAACGTTTTCCGGCAATAAGAATCCGCTCCCGCCTCGAACGCGGCTAAAACAACCTCCTCACTATTCCAAGACGTGAGAATAAGAACCTTAGGAATCCCATAGTCACTCTTTCCCTGACAATCGCCAGTCTTCAACGCTTTAGTTAATTGAATGCCGTTCATATCGGGCAACCCAATATCTACAATAATTATATCCGGTTGAACCGAGCGATTTAATTGCAGGCATTGAGCGGCTGTCCCGCATTCCCCCACCAGCTCAAGATTAATATTAGCATTATGACTTTTCGCTTTTTCTTTTTTCAAGACTAGCCCGATACCCATGCGAGTAAACTCATGGTCTTCGACAATCAAAACCTTATAATTTTTCAGCAATTCCATACCTTCTCCAGCTTTTGATTCAGAAAATAAACGCTCCTCAAAATCAGGTTGATAGAATTTCATTGTTTTAAGGATGAATTATAAAATAGGAATAATTTATTGCTTCTGCCAACGCGCATCCACCCCACGTCCCTGACAAGTCAAACGTCCAGCATCCCGCTCCCGACGCAAGATACGACGAATCAAATCAATCCCCACCGTTGGACATCGCTCCTGCAACTCTCGAATCGAAAATTCCCTAGGCAAATTGTTAATCACATCCAACACCATTGCCGTTTTCGTTCCCCTCGTAGACGTAACCACCCCTACCCTTGTCTCAAACTCCCGATACGCCGACAGCACCATCACTCCCAAAAAATATTCCCACCATGGTAATAAGTTATGCTCTCCTTCATGCCAACCTTGGGAAGACTGGTAAAGCGTATCATAGTAACTTTCCTTAGTTCTCTCGACAATCCGCTCCAAACTAATAAACCGCCCCACCTCATAACCCGCTTTATAAAGTAGCAATAAGGTAATCAACCTTGCCATTCGCCCATTCCCATCTAAAAACGGGTGAATACATAAAAAATCCAGAACATAGGTCGGAATAAGCAATAACGGCTCGATCTCACTCGACTGCCAAAGGCGATTAAACTGGTCATGCAAACGTTCCATTGCCACAGGCGTCGCATAAGCGGGAGTCGGTCGAAACCTGACCACCTTAGTCCCATCCGGATAGGTGGCACTAATTTCATTATCCACCGTTTTCCAGCGCCCCCCTGTATTAACAGCAAACTGGTAAAGGTCACGATGAAGTTGTAAAATGATATTCGGCGTAAACGGAATATGGGCATAGCTAGTGTGAATCGTTGTCAGGACATCCCGATACCCAGCAATTTCCTGTTCCGAGCGATCGCGTGGTGTTGTTTTTTCCGTAACCAGCTTCTTAATCCGCTCCAACGGTACCGTAATTCCTTCAATCCGGTTAGAAGACTCCGTACTCTGAATCACCGCCGCTTGGCGCAACGTTTCCAGAACTTGGGGCGCTTGTTCCTTAAACAACTCCTGCTTTCCCTTATACTCTCCAATCAAGCGAATCGTTTGCAGCAGTCTTTGATTAATCGGTTGCTGTTCAATGAACCCTTGTTCAAATGATTTCATGTTAATGTTGCCTCATAACCTCTTAACCCTTCTTCACTCTCCCAGAACATCGGTACAGTAATCAGATTCAACTGACAAATTAATTCTCTTGAGCTTTATCATTATTTAGAAAGTGAAGCCCTTCTCGCCGAGTATTTTGGATTGTGAATGGCTCTACCTATCAACATAAACTGCTCAACATCTGCAGCAGTGAGTCGAGATTGCTCCACCTGCGTCCATTGTCCGGTTTCTAACCCTGGCTTTGACTCATACTTAGCTTTCATCAACCGCTCCCCGTCAGCATTGCGCTCTAACACCAGCACCCGCGTTTCCTCCTGCGTTTGCCAATAGGCGGTATAAATATCTCCCCGATGTTGGAGGGTGGACAGCGAATAGAGCATCTGAGCGACAATTGGAGCAACAGTCTGAGTAAACTGCTGTTGAACAGAGTCGGGTTGCCCTGCTATCGATTCAGAATTAGCATAGGAGATTGGGGATAGAGCCACTACGTCCCGTTTGGCATCCCACTCCACTCCCCGATAGTTTTGCAGTCCCGGTAAAGAATAGGCATTCCCCAGCTTATAACCGGGAAAATTGATACCATTGAGTCCAAAACTAATGCCCATAACCTCACCCTCAGGGGTCATAGCCGGACGCACCGTGACATCAGATTGCTGGAGTCTAGATACTAGCTGCGTCAGGGTGGGACAGTCCCGAGTATTGTCATCAATGAGCCGTTGTAGCTGTCGGATAACAGGTAACTCTGGGGGTTGGTAGCGCTTACCATCGGCATAGTTAACCTGTTCTTTCCGGTATCGCCGCATTTGTCCCGTCGTCGGAGCGCGGCGTTCTCGGTCTGGTCTTGTCGGTGTTAGCCTATATTCAACTTCAATTTGAGACAGTACCTGCTGAGTGCGCTTATAGTCCCAGGAATCCTGAACACAAGTGCCATCAAGCCTAACCCGACTGGCAACGATATGGACGTGGTCGTGTGTCGTGTCGGTATGCCGTGCCACGATATATTGGTTGCGGGTAAACCCCATGGCTTGGAGGTAACATCCGGCAATTTCACACCAGGTTCGGTCATCCAGATGGTCGCGTTGGGGTAGCGACAGCGATATATGAAAAACGGGTTTAGTCACTCGCTGGTTGAGAAAGTGGCAGATGCTGAATTCTCCACTTAATTCACTGGGGTTCTCTCCAGCCATATTCCCCCCAATGAGCGTTGCTCCCTGTTTATTGAGAACATAATTGAGGCATTTTGTAAAGTTATTCCCCTTGACCAATTTGCCAATCATTTTAACATTCAAAACACTAAAGATTTGCCCCAGTAATTTCCAGACGCACTTGCTTAATCAGTTGTTTAAGTTGCTCAAGTAAATCCGGTTCAGCCGTCGCCGTGGCTAACTGGTCGAGTTTCTTACCAATGCGACCAAGTTCCTCATAGGTGAGCAAAGCCACCTCACTAATCCGCCGGGGAGTATGGCGATTGAGTCCCTGATGTCGCAGGTAAGCCGAGATTCTCAGATTGTGGCTGGCGGCTCGTTGTTGAATTAGCACTTTCTCTTCACTGGTCAGACGAATTTTTACGAGTTCTGTGCGACGTGATTTGGGTGACATTGTTTCTTTAAGTCTCACAAAAGCCATCGTTTTCACTTTACAAGTTTCTGGACGGTTTTGCCCATTAGCCTAAAGGCTAATTCAGTTTAGCCACTTGGTCGATGTGCCTTGTCTAAAGGCTTGGCTAGGGTGAGAACAGCGTTGATGCAATAATGTTCCATCCTTAAAAGTTATGGCTAAAGCAACAACAACTCCAAAAACTGTTATGCCCCAGGTGGTGATTTCCATCGACTTTGGCGGGTCAGATACGAAGGTAATTGCGGAGAAAGTACCTGTTGAAAATGCCAAGGATGTTCTCTGCAAATCCCACAGCTTCTCCTTTGCCATGTCTCCAGAAGTTTCTGTGGTTTCGGCAGAGTCTTTACGAGACTATACAAACTCAAGGATTGGCAATGCCCCCCCGGAGTATTCGGCATGGGTAGGCAGTCACGATACCTATACCGCCGTGGGACATCTAGCCAAGCATCGCTTTCACGGCAATCCAGGACTCGGTGAACTCAAATACGAAAGAGCGATCGCCAAAACCTTAGCCGCCGTTTGGGTGGTTCAGCAACGTTTGGCACTACCCAACAAATTCAATATCGCGCTGTCGGCATTACTTCCATACAGTGAATATGCCGATAAACAGCGGTTCGAGCCGTTGTTAACCCAAGCCCTGCGTCACTTTGAGACACCCACAGGACGCTGCCGGGTCAAGCTGTTGACGTTTCAGTGCCGACCGGAAGGAGCGGGTATCTATCTTGTCCATTCTCGCATCAGAGGAGAGTCTTTGCTGAATAAGTCCATAGCCGTGGTCATGGTTGGCTATCGCAATGCCTCGATTCTGTCTGCCCAATATGGGGAAGTGGGCAAGGGCGTCACCTGTGACTTGGGCTTTGTCAAGATGGTGGAATCCGTCAAAGACTCTACCTCTGGACAAAATGCCGAGCGTCTAACGCCCGCCATTGTCGCCGCTGCTGATCCGGTGAACCCCGAGGCTTTGGCTCACTTGGCTCGCAGTAGCGAACCCAGTCACCGCGCCGCTGATGTGGAGAATCTGGTTAAGGCGATTAAACTCTGTCGCGGCGACTATGTCACAGCTTTAACCAATTGGATCGATAATCAACTCGCGGATGGGGTTAGTGAGATCGTCTTTTGCGGAGGTACAGCCGCTTATCTGAAATCCCAACTTACTGATTACTACAGTACCAAGGGAATTGAGCTGTACTGGAATGCCAACATGGTCATTCCCAAACGCCTGTTGTGCGGGAGCCTAACTCCTGATCGCTTGTCTGATGTTTACGGAGTCTTTCTGTTTTTCCGAGACAAGGTAATGAACGAGGTCATGGGTTGGCTTTCGATGCAGCAACCAGAAACCTCACCCACGGAGTCATCCTCCTCCGAACCCGTCACACTCCATATCCTCAGCGCTTCTTGAATTGGGGTTTGGCTAAACAAGGGGGTTTCGGTGCTTTTTGATTACAGCTTATCACCCTTGCGATCGCAGGTTTAAGCAGCAAACTGTGTCCCCAAAACCATATCTTGCTCTACCGAGAAACTGGGGGTGGAAAGTCACGGTAGGAGAGAGACTCAAGGAACTGGCAGCAACAGGGACATCCTGAGGACTTACCAGGGACTGACTAGACAATAACTGAGGACTGACTGAGGATTCATACCCTTAGCCTATTCCCCAATGTATCGCATTTTATCTCAAAATACCCCTCAACCGTTGATTAACTGGAGACTTACCCAGGACTTACCGGGGACTAACCCAGAACTGACTGAGGATTAACTGGGGAATTTTTTCACCTTCAACAAGGCAATTTTGAACTCAATCGCAGGAGTAAGGGGTCGTGGATACAACAACAGCAAATACAAAGAAACCATCGAAAACCAGGCAAAAGAAAAAAGCAGTAGCCAAAGCCGAAGTTCAAGTTACCTATCGCGCTTTCACCGACTATGACGCCATGGTAATCAAATACTGCAAAAAAGATGGCATTCCCGAACTGCGCGAACGAATGCGACAAGCATTCAGTTACCTTTACAGTCCCTTCGCGGCGGCTGAAGCGGATTTACCCGTCAACCAAGTGCGGCAAATTGCGGATCAGGCGGCGAGAAGACTCATCGATTACGCGATGATGCTCAATTCCGAGTTTGGACTTTCCCTATCTCCCGTTATTTGGGGGGGTACGCCCCAATCCTCTGGGGTCGGTCAATTTCAATCAGCTTCCCCAAAACAGCCACCTGCTTCTGCTAATACCGCACCAGCCGTGTCAGTCAGGGATGAATTGGAGGATGGGGATGAAGCAGATGAAAAAGAACCAGAACGAGACCAACGGATACAAGAAATGTTGGACGAAGCGAGGCTGGCTAATCCCGAAACTGCTTTTTTAGGAAAAGGGAAATGGCACGATCCATTCAATTAGAGCGTCCCTTTTTATCAGCCCCCAATCATTAACAACTAACCAGGAGAAAACCGATGCGAGTACATCTAGTCGATGGAGAGAAAGGAGGGACAGGCAAGTCCTTCTTGTGCAGAACCATGGTGGAATATTGTTTAGGGCAGAAACTCCCCTTTGTTCTCATTGACACCGACCGAACTAATCCCGATGTCTTAGAGGTTTATGCAGACAAATGCCCAGCTTATAAATGCTTCTTTTCCGAGAATGAGGAGAATGTAGACTCCGCCGACCCTATTTTATACCGGGCGATGGAAGGAAATCATGTCATTGTCAATCTCCCGTCTCAAATCTATACCTTTGTCAGTGAATGGTTTGAGCGGACGGGAATTCTCTCCGAAGAATTTGCCAGCGCCTTGTTAGCCAGTACCGAAGTTGAATCTGAATTGACCTCAGAAGCCGCCACCTGTGAAACATCGGCGGCAGAATCCGAGTCACCAGCGCAATCAGAAATGGAAGTTTTGGGAGAGGTCGAACAATCACCAGGAAAGTCGGATATCGAGGATGATTCTCATCAGGCGGATCAGGGAGAGGTGAACCCAATCCAATTTGATGGCAAGGTTGAGTTTTACAAGTGGTTTGTCTGTACGGGACAGCCGGATTCGGTAGATTTATTCGTTCAATCTTTAGCCGATTGGGGAGATAAGATTCCCCATATCTTAGTCAAAAACGAGTATTGGACAAAGGACTTCTCCGTTCTCGAAACTCCGAGTGTCAAGGAATTAATTGAAGAGTACGAGGTTGAGGAAATTACCTTACCCAAAATGATTCTCTCTGAAAAAGAGCGTCAATTCTTTTCTACCCATAAAATGAGCTTCTCCGATGCCATTGCGGGCAAAAAATGGCAAAAAGAATGGCGGATTCTCTCCCGACAGCGAGTTGCCACCTACTTCAAACAAGCTAAAAGCACCCTGTCGCAGTTGGGGTTGCTCAATAACCCCGCGATTTCCGAATTTTAGCAGCTAGGGCAAGCCCTTCTCAAAGAGTAGTTTGAATGCAAGAATTTTGAATTATGGTGGGTCAGCCAGATATCTCACAAGCCGGGGGAATCCATAAAGGTGCAACAGTTCCAGATATTATCTTTGAGGGCAAGCCAGAGTCAGTCAAGGCGCGAGTGTTGGAAATTGCCTATCAATCGGGCATTGAGCCAGAAGACCCGCTGTTTGTGCTGTTGGCGGCAACGGGTTCTCTAGAGGTACTATTGGATGAGTCTCCCAAAGCGATTAAGGAATTGTTCGAGACCAAACTCCAGGCGTTGCACGAAGAGTTTTTGGCAGTAGCTGAAGCGCTGAAGAATTATGAAGAGTCGATGATGGCAGTGCAGCGGCGGGCGTTTGTGAAATCGGTTGAAGATGCGCTCAAGCAAATCGAAAAGCAGAAATCCCGCCAATTTTGGGCAACATTGTCGGATAATTGGCTCTTTGTGGTGGTTGGTGGGGCGGCGGTGCTGGGTTGTTTGCTGTTGGGGGGATGGGGTGGTTTCCAATTGGCTTCGCCACCAGAATTAGATCCAACCGGTCCAAGGCAGTTGTCTTTGGAAGAAGCCAAGGCATTGGACTGGGCGCTTTCGACTGAGGGGAGGGAAGCCAAGAAATTATGGGAGTGGAATCGGGGAGCGATCGCGGTGTGTAAGGCTAACTCGAAGGAACTTAAAGGGCGTTGTGCTATTTGGATTAAGCCACCAACGAAGTCTTCTTTTTAGCCAACTTGGTGGAATCCCTCTGTTGAACTCGGCTATGGGTGTGGTCAAAACCCGTTGGTAGATGAGATCGCAATAACCGTCCCCTTGGCTCACCTCATTTACCTAACTCTTAGGAGTCAGGGGTGAGAATTATAATCAAACCTATTGTTTCTCTTAGACAAAAGGTTACCGGATTTTGAAGTTTGTTAAGAGCGCAAGCATTTGTTGTTCTACATAGGAAAGAGCGAGGAGGGCGATATTTTC
>JGI12210J13797_10981127_pt1 | contig 15853 bp, 10 predicted proteins | sample ElkSlonscriptome_3_FD_13797 | JGI IMG/M metagenome (IMG submission 13797)
GCGTCGTATCCTGGCGCGCGGTCGTCGAGCTTCCCTCCGAGGCTCCAGCCCTCACAGTGACGGTAGGGATCGAGCAGCTGCGCCCGACATCGCGTGAGCGACCGGCGGGCACCCGCGCCGCGACCGGCGCCGTGCGGAAGGATGGACGGTCGCTGCCCTTCCAACCGTCGGCTGGGTCGCTTCATCTGCAAGCCGCTCGACCTGCCACGTCCACAGGTCAGCCTGCGCGCTCCGGGAACACAGTTGGCGTGGATGAGGACGCGGTCCCCAACGGGAATCTGCCCTTTTTCGAGACGAGCTCCATGCGTCCTGCGAAGCGCAAGGAGCCCACCAAATCGCTCAGGGGAACCCTTGAACCAAGCTCGCGCCCCGCTCCTCCCCGCGATACGCTGCCGTTTGACGTCGACGCCCAGCCATCGCCAGTGGCGCCCCTATCGCCGGCCGAGCTGGGACCGGCTCTGAGCGGCGGAACCGTCGACCTCGAGGAGCTCAAGGCCATGGGCATGGGTGCCTTGCCCTTTGGTCAACCCATGGCCCCTACCGCGCCGGAATCGACAGTGCCAGCGGCGACGCCGGAGGCGCAGCCAGAGTCAGCCTCGACTCCGGAGCTCGCAGCAAGCCCGGCCACCACGGACGCGTATGCAGCTCCGACCCCCCAGGAGGCCAACTCCGCGGAGGGGCAGCCGAAACGAGCTGCCGAACGGGTGTTTAGGACTCCCTCGTCCGGTGACGACCCTCTAGAGCCATCGCCCAAGAGAAAGCCGGCGAAAAAGAAGCCCGTTCAGCGGGCTCAGAAGCGTACCGATGCCAACGCCCTGATCTACCAGAGGAAGTCGTAACGACCGGGCGATGTCCCATTCACCGTTCCCTGCCCTTCGTCACGAGTGGGTTCGGTGCCCATTTGCTGGTCGACGAGACGCCCCTAGCCCCCACCTCAACAGACCCTCTCGAGCTACACCATGGCCAACATCACAGTGGACCCTGCCGCGCACGACTTCGGCGACCTCGACATCGGCCAACCCGCCCAGGTTACGTTGACCGTTTCATCCTCGAGCGACGCGAGCGGTTCGCACACCGTCTCGCTCCGGGACGATGACGGAGGGTTTAGTGCTTCGCCATCCACGGTGTCCGTTCCCCCGGGCCAAACGCGAACCATCGCGATCACCTTCACGCCCACCGCGAGAACGACCTATCTCGCGTCGCTCCTCGCTACCCCCGACGGCGACGGTGAGGCCACCGTCATCGGCTCGCTCCGCGGCACCGGGGTCGTGGAAGTGTTGGCCTCTCCCGAGACCGTGCAGGACGTGGATGGAGTGACCTTCTACGAGGTCCGCCTAGACGACTTCGCTAGCACGACTTTCGAGCACGCGAACGAGACCACTGTGACCGAGAGCCTGACCGCCTTCCTCCGGCTTGGTTCGTTCGACCTCAACAAGGAGTCGACGCGCTCCCTCGAACTGCTCAATCTGATCCCCCAGACCGGCCCGGCCACCAATCCCTACGGCCTCTCCTCCAATGTGGAGATTGTCGAACGCGACGGGGTCGCCGGCACCATCTTCGCCGACGACGTGCGCACCCGGCCTCAGGACGTTGAGCGCATTGGGCAAACCGACGCCGTCTTCGGTGACAATAGCCAACCGTTGACGACCCAGGACGACCCCGGCCACAAGCTCACCCTCGAACAACGCCACCGCGAGAGCAGCCGTCTGTACTCTCGGGGAGGATGGCGCGACCACTCCGATGGCAACCGGGTCACCACCACCTACGGCGACAAGGTCGAGGTCATTCGCGGCAACTACAAGCTCGTGGTGATGGGACGCCAGGACAATGTCGATGAGTGTATCGGCTGGGAGGGAAGCGGAAGCCACGTGCAGGACTACGCACCCGGCACCATGCCTGGGGCGTCGTTCTGGCTCGAGTGGATCAATGATCCTCGATACTACGCGCCCCTCTTTGGTCCCGACGGACAAGTCTCTGACACCGACACGAGTCAAAAGGGCGTGTGGCTCCTCGTCAACACGACACAGAACGTCTACGAGTACGCTCGCTACGCGGGAAACTTCCGCGAGGAGCGCTGGGGTGACGTCATCGAGACCTACATCGGGTCCGAGAACCCGCCAGACAATGGCGCCTTCGCCGTCGACTCGACACAAGGCACAGGGGGGCACGAGCCGCCGTTTCGCCTGGAGGATCGCAACTACGACCTGCCAGAGGAACACGCCGCCTCGAACGAGCTACGAAACGTTGCGCTCTTCTCCGAGGACAACATCGGTGCGGTGCGCAGCAATCCGCACATCATCGAAAAGACCTGGGCGAAGCGCATCGATACCGTCGTCGGCACCGACAATTGCAGAGTCGAATTCATCTCGGACAGTATCCATGCCGAGAAGTACGAAGAAAGCATCAGCGTCTCGGGCGATTTCAAGACGGACTTCAGGGCCCAACGCTTCGAGGAAAAGTTTGTTGCTGACGTTCACATCGATGAATTCCGAAAGGCGAAGACAATCAAGACGACGATGGTCGCGCGCAACGTCTTCGATCTATTCATCGCGAACCACAACGAAGTCTTCATCGGTGCCACCGAGTCGCTCAAGCTCGGCGGCTTCATCGACATGACGCTCGGGCTCTACGAGCTCAACGTAGACATCGTCGCGGCGCGCGGAAACTACGAGATCGCACTCATGTCCGACAACCTGGCTATTGCGTCCAAGATGACCGACATCACGTCGGCAACCACGCGAAACGAGCTCTATCTCGTGGCGGGCTTCACCAAGGTCGGAACGGGCATATCGACTGCCTTCCATAGCGGCGCTGAGCTCGCTTCAACGGCGGGGGTGAAGATGCAGAACGCCATCGCGTCATTCTTCAATTAGCGGAGCGTCGGTCATGCAGGTCAAGAACGATAGCCACGTTCTCTTCGCGACGGCGACAACGTCGAGATATCCCCCCGCGCCCGAGCTCGTGTGCATCGCGAGGGGTAAGTTCGACCTGCGCCACGGCGATGCGATGACGTTGGTGGAGGGCATGCCCGAACTCGTCCAGGGCACGCTCCGGAACGATGTCTACGCGGACGAGGACGAGGAGCGGGCAGGGGCGCTGCTGGTCCCAAGCGACTTCGCGGAGTTCAAGCCCCATGGGGAGGTCATGCTCACGGGCTCCTGCCACAGCCCACGGGGCAAGCCGACACGGGAGCTCGGGGTCCGTCTGAAGGTCGGCCGGTTCCAACGAGCCCTTTTGGTGCGAGGAGATGGCACGAGGACCGAAACCCAAACATTCGTGTCGATGCCCCTCGACCACGCCCATGCCTACGGCGGCGAAGGCTTCCCCCTCAACCCCGTGGGCAAGGGCCATGGCGGTGACCTACGACCCAACATCGTCGAGCCTAGCGCCCCGTCCGACGCTCATCGTCCTGCGTGCTTCGGCCCCATCAACCCTACCTGGCCCCAACGCGCCGGCCGGCTGGGCTCGAAGTACGATGCGTCCTACTTCGAGAAGCGGTTCCCGTTCTATCCGGAGGACTTCGACTGGCGGTACTTTCAAGCGGCTCCGCCCGCTCAGTGGGTCGAGGGGTTCTGGCGCGGGGACGAACAGGTTGTCCTCGAGCACCTGCACCCGCAGCACACGCGCTTCGAAACCAAGCTACCCGGCCTTCGGATCCGCGTCTTCGTCAAGGACGACCGGGGCGAAGTTCGCGAGGCCAAGATGGTGCTCGACACGATTCTCATCGACACCGACACATCGACCGCCTTTCTCACCTGGCGAGGGCATACGCCGGTCCGCAAGGCGCTCGCCACCGACGTGCAAACGGTCCTCGTGGCGCGCGAGCAGCTCTCCGAACCACCGCGAAGCGACGACGCGTATCGGGCTCAGCTCGAGGCCTTCGAGCGCGACCCCCTCGAGCTCGACAAGTACTTGCCCGAGCATCTGAAGGCGCTGCAAGCGCAGCTCGATGCAGAGCCCGACGCCCCGCTGGGCGAGACCCCACAGGGACGGCGCCTCGGCGCGACGTTGCGGAAGAACATGGGGTCCGTCGCGGAAGATTCTCAACGGAAGGTCATCGCCGTGATCGACCAAGCGGTGCAGCGGGAGCCGAAGGCTGCGGAGCAGCTCGAAACCACGCTCAACGCGATCGGCGAAGCCGATGACGGCACCGATGCCATTCCCCCGTACTTTGCGATGAGCCCCTACGCCCAGCCGCGGGTCTACCTGCGGAGCTCGATCCTCAGCGCCCGGGCGCGCATCGAGAGTGCACGCGAGAAGCTTACCCAAGCCCTGACGCATGCAGAGCCCAGCCAGCGCGCCGGAGCGGAGCAACAGCTGGCGGTTCTTGCCGAGAACGAGAAGCGACTGTACGACCCTCAGCTCGAACAGCTCGACCCCACCCTGCGCGAAGCCAGCTCCGACGAGCCGGGTCCAGGGGCCGACCTACGAGGCCAAGACTTGAGTCGACGCGATTTGCGGGGCGTCGACCTCCGCCGGGCCAGACTCGACGGCGCACTTCTCACCCGTGCCAACCTGCGCGGATGTGACCTCACCGGTGCGAGCCTGCAGGGCGCGGTTCTTTTCCGCGCCGACCTCACCGGGGCCGTGCTGCGCCAATGCAACCTCGACCAGCTCAATGCCGCAGAAGCGGTGCTCGACGACGCCGACCTCAGCGAGTCGACCGTGCACGAGGCCTACTTCAAAAGCGCTTCGATGGTTCGGTGCCGTATGGACCGGGTGCGTGGTGACTACGTCGGCTTTCCCGAGAGCAACCTGAGCGAGCTCTCGATGACCGACGCCGAGCTCAGCAACGCCGACTTTCGCCAGGCGCAGCTGGTGGCCGCGAACCTGCGCGGAACCCTCCTTCACAAGGCGCTGTTTCTGGAGGCGAAGGCCGAACGCGTATGCCTGGAAGGGGCGCGCCTCGACCACGCCAACTTCATTCAGGCCGACCTAAGCCAGGCCTCGATGGTGGGGGCGACCGGGGAGCGAACGTCGTTCCTGAAGGCCATGCTGGCGTCGGCCAAGCTCTCGCGGTCCACCCTCGTCGATGCGTTCTTCGACGACGCAACCGCGCCCGATACCCAGTTCGTGGAGGCGGACATGCGTCGCGCTCGCTTCCTCCGGGCCGACCTCGACCGTGCTCGCTTCGACCGCGCCAACGTGATGCAAGCCGACTTCAGCGACGCCGAGGTCGACGCAGCGAGCTTTCGCGGCGCGAATCTCTACGACGCCAAGCTCCTTCGGACCGGTGGGCGCAAGGTCGACATGACCGGGGCTGAGCTCACCCTCACCCGCACGAAGGGCACCGTGTAATGGAGCGCGAGGCATTCCTGACGAAGGTGCGCGCGGGGACGTCTCTGGACGGGGCATCGTTCGAGCACCTCCAGCTGGCGGGGGCCGACCTCCGGGGCGCAGACCTTCGCGGCGTCAACCTTCACGCCTGCTCTCTCGACGGAGCCGACTTGACCGGGGCCGACCTCTCCGGTGGCAGCTTCACGCATTGCCTGCTGGTGGGCGCGACGCTGAACCAATGCAATCTGGCTGAAGGCCGCTTCTCGTCGTGCGACCTGCGGCGCGCGCGCGGCGACGGAGCGTCGCTTGCCGGGGCCACGCTTCACGACTGTCGCCTCGACGAAGCCGTTTGGACGGGCGCGAGCTTTCGGCGCGCCACCGCCTACCGCTGCTCATGGAGGCATCTCTCCGTCGACGGCGCAGACCTGTCCGAGTGCAAGCTCCTCGAGTGCGACCTCGAAGGGGTACGCCTCGCGGGTCTCGAGCTCGAGCAGACCTCATTCACCAAGTCGGTGCTGAAAGGTGTGGACTTCAGCGACGGTCACCTTCGGCTCTGCAGCTTCCTCGAGTCTGACCTGCGCGGCGCTCGCTTTACCGATACTCGCGTCGAACAGGGCGCATTCATCAAGACCGATCTCCGAGGTACCTCGTTGCCGCGGTCGATGTGCCGCTGCGTCTTCGACGGCGCCGTCTTCAGCGACCTCGACCTCAAGGATCGCGACCTGGCGGGCAGCGACCTGGCCGACCATGATCTATCGGGGGTCGACCTGTCGGGCGCCATCATCGACTCGTGCTCCCTCAAGGGCGCCAACTTGCGCGGGGCCAACCTGCGCGGGGCCGACCTCACCCGAGCCGTGCTCATGGACTGCGACCTTACGGACGCGGACCTCACCGATGCCGTGCTCGAGAGCTGCGTGTTGACCAACGCCAGACTGGTCGGAGCAGACCTCTCCGGACGGGAACTCAAGGGCACGGTGTTTACCGGCGCCAACCTGGAAGGCGCAAACTTCTCCGGGGCAAGACTCGAGCTGGTTCTTCTCAATGAGGCCAACCTCAGCACCACCTCTTTCGAACGCGCTTCGCTCAAGCAGGTGATTCTCAACAAGGCGAAGCTCTTCGCCACGCGGTTCGACCGCGCCAGTTTCGACAGTGTGAGCTTTCTCGAGACCGACCTCGGCGAGGTCGAGCTACGCGGCCTATCTCTCCAGCGGTGCGGCTTCGTCGACGCCGACCTGAGCGGGCGCACCATCGTGGAGTGTTCTCTCACGAGCTGCGAGTTCACCAATGCCAACCTCGAGGGTACGGTCTTCCAATCGTGCGACATCTCGATGTCGAGCTTCATGAAGGCCAACCTCCGGAGGGCAAGCCTGCGTAACACGAAAGCAAAGGCTGTTTTCTTCGGCGAGGCCGACCTCTTCGGCGCCGACTTGCGCGGAGCGCGGCTGCGCTACGGCACCTTCCCCGACACCAACCTCGAAGAGGTGAAGGCCGACGGCGCCGACTTTCGTGAGTCGGTCTTCACCAAAGCGACGGCCCATCGAGCGTCGTTCCGGCGGGCCGACTTCACCTTCGCCGACCTTTCCCACGCCGATCTTTCCCAAGCCGATCTTTCTCAAGCCGACCTCTCTCGAGCGAATCTGCATGAGGTCATCGCCACGGGGACAACCTGGGACGGGGCCAACACGGCCACTGCCCGGGGCACAGACGAGAAGCGCCGCGAAGCAGAGCAGTGGACCGCACAACGAGGAGACATCAGATGAGCAACATCGTCGCCATGGAATTAGACCCACTCCAGCAACAGGCCATCGACTTCATGGGGCCGGCGCGCGTCTTGCCGGGCGCAAACACGTCACCTCAGGGCACCGGCCTGCTCGTGCGCCGTAGCGACGGGCGCGAAGTCACCGCAAGACTCGCCCTCGCATTTCCCTATCGCCCTGGTGAGAACGATGTGCTTCTCGTCGTCGGCGGGGCCCAGGGCCATTTCGTCATCGGCGTGGTCGAGGGCCACGGCCACGCCCAGCTCGACATTGAAGGCAACGTCTCGCTACGCGCGGTCAATGGTGAGCTCTCGCTCCAGGGCGACCGGGGGGTCAACCTTCGTGGTCCGGAGGTAGAAGTAGTGACCGATAAGATGAAGATCTACGCCGACGCGGCGGTCCAGAAGGTTAATACCTTCTACCAGCACGTGCGTGAGCTCTGGAGCGTGAAGAGTCGCTCTGCTCACGTGAGCACCACCGAGGACTACTACCAACGATCGCGCAACGCCACCCTGCTCACCGAAGAGGTGGTGACCATGAACGGCAAGCAGATCCACTTGGGGTGACGCACCATGATGATCGCATGCAACAACGGAGCTGGAGGTAACTTTGCCTTTCCCGACGTGTGCAACACGCCCGCAGGGCCGGCGGTGGTACCCATTCCGTATCCGAACATCGCGCTCAATGCGATGGCCTTTCCCTTCAGCCCCACCGTGCGTTTCTCGTTCATGAACGCGCTCAACCTCGGCTCGGTGATCCCCATGACGTCGGGCGACGAAGGCGGTGTGGCCCACCCGATGTTCAAGCAGGCCGCACGCTACTCCATGGGGAACCCCAAGATCTTCATCTCGATGCTGCCTGGCGTGATGCTCGGATGCCCGACGTCGGGCAACAACATGAATGCACCACTGGGCGCAGCCATCATCCCAAGCGTCACGAATGTGTTTCTCAGTGACGCGAGTGCAGCGGGCCCGTCGACGTCGCCCGGCGGAGACCGAGCGACGTGGCGACGCGAGGGCGATGTGGGAATCGTCACGCTTCCCCGCCTCACCCTCCACTCGGCGACGGAGCTGAACGAAGCCATGACGGCGCTCGCGGTCGACCGCGTCGTTCTCGACCTGCGGGGCAACCCCGGCGGGCCGCTCGATGCGGCGCGCAGGGTGCTCGAAGGCTTGCTGCCCCGTGGGACGCACCTCTACACCGTGCATGAGGGCGACGGGGACTGCGACGCTGTCTACAGCCGACACGACGGCGAGGCGCCGTCACGCCTTGCCGTGCTCGTCGACGGTCGTACAGCTTCGGCCGCGGAAGTGATCGTCGCCGCCCTCCGCCATCACAGGCGCGCGGTCGTGGTTGGGGAGACGACGTTCGGAAAGGCTACGGTCCAAGTCGGCCGATACACGCCCCACGGCTGGACGTACGGCCAGGTCGCGGAGTGCACGGCTCCCGATGGTACGCATTGGCACGGCGTCGGGATTGCCCCCGACCTCGTCAGGGCCCTAGACCCCGCGGAGGTCGCGCGGCGCATCTGATGACCTGCACGATCGTCGACGAGAGCGGCTGCTCGCTGTTCCTCTTCCATGGCGACGTTTACGAACCCACCGAGAAGGACGACTGTCATGAGCCAAGCATTGCTTCAACTTCAGCTCTCGAGCGACGACTTCGACGCGGAAAACACGGTCGTGCGTCGATTCCGCAAACAGGACGCGGTCAACGAACTCTATGCCGTTGAGCTCGAGATCGTGAGGTTCCATAATCCCGACCGCCTGCCACGCCCCGAGGACGTCCTCGGGGCCACCGTTCAACTCACCGTGTCACTGGCGGACGGAACCCTGCTCGAACATGTCCACGGAATGGTAGCGTGGGCACGCAACACGCAGGCGACGGCATCAACCGCCTCTACGCTGGCGTTGCGCATCGTGCCACGCGCATGGAGGCTGACCCTCTACCGCACGCAAGAGCTGTTCGTGCAACAGAGCATTCCCGACATCGTGCGCGAGAAGCTCGAGCGGGTGGAGCTGACCCAGTGCGCTTCGTTCAACCTTGTGAGCGACTACCCCGAGCGGGAAGTGGTCATGCAGTATCAGGAGTCCGATTGGGACTTCGTGTGTCGGCTCTGCGAACACTATGGCATCGCCTTTTTCTTCGTGCAGGAAGAAGAAGGCGAGCATCTCGTCTTCACCGACCACGACCAAGGTTGGCACGCAAAGGATGACCCTGTGCCGTACGATGTGGACGGAAGCGGACAGGGCATCACCGAGCTTTGCAGTGAAGCGTCGGGCACGCCCGGCATCTTTGTCGTGAACGACTACAATTACCGTACGCCCCAAGTCGACCTGACCGGCGTCGCCTCGCTCGATGGCGGGCTTGCCGGGGGGGTCGTGGAGTTCGGGACCCACCACCGAACACCGGACGAGGGCACGCTCATGGCTACCCTACGGATGGAGGAGGCGGCATGCCGGCGTGTGATGCACTACGGAAAGTCGAATGTCCTCGGCCTGACCGCCGGGTCCGTCGTGAGGATCGACAACCACGTCGACTACGAGGACGCCCCCCTTCGCATCGTTTCGATCGAGCACGAGGCGAGCGCGGAAGAAGGCTTCGTGGAGGGCGAACCACTCAGTTATCGCAACCGCTTCACGTCCTGCCCGGCCCAGCTTCCGTTTCGCCCGTCACGTAGGACCCCGCGACCGAAGATGAGCGGCATCATCAATGGGGTCGTGCAACCGGGGCCCGAGGGTGAGATAGGCGGCAGGCCTAGCATCGACAAGGACGGCCGCTACCTCGTGCAGTTTCACTTCGACGGTGCCGATCACGGCGCCCTGCCTGCGTCGCAAGCCGTACGCATGGCGCAGCCCTTCGTCGGCGAAGGGGCCAACGGCATGCACTTTCCCCTCCAACGCGGAACCGAGGTCCTCATCGCCTTCATCGACGGGAATCCCGATCGCCCGATCATCGTCGGCGCGGTGCCCAACGCCTCCAACCCGGCGACGGTCGTGGCTCGGGAATCGGACCTGAGCCGAATACAGACCTCGCGAGGGGTCACCATCGAGTTCGGGAGAAAGCATTGATGCGGCCGCTACCATCCTGGAAGCGGCGGTCCGACGCCCAACTCAATCGACAGGTCGATGCGCGATGAAACCTACGCTCCACAGCTTTGCGGGCCGTCCCGCCACTCCGGACCTCGCGATCGATCTCCGCACATGGTCGATGCTGCCTCCGCAGTGCCGAAAGAGCTTCTGGGACCTACTCTTGCCCAACTTGGCCCCGACCCCCGAGCCGGCGATCACCACGCGGGTGCGCGAGCTCATGACCCAGCTCGAAGTGTCGCCCCAGCAGGTCGCGCCGTCGCTGAAGGCGTGCCGGCGGCTCTTTCGCAGCGCTGCGAAGTTCGCCGTCCCTCCCGAGGCGTTCGGCGAAGACTGCGCAGCCCTTCTCGGCGACGAGCTCGAGTTGCGAAGCCTTCTTCAGCGCTGGTACTCGGATGCGCTCCCCATCTTGCGTCAGGAGTTGGAGGAGTCGTCGTTGGTCGAGCACGGAGCCACCGCATCCGACCTGTCGTGGCGCGTCAGCATGGTGACGCGGTCCCAGCGCGGCGCTGCGATCAACCGTGTTCTCGCGACGATGACCTTTGAGTACCTAGAAGGGAAAGAGCGAAAGCACTTCACGCTCAATCTGCTGCCCGAGATGGTCCTCCGACTCCGCGATGCTTGCGACGAGATCATCGGCCCTGAAGCCGGCGCAGACTGACGCCGGATGAGCCGTCATAAAGGCCATCTTGGCCCGTCGAGCCTGGCGCCATCGAGGCAACAGATCGCCTTCTTGTGCGAAGTCGGCACGCAGGGCGGTGTCTCATGATTGATCACTTCTCCGTGTCGCCGTCCAGGCAGTCTCCATAACGATCAATCGGTCGTAGCCGCGGCCCAAGACAATCCAGCCAGGGAGCGGGCGAGAGTGGTTTGCCTGCCGGCGCAGGTGGCCAACCAGCATCGTCGAATAGCTCGTGCCGATGCTCCCGCAGAAAATGGAAAAGCTTCTTCGTCCGATTCAACCGCTTCAGCAGTAGAGCTTCCTGCCGAGTCGGCTCGACCGGCCAACGCTCCAGCGTTCTCCTCTTTGCCATGGCCTCACTGCTCCACACATCGGGTCGCCCTTCAAGATATGATCACATAGGGCCACATATGATCACGGCCGGTTTTTGCCCTGATTACGCACGCTTCAAACTGATCGGCGTTCTAGCAGCCGAGCGGCCCAGGATCACGACGCTTCAGTTGCCTGCGAGCCTGGTGCCGTTGGGGGGCGCTTCAGGCGAGCTCCGGCAGGTGAAGCAAGTCCAGCTGGTCGGCTTACCAGGGGCCGTCAGGTCGTCCGCGGCGTCGACCGCATCGGTCTGCGCAGCCCGGAGGGTGATCGATCGCAGCACCAAGCGCGGTGGTGCACGGCACGGTACCCGGTACCCGTGTGCTAGGCGGAACTCGGGGCAGACGAAGATCGTCGTTAGCGATTCTCGCGCCCTACCGCGATCACCTCGACCCGTCCCGTTCTGATGAGGGTGCGCCTCGCCGCGAGGAAGTCCGGCGACCCGGCCTACACTATCCTACGTGTCGACTTCGCATAGGAGGCGATCTGTTGCCTCCGGGGCTCCAGCCTCGACCTGGCGAGAGGGCCTTCCTCCCGGCCGGGTGTACTTGTGGGATCGCGCGTCCCTCGCCGTGGAGGTGCTCACTCGCGAGCCGCGCAAGCTGGACTACGCGGTCGCCGAGGTGGCGATGACGCGCGACGGAGCGACCCTCGCGCTCGCCTTTGCCTCGGGAACGGTCGAGCTATGATCGACGCACCAGCGCCTTCGGAGCCTGCGCAGCGACACGCATCGCCCCCAGGGCGACATGGGGCCGCCGCACGGTCTCGCGCTCAGTCCCGATGGGCGCTGACTGATCCTCCAGCTCGCCGATGGCGAGGCCCACTTCTGGGGGGTGCCCGCGGGCGAGCCCCACCACCGCTTCCAAACGGCGAGCCTGGCGCGCGATGAGATGTTCCAGTTCGCCTCCGGCTCGGTTTCGTTCATTCCCGCCGGGCGCTTCTTCGCCACCCGGGTCCCGGCCCGTCTCGACGGGAATGGCCAAGATCATGTGAGGATCTACGCCACCCAGAAGCGGCCGCGCCTCGTGCGTAGCATCGACACCAGCTGGTACGGTTCGCACTATCGAGGCTTCACCGGCTGGGCCGCGAAGGGCCACGCGCTGTACGAACGCGCCACCGACGGAACCCTCCACCGGTGGGATCCGGCGGCCAATCGCGATCTCGGGGCGGCGGCTGAGGGGCACGACCAACCCCACGCGCGCTACACCGCCTCGGCCGACGGCGACCTCCAGTTGACTCGGCGCGCGGACGGTCGACGCGTCACCATTCGTGAGCTGGCCCACGGTAAGACGCTGGTCGTCGACGACCGTGGTTGTGTGGACGGCGACCTCGGCGTTGGGGCCGCTGAGCTGACGCTGCCCAGCGGCCAATCACCGACGCCGGCTCAGTTGGCATCAGCGCGTCGCCCCGACCTGGCGCGCACGGTCGCCGGACCTTAGCCGGCTGTATCGCTTCGCCTATCCTTCCTGAGCCTCGCATCATCAGGGAGGCCAAGGCGGAATCGAGATCCCGCCGCCCGTTCCGGGGCGGAGGGAGGCGGCCTCGAGCTGTCGCCTCAGGCAGCTCGCGCGAGGGTCGGCCGTGCGCAGCGGTAGCAGCGTCACCGTGCCGCCCACCTGGGCCCAAAGGCGGGTCGGCTGCGCCGCTGGCACGCGACGGCATGCCTGCTCGGCCGCCGCAATGGCCTCCCGCGTACGTCTCGCGTCCTCGGTCGAGCGGAAGGCAGCGGCATCGTCGATGCCGAAGTCGTCCAATTGCACATCTGGCCTCGCGCGCCGAAAGCGCGCGCGCGCGGCCGAATCCACCGGGGTCCTCGTGAGCACGACATGCTCCAGGTGGGGGAGCACGATGAGGGGGTCGAGATGCGTGACGGACGTCGCGGAGAGATCGACAAACCGTAGCCTTGCGAGTCCAGCGAGGGGCGCCACATCGTCGAGCGCTGGATTGTCGCCGAGCCAGAGCTCGACGAGGCCATCGTGTCGCCCGAGGGCGCTCACATCGTCGAGTCCCGTACCCCTCGCCGACAAGGCTTCGAGGGCGCCTGCGCGGGGGAGGGCCTCGAGGCCGAAGCCAGCGACGAAATCGACGACGAGCCGGCGCAGGCAGCGCAGGTCGCGGAGCGCCGAGAAGTCGCGTGCGGGCACATGGGACACATCGAGCGCCCAGAGCCCTTGGAGCTTCGCCAACGGGGAGAGGTCGGTGGCGAACGTCCCCGCGAGATTCAGCTCGACGAGGCGAGCGAGCGTTCCGAGCGGCGTGAGGTCTTCGACCCGCGTGCCCCCGAGGTCGAGCGCGCGCAACTGGTCCGCCCCGGCGAAAGGCTCGACGTCGGAGAGCGCGGTACCGTGCAGTCCGAGGCGGGAGAGCGCGGGCAGCGAGGTCAGGGGTGGCACCCGGCTCACGCGCGGCGACCCATCGAGTACCAGGACCTCCAACTGTTCGAGGCCAGCGAGGGCGGACACATCCCGGAGGGCGTGCGAGCGAACGGCGAGGTGGCGCAACCCTCGGACGCGGCGAACAGCCTCGATGGAGGGCGTCGGCGCGGGGCCATCCCCCTCGTAGAGGCGCTCGTCGATGACGAGTCGGGCGAGCGCAGGGGGGGCGCTCGTGTCGACGTCGTCGGGCTCCCACGTCCCGACGGCGCGATGGGGCGTCGCTTCGTGGGCGGGTGTGCGTGGGGGCGGGGGCGTGGAGGCCGCGGGAGGACGAGGCGGAGGTGGCCCGGCGGCCGGGCTCGGTCCACAGCCCCCCGCTACCGAGAGACACAGCGCGGCGGCGGCTCCGCCCCGACTCGCCCACCTCATCGGGAGATCTCCGCCGGCGCAAGCTCGTGGAGCCAGAGTCTCCCGCCCTCCTCGATGAACGTCATCACCAAACCCTCGTTGGGGTAGCGGACCTCACGAGGAATGGCGCGAACCACGAGGGGGACGAGGGGCTGGCCCGCCCCACTTCGCGGAAGGAGCTCGGGCCGTACCAAATACTGCCGCGCCGACGTGCAGGCGGCGCTGAGCGTATCGCTCGCGGTGAACCATTCGAGGTGCAGCAACCTCTTCAGATAGGGCTGGCACGCGGCCGCGGGAGGACCGTGGTGAATCGCCGTCTCACAGTGAAGGAGTCGGTCGTCGACCGTGCAACCCCGTACCGACGTGGCGGAAAGCACCAAACAAGGATCACCCGCCGAGAAGCGAAGCAGCAGGCCGCGCCCCGGGTGGACCTCCCGGGCCAGCGCGTCGAAGTCCCCCTCCACCAGCGCCGAGAGAACACGCCGCGCCGCCGGCTGGGCACGGCGCAGGGCTCTGTGCTCGGGGAGCATCGCGGGTCGAATCGACGTGAGCACATCCTCGTGGTCGCAGGCGCCCCATGGCTCGGTGCCCGGGGACCTCGCGACCGTACTGCGAAGCCACCCCCGCTCGTCGACGAAGGAGGTTTGAACCCGCCCGACGCCGGCGGGGGGCGTCGACCTCGGCGGGCACCGGTCTGCTCTCTCGTGGCGAGCGACCTCTTCCGTCGACGGTTGAGCGGACGGATGCGGGGGCGCGGAGCACGCCGCCAACGCCAGCGGGACGAGCGCGCGAATGGTCTTCATGGCGGGGCGTTGAGGATCGCATCAATGGCGGCGATCACGGCCTTGACCGTGGCCTGGTTCGGGGCTTGGGTGCTCACCCGCGCAGGCCGGTCCGCGCGCGACGTGTGCCACCGGAGCTGAAAGACGGCAAAGGCCCGCTGAGCCGCCGCGTCGAACTGGCCATCGAGGTCCGCGAGCGCGCGATTGTCGGCCGACACCGGATACCCCAGCTCGCCGAGCTTCTGCTCGAGCTGCCGGATTTCGGCCGCGCTGGCCTGCTTTCCCTTTGAGTTCGACTGCAGGCCAGGTACGCGGTCGAAGGTGAGCTTGGGGTCGACGTCACTGAACGACGCCCACGGGAAACGTCGCCCCGGGCAAGACAGGAGACGGTCTCGAGGGTGGAGCTCCGCGCCGGAGACCTCGTTCTTCTTGTCGAGCTTCAAGTGGCGGGCCGCGTGATTGATCTCGCCGTGGCCGAGCACATGGCGCCGCGCGACGCCGAAACGCTGGGTGAGCCGTTCGAGTAGCCGCCGCAGCGCGCGCATCTGCGGATCGGTGAAGTCTTGTGTCCCCGAGTTGAGGAGCTCGATGCCGACGGCCCGGAAGTCGATGAACCGATCTCTCTGCCAGATGCCGGGAGAGCCGTGGAAGGCCGTGTAGTGCTCGTCGACCATCTTGATGACGTGTCCCTTGCGGGAGATGAGGTAGTGAACGGACAGGTCGGCGTTGGCCGAGGAGGTGTTCTTCGCGGTGACGTCATTGCGGGTGAGGCCCGTGAGCACGGTCGAAAGGGAATGCTCGCCCGAGCCCGTGTTGTGGAGGAGAATGCAGGCCTTCCCGCCCAGGCCTTGCGCGGGATCGACGAAGGCGGAGCGTTTTGCGGCTTGCTGCCAGGAGAACCGGTGCGCGGGGGCCCGCATCCAATCGGGGAACCAGTCGATGTCGAAGCTCCCCGACCGCTCGTGCACCTGCGCCAGGGGCGCTTCGATGTCTGGATCTACGAATGAGAACCTTCGAAAGCGGTTCCGAAGTCGACCTTGGTTGTCCAACGCCACGAGGAAGCGAAGCGAGCGGAACATGAACTCGGGCATCGCGCATGCATAGGCCTCATTGG
>JGI12210J13797_10128353_pt1 | contig 15850 bp, 11 predicted proteins | sample ElkSlonscriptome_3_FD_13797 | JGI IMG/M metagenome (IMG submission 13797)
CGCGGCCCGTCCTCGACGATGGCGTCGATCGCCTCGCGGGCCCGCTCGAGCAGCGTGGTCACGGCCGGCTCGACGTGCGCGGCCTCGATCCGATCGAAGGGGACCCGCAGGCCCAGCGAGAGCAGGGGGTTGGACTCGGGAGTGGTGTCGTCGGCCATCGTGAAGCTCCGGGGGGATCAGTCGGTGGAGGGACCGACCATCTTGGCCGGGTCGACCCACTGGTCGAACTGCTCTCCGTCGAGCAGGCCCAGATCGATCGCGGCCTGCTTGAGGGTGGTGTCGTCGGCGTAGGCCTTCTTGGCGATCTTGGCCGCCTTGTCGTAGCCGATGTGCGGGTTGAGGGCGGTCACCAGCATCAGGCTGTCGCGCAGGTTCCGGCCGATCCGCTCGCGGTTGGGCTCGATGCCCTCGGCGCAGAACCGGCGGAAGTTGTCCATGCTGTCGGTGAGCAGCCGCGCCGAGTGCAGCACGTTGTGGATGATGACCGGCTTGTACACGTTCAGCTCGAAGTTGCCGCTCATGCCGGCCACGCCCACCGCCACGTCGTTGCCCATGACCTGTGCGCAGACCATGGTGAGCGCCTCGCACTGGGTGGGGTTGACCTTGCCCGGCATGATCGACGAGCCCGGCTCGTTCTGCGGGATCTCGATCTCACCGATCCCGCAGCGCGGGCCCGAGGCCAGCCACCGCACGTCGTTGGCGATCTTGTGCAGGGCCGCGGCGAGCATCTTGAACGCCCCGTGCAGCAGCACCAGCCCGTCGTGGGCCCCCAGCGCCGCGAACTTGTTGGGCGCGGTCACGAAGGGCAGGGCGGTCAGCTTCGCGATGTGGGCCGCGCTGCGCACGGCGTACTCGGGGTGGGTGTTGAGCCCGGTGCCCACCGCGGTGCCGCCCAGCGCCAGCTCGTACACCTGGGGCAGCACCGCCTCCGCCGCGGCCCGGGCGTGGTCGAGCTGGGACACGTAGCCCGACAGCTCCTGGCCCAGGGTGACCGGGGTGGCGTCTTGGAGGTGGGTGCGGCCGATCTTCACCACCGAGGCAAAGGCCTCCGCCTTGGCGTGCAGGGCGTCGCGCAGCCGGCCCAGGCTGGGCAGCAGGTCGTGCACCACCTGCTCGGCCGCCGCGATGTGCATGGCGGTGGGGAACGTGTCGTTCGACGACTGCCCGCAGTTGACGTGGTCGTTGGGGTGGACCGGCGTCTTGCTGCCCAGCTCGCCCCCGGCCAGCTCGATGGCCCGGTTGGCGATCACCTCGTTGGTGTTCATGTTGGTCTGGGTGCCCGACCCGGTCTGCCACACGAACAGCGGGAAGTGATCGTCGAGCTTGCCCTCGATGACCTCGTCGGCCGCCTTCACGATGAGCTGTACGGTCTCGGCGGGCAGCATCTCGAGGTCGCCGTTGGTGAGCGCGGCCGCCTTCTTCAGCAGCCCCAGCGCGCGGATCATGGGGCGCGGGAAGTGATCGTGGCCGATGCTGAAGTGGTGGAGCGAGCGCTGCGTCTGGGCTCCCCAGTAGCGATCGGCGGGCACCTCGATCGGCCCCATGCTGTCGGTCTCGGTCCGATGGCTTCCATCCGATGTGCTCATGGCGGACGGGAGGCTAACAGGGGCCGGGAGGCGAGGCTACCTCGCGGCCCTCACGTGGTCCCCGGCCCAGACCACGCGGCCGAGGCCGGGCCCGTGGAATGCTCGCCCGCCCCGATCGGTCGAGGGCATGGGCCCGCCGCTGGTGGCGGGCCTCGGTTGTTCCCGCGCCGACCGCCGTTCTATCCTGACCGCCCGTGAACGACGTCTCGCCCGACCCGGACCGCGAGAAGCGAGACATGCGTTGGGTGAACGACGTGGAGCGCTTCCTCGAGCGCACCGTCGTTCGGCTGCTGCTCAGCATCGCCATCATCGTCAGCCTGCTGCCCTTCGACTGGGTGGAGGGCACCGAGCCGGTGTTCTTCGCCGTGTTCGGCACCGAGTTCGTGGCCCGCCTGTTCGTGGTGTTCGGCCGCCCCCGCGATCCCGACGAGGACGCGGGCAGCATCGTGGAGCGCCCCTCGGCCCCGCAGTACTCCGGCCGCAGCCGCGGCGGATCGATCTTCTTGCTGCTGGTCGACTTCGTCGCCCTGCTGTCGTTCGTGCCCCCCGCCGCGGGCCAGGCCGGGGCCCGCTGGCTGCGGCTGTTCCGGCTCACCCGGATGATCCTGCTGTTCAGCTACTGGGCCCCGCTCGTGCTCGACCTGTGGTCGATCCTCTCCCGGCGCGAGCGGGCCCGGCAGATCATCGTGATGGGCTTCGTGGTCGCCGGCCTGTCGTTCACCGGCGCGCTGATCATGTTCCACCTCGCCAAGGAAGAGGGGATGTTCGTCGACGTCACCGGCGACGAGAAGATCGACGCGCGGGATCGCAACTTCTTCAACCTGCTGTGGTGGGCGTTCCGGCAGGTGCAAGACCCGGGCAACATGCTCTCGTCGCCCATCGCGATCCCCCTGGTCATCATCAGCCTGGGGCTGACCGTGTTCGGCCTGTTCTTGGTGTCGTTCCTCATCGGCCTGGGCACCGACGTGGTCCACGAGCTGCTGATGCTCTCGCGGCTGCGCCCGGCCGGGCTGCGGGGCCACACCGTCATCGTGGGTGACACCCCCTCCACCCCGCGGCTGCTGGCCGAGCTGATGCGCTACTACCGGAAGCTGCTGCCCACCGACGCCCGGGTGCTGTCGCGGGCGTGGTTCCACGATCTGTGGCGGCGCGGGCTGTTCGGGCCGCGCTACCTGGTGGTGGGGCGCAACGAGGAGCCGCCCGACTTCCTGCGCCAGCCGGAGCTTTCGCGGATCGTCTACCGCGAGCGGGCCGACCAAGACGACACCCTGCTGGTGCGCGCGGACCTGGTCTACGCCAAGCGGATCGTGCTGCTGGCCGATCCCGACGAGCCCTCCCCCGACGCCGACACGATCCAGTCGCTGCTCAACCTGGTGGAGCGGGTGCGCTCCCAGGTGCAGCGGGGCATGCAGCGCCCCGGCGAGCGCCAGCGGGTGGTCATCGCCGAGATCCTCGACGACAGCAACATCTCGGCCGCCCGGGCCGCGGTGGCCACCGGCCGCGACACCTTCCGGGCGTTCGTGGTGCCCACCGAGCGGCTGGTGGCCCTGTTCATCGCCGGCGTGGTGCGGCGGCCGGGCCTCGGCGCGCTGCTCGAGGAACTGCTCACCAGCCGCGGCCACGAGCTGTACACCTGCTTCTTCCAGACCGCCGGGCTGGGCTTCACCATGGACGAGCCCCCCGACATCGGGCGCAACCCGGCCCGAGCCATCGACCGACTGCTGCGGCAGGGCCTCGATCGCGACGGCTCCACCGTGGTCCCGGTGGGCCTGCTGCTGCCGCCCCGCGACGACGAGGACCCCCACCAGGACTTCGAGGTGGTGGTGAACCCCCAGCCCCACGATCGGGTCGTCGAGCGCTCGGGCCCCAGCCTGGGCTTCGTGGCCATCGCCGACAACTTCGGATCGATCTGCCGCTTCGCCGAGAGCCAGCCCAAGTTGGTCGGCGACGGCGACGCGCCCGCGCCGGTGTCGGTCCCGCCGCCGCCCGCGCTCGAGCGCACCGCCCAGACCCCGATCGGCCGGGTGCTGGTGTGCGGCTTCCGGCGCGGCTCCATCTACATGCTCGAGGAGCTGCTGCGCGAGCAGAGCCAGGGCGAGGTGCTGGTGCTGGTCGAGGACGAGCCCGCCGCGCAGCGGGCCCGCGACGCCATCGAGGAGCACAGCCAGCTCGTGGCCGGGGGGCTGATGCCCGCCCACCACGGCACCTTCACCCGCCAGGCCGACGGCAGCTACGTGTTCGACTGCAAGGGCACCACCACGGTCGAGGAGAGCCGGGTCTCGATCGCGGTGGGCGACTGGATGGCCAGCCGGCACCTGGTCGATCTGCCCGACGGCTTCGGCCACGTGGGCGACCTCGACGCGGTGGTGTTCGTGGCCGGGCTCGAGGGCCAGGCCGACGCGCGCACCACCACCGCGCTGCTCAAGCTCGAGGGGCTGCTCGCGGCCCACGGGGCGGCCCACGGCAAGCCGCGGGTGGTGGCGGAGGTCTTCGACGCTCGGCTCGCGGCGCGGCTGGAGGAGCACTTCCGCACCGTGGGCAAGCACCACGTGCGGATCTACTCCATCCCCCAGCTGCGGGCGTTCTTCTTGTTCCAGTCGGTGGTGGTGCCCGGCTTCGACGGGGTCTACTCCGAGCTGCTGGGCTCGTGGGGGCAGAGCTTCGTGCGCCTGCGGCCGGCGCGGCCCCGCCACGGGCACGCCAGCTTCCGTGATCTGGCGCTGGGGCTGCGGACCCAGGGCCAGCTGCTGGTGGCGGTGCGCCTGCGCGACGAGAAGGGGCGCGAGCAGCTGTGCGTGGCGCCGGGGCCCGACGAGCTGGGCTACGCGTTCGAGTGGAGCGACCTGTGCTCGGTGTGGGTCATCGCCACCGATCGTCCCGCCGATCGAGCTCGGGCCGAGGCCCGAGCCGGGCGGGCGAGCGGACCAGTGTAGACGGGGTAGACGCGGGCGGGCGGGGCGACGATGATCCCTCGCATGCGCGCGGGGAGGGCAGCCACGCTGGTGGGGCTTGGGCTCGGGTGGGGGCTGGCGTCGAGCTGCACCGAGCCCAACCCGTACCTGCCCCAGCTCGGCCCCGACGCCTCGACCACCGCCGTGGCGTCGACCGGGCCGGCCACCACCACCACCACCACCACCACCACCACCGGCGAGGCCAGTGACGAGGTCGGCGACGACACCAGCAGCGGCGGGCCGGCCACCGCGTGCGAGGCCCAGGGGCGGCAGTGCATCGAGGCCGCGCCGGAGGGCTGGGAGGGCCCGTTCGCGTGGCTGGAGCGCTCCACCGCCCTCGATCCCGTCGAGTGTCCCGCCCCCTGGGACCAGCCGCTGACCGAGGCCTTCTCCGGCATCGCCGCGCCGGCGGCCCGGTGCGGCTGCTCGTGCGGCGACGTTCTGGCGCCCAGCTGCGGCTCGGTGACCATCGAGCGCCACGCGCAGAGCAATTGCGGCGGCGCGGTCACCCACGTAAGCGAGCTGAGCATGGGGACCTGTCAGGCGCTCCCGGGCGCCTCGGGCTGGGGGGCGGGCGGCGGCTACACGATGACCGCACCCGCCGTCACGGCCGGCCAGTGCCTGCCCAGCGCCGCGACCGAGATCGAGCCGGCCTCGTTCTTGGCCCGTCACCTCGCGTGTGGCATTCCGACGGAGGACGAAGAGGCGCTCGAGTGCCCCGCCGGGCAGTCGTGCGCGGCCTGGCCCGCCGCCCCGCTCCACCCGCGGGTGTGCGTGTGGCAGGAGGGCGACGTGGCCTGCCCCGCGCGCAGCCCCTACGTGCAGCCCCAGCGGCTGTTCCGAGGCCTCGACGACGGGCGCGGGTGTGCGCCCTGCTCGTGCGCTCCGCCCCGGGGCACCTGCGCGGGTGCCTCGCTGGGCCTGTCGGTCAGCTCTCCCTGCAGCGCCCCCGTGGCCGCGGGCGCGCCCGGGTCGTGCGTGCCCGGCCCGGCCCAGAGCGTGCGCTCGCTGGTCTACGGCGAGGGCGATCCGCCCGCCGAGTGCGAGCCGGCCGTGGTGATCCCCACCGGCGAGGCGGCGGGGACCGAGCCCATCACCTTCTGCTGCACCCCCTGAGCCCGAGACCGAGCCCGGCCCAGGCCCGGGCGGCGCTCACAGCTCCACGTGGGGGTTGATCGCCTTCGCCAGCGTGCGCTGCTGCTCCGCCTTGGCCTCCTGGCCCAGCGCCGCGTACACGGCCGCCGCGACGGCGTGGAGATCGGCGCTGCGCATGGGCGTGGCCAAGGCCTGCTCGATCACGGGGAGCGCGTCCTTGGGTCGCTTCGCCCCGAGGTAGGCCTCGGCCAGCATCCGCTTGGCGTCGGCGTTGGGCCGCAGCGCATGGTTGCGCTCGGCCAGCTCCACCGTGCGGGCCGGGTCGTCGCCGAACTCCAAGAAGTGCCCCAGCGCGTGCCCATAGGCCGCCTCGGGGTAGCGCTCCAGCTGCGCCTCGTACTTGGCTCGGGCGCGGGCGGTCCACCGCTCGGCCTCGGCGGTGTCGCCCGCCTCCGCCGCGATCCCGGCCATGGCATCCATGAACTCGGGGTTGTCGGTGCGCTCGATGATCGAGGTGTAGAGCGCCTTGGCCTCCGCGGTCTTGCCCTGCAAGGTGAGGATCTCGGCGATGTGCTCGTCGATCAGCCAGTAGCCCGCGATGAGGGCCTCGCCGGCCCGGTAGTGGGCCAGCGCCTCGTCGTAGCGGCCGCGGTCGAGGTCCATCAGCCCCAGCTGCAGGTGCACCCACGCCACCGGCTCGGTCTCCTTGCCGCGGTGGACCTCCAGCGCCTGCTGGTACAGCCGCTCCGCCTCGTCGAAGTCGCCCGACTTCCAGTGGTACAGCGCCAGCGAGGCCAGCGCGGAGAGGGTGGGCTTGGCCGTGATCGCCGACTTCAGCTTGGCCAGGGCCAGCTCGTAGTCGCCGCGCTGGAACGCGACGTTGCCCGCGAACAGGTTCCGCCGGTATCGTTCCGTGCCGTCGCGGGTGGGGAGCTTGCTCGCCATCTCCACGTCGGGGTCGATGCGATCGAGGCGGTGCAGGGTGTAGTTGAGCCGGGCCCGCACCATGAAGGGGCCGAAGTTCTTCGGGCCCTTCGTGAAGGCCACGTCGAGCATCTCCTCGGCCTTGGCGTAGTCGTCGTAGTCACCGGACAGCCGGGCCCGGGCCAGGTACAGCGATGCCACCCGGCCGTACGCCAGCGAAGACGTGCCGTTGAGCTCGGCCGACTTGGTGCTGCCCTCGATCCGGCGATCGAGCGTGGCGAGCTGGGCCTCGAACGTGGGGGCCACCTCTTGGCGTTTGGGCTTGGGCTCGGGCTTCGCGGGCTTCGCCTCGGTCTTCGCCTCGGCCTTCGCCTCGGCCTCGGGCATGGGCTGAGCGGGAACGGGAGCGGGAGGATCGCTGCAGGCCGCGAGGGCCAGCACCAGCAGGGAGCACGGAACGAGTCGCACGGGCATGACTCCGACGTTGGATGTGAGGACGCCCCGGGAGCGAGCTCCCGGGGCGACCATGGGTGGATCCGCGAAGAGCGGATGCCGTCCTCGGCTGGCTAGTGGGCGGGCGCGAGGTAGGGGAAGTCCGCCGCGAACTCGATGTCGTTGGCGAGCGGGTTGAGCGAGGGGCCCGGGGTCCCGTCGCCGTCGAGGTCGATGAACGTGGTGATGCCCTGGAGCATGGGCCCGAGATCGATGAGCAGCACCGCGAAGATGATGTCCATGACCGGGTCGGCAAGCCGACGGCCGTTGGGGAAGCCCGCGTCCGCATCGAGGCTGATGGTGATGACGTCGGGGATGACGAACGGCTCGGTCTGATCGTCGCAGTTGTTCATCGGCAGCGGCGGCGTCACGCAGGGATCGAGGGCCAGTCCCAGCAGGTCGTCGTCGAGGCCGGTGTTGTCCGGCGTCTGCGCGCCCGGAGCACCGAGGTGCAGGGTCTCCAGCGACTCCGTGATGTTGGTGGAGAACATCCCCGCCGCGTCGTCGGCCGGCGTGGCCTGGTTGTAGACGTCCTTGTCGCCCAGCAGGTTCAGGCCGGTGTTCACCGCGGGGAAGCCCATGCGGTCGACCTGCGTGTAGTCTTCGTAGGGCGTCTCGTTGAACACGAACGCATCCTCGCCGGTGGTCGTGGTCGCCCCGGTGGGATCGTCGGTGGTGGTCTCCATGCCCACCGTGGTGTCGGCCACCGTGTCGGTGACCGTGGGCGGCGTGGTGTTGGTCGTGGTCGTCGTGGTGCCGGAGCCGGAGCTGTCTTCACCAGACGAGCCGGAGTTGGTGGTTCCGATGTCGTCCGACGGGCAGCCCGCCAGCACGAGGCCGGTGACCGCGAGGAGGGGAAGGGTCGACTTGATCGCGCGCATGGGTCTACCTCGCCCCCGTGGTGGCCCACAGCTGCAGGAAGTTGTCGGCGTTGCCGTCGGCGGCCATGGCGGCGTCGAACTCGACGACGACGGCCATGGTGTTCAGGCCCGCGAAGAAGTCCACGGGAGCGCCCGCGAGGATCGACGCAAAGGCCACGTCTGCCGCCTCGGTGTCGTCGAGGAGGTTCATCGCCGTGGCGGTGAAGCCCTCGAAGTCGAAGAAGAACGGGTCGTCGTAGATGTTGGCGGCGGCCGTGACCGAGCCGTTGGTCAGCGGCATCCCCACGGGGCCATCGAAGGTCTCGTCGGCGGCACCCGGTGCGCCGTTGACCTGCATGCCCCACTCGCCCGCGCCGTTCTGGCCGAAGCGGACGTTGATCTGGATGTCCGACACGTTGTCGTTGTCGTTGTCGAGGGGCTGGTTGGCCTCGGCCGGATCGGCGGTGTTGTCGATGTGCACGGTGTAGAGCACCGTGTCGTCGTAGACGGGATCCGCCCCGGCCTCGAGCAGCGCGTTGAAGGTAATGATCGCGACGATGGTGCCGCGCTCGGTATGCCAGGCGTAGAAGTCCGCGATGTCGGCCGCAGCGTCACCCTGCGTCGCAGGGGCGTCGATGTGGTCCGCCGCCGTCACGTCTTGCGGGTTCAGTTGTACGGCCGCCGCCGCGAGAGCCGTGACTCCCACCGCGGTGATCCATTTGTTTCGTGTTCTCATCTCGGTCCTATCTCTTTTGCTAGGGACACGTCGTGCCAAGAGTGGTTTAGACAGGCCATGCCAGCCCGCCACCCTCGACGCATGCCCACCCGTCTCGGGGAGAGAGCGATGCGGCGAGGTGATGGAGAGCGGCTTGGAGCAGTACGTCGTACAAAGTAAGGAAAGCCAGTCGGGTCGAGTTGGTGAAGGTCGCTCGGGCGGAGAGTGTACCCCGGTCATCGCGTGTCGAGGAGACCGTACCTGCGTCCGAAAAACCTCGGCTCGGGACCGCACATCTCCGACCTCGTGGTGTGCCAGGTCACCCGCGCGCACCGTAGCCGAGCCCGCGCGCGAGGCCAGCGGTTGCCAAGGGAGCGCCGTTCTACGGGCGCTGTCGGGGGCTGGGTCGACGGCGGGGCCGACCGCGAGGACGAGGCGAGCACCCGCCCGCCCCGTGGGCTGCCTTGCCCTCGATGCCCTGCGGTCGCCGGGCGTGGTGGCCGTGGGGCGGCTCATGGCGCAGGAGCCCAGGGATCGGTCGAGCGCGGACTCGAACCCGGGTTCGTCGATGGCCGCTCGCGAGATACTCTCCCGGACGGATTCGGACCCGAGGGTCCGGCGCGTTACGCTCGCCCTCTCCGAACGAAAGCGAACCGACGATGGCCGAAGAACGACGACGAGACGAAGGGGGAGGGCACCCGCCCCACCCGCAGGACGACTCCCGACGGAAGTTCATGATCGCCTCAGCCGGCGTGCTGGGTACGTGCGTGGCGGGCATCGCCGCTGCGCCAGCGATCTCCTTCCTCACCCACCCCTTGGTCACTCCAACCACCAGTGGCTCCGATGCCTACCTCCCGGTCGGGCGCATCGCTCAGTTCAAGGGCGCGGTGCCGGTGAAGGTCGATCTCTACTCCGACAAGGTCGATGCCTGGAACCGCGTGGTCGACGTGAAGATCGGCTCGGCGTGGGTGTGGGAGCGGCAGGGCCAGCTGGTGGCGATGTCGACGGTGTGCCCCCACCTCGGGTGCGCCATCGACTACGACGCCGACAACGGCAAGTTCCTGTGTCCCTGCCACGACTCCTACTTCTCGCTCGATGGCGCGGTCGAGACGGGCCCGTCCCCCCGGGGCATGGACGCGCTCGAGGTGCAGACCGAGGGTGATCTGGTGGCCATCCGCTACCAGCGCTTCAAGCAGGGCGTCGAGACCAAGGAGCCGGTCTGATGCTGGCGTGGCTCGAAGAGCGCACCGCGCTGCCCGGCATGCTGCGGCGCTTCGCCGATCATCCCGTGCCCGGCGGCCCGAGCATGCACTACGTGCTGCCGGCGGTGCTGGTGTACCTGTTCGTGCAGCAGGGCGTGCTCGGCGTGCTGCTCGCGTCGCACTACAGCCCCTCGGCGACCGACGCCTGGGCCAGCACCGTGTACCTCAATGATCAGGTCGCCTCGGGCTGGTTCATCCGCGGGCTGCACCACTACGGCACCTCGGCCATCATCCTGATCACGGTGGCCTACCTGGGCCAGCTGGCGGTGACCCGCCGCTACACCCGGCCCCGCGAGATGATCTGGATCGCCACCCTCGGCCTGCTGCTGGTCACGATGGTGCTGGGCGTCACCGGCAACATCCTGCCGTGGGACGAGCAGGGCTACTGGGCCGCCCAGGTCGAGCTGGGGATCATGGAGCAGACCCCGGGCGGCGAGGCGCTGCGTACCGTGGTGCAGGGCGGCGGCGAGGTCGGCAACTTCACCCTCACCCGGCTGTACACCCTGCACGCCTTCGTGCTGCCCGTGGTCGCCGCGGCGCTGCTGGCCGGCATCGTGGTGCTGGGGCGGCGCAACCAGGCGGCCGAGGCCACCCTCCAGCCCGTCCGCGCCCAGGCCTTTGCCTCCGGCCAGCTGCTCATCGACGTCATCGCCATGGCGCTGGTGGGCGGGACCCTGGTGGTCATCACCGTCCAGACCCACGGCTCCGAGCTGTTCGGGCCGGCCGATCCCACCTCGGGCTTCCAGGCCCGCCCCGAGTGGTACTTCCTGTTCCTCTACAAGCTGCGGATGTTCTTCGAGGGCCCGATGGAGCCGGTGGCCACCATGGTCATCCCCGGCGCCGCCGCGGTCTTCTTGGTCCTCGCGCCCTTCGTCGACCCCATGGCGGGTCGGGTGGGCCGGATCGGCGTGCTGGTGGTGCTCGGCCTGATGATGGCCGGCGTGATCGGGCTGACCGCCGTCTCCATCACCGGCGATGCGGCCAACGAGTCGTACCAGAAGGCGCTCACCCAGGCCCACAAGCAGGCCGAGCGGGCGCGGGGCTTCGCGCGGGAGGGCGTGCTGCCCGAGGGCGGCCCGGCCGTGTTCCGCAACGACCCCGAGTACAAGGTGCGGGCGCTGTACGTCGAGCACTGCCAGACCTGCCACGAGCTCGACGGCTTCGGCGGCGATGAGGCCCCCTCGCTCACCGACTACAGCAGCCGCGCGTGGCTGGCCGCCTTGATCCGCAACCCCAACGCGCCGCGCTTCTTCGGGGGGACCAAGCACACCGACATGGATCCCTACCCCGCGACGACCGACGACGAGGAGATCACCGCGATCCCCGACGATCAGCTCGACGCGCTGGTGGAGTACCTGTGGAAGCTGCAGGGCGAGTCCGACGTGGACGAGGTGCTGGCCAAGACCGGCGCGACGCTGTGGGAGGACGAGCTGGACTGCAACGGCTGCCACGAGATCGCGGCCGGTGAAGAGGGCAGCGGGCCCAACCTGCTGGGCCACGGCTCGGAGGAATGGGTGGCCCGGGTGATCCGCGACTCCAGCCAGGCCGACCTGTTCGGCGAGGAGGCGGAGATGCCCACGTTCGGCGAGGACAAGCTCGACGACGAGCAACTCGCCAAGCTCGCGGCGTTCGTGGTGCGGCGGCGCGAGGGTGAGGCCGTACAGCCCGTAGAGGCCGAAGCCGAAGAGGAGTAGTCCGCTTCGGGATCGGGCCGGCCGGTCCATGCCGGCCGGCTCGTGAACCCTCCTCCTCGTCGGACGTCTCGTCGGACGTCTCGTCGGGCGTCTCGTCGGGCGTCAGGGGGCAGGCTCGGCGCCCACCGCCCGGCGCAGCGCCTCGATCACGGCCGCGTCGGTGGGAGAGGCCGCGGTCTCGGCCACGCGCAGGCCCAGCTCTTCCACCGCCGCCCGGGTGACCGGCCCGATGCACACCACCGCGGCCGCCTCGAGCCGCCGCCGGGCCTCCTCGGGCCCCAGCGCCTCGCCCAGGGTCTCGATGAAGTGCCGAGCGGTCTTGCCGCTGGCGAACGCGATCGCATCGAAGCCCTCGCCGCCGTCCTCCGGGGCGCGCAGCGAGGCCAGCAGCCGCGACGACACGGCCGGCCGCACGGTGCGATAGCCCACCGCCACCGTGTAGCGGCCCCCGGCCTCGGCGATGGCCCGCCCCAGCACCCCGCGGCCCTCCTCGGCGCGCACGTGCAGCCAGCGGGCGCCCAGCAGATCGGCCCGATCGAGGCCCTCGACCAGCCCCTCGGAGTGCGCGTGCTCGGGCACCAGGTCGGGGCGCAGCCCTCGGCCCATGGCGGCGCGGGCCGTGGCCGCCCCGATCGCCACCACCGTGGTGCCGGCCAGCGCCCGCACGTCCAGCTCCACCGCCGCGAGCGCGTCGAAGAACGCCCGCACCCCGTTGGGGCTGGACAGCAGCAGGCCGTCGTGGCCCTCGCCGATCGTGGCCACCTCGCGGTGCAGGGCGCCGAGATCCTCGGGCGGCACCACCTGCAGGCAGGGCACCGCCACCACGTCGGCCCCCAGCGCCGACAGCTCGCGCCCCAGCCCCATCGCTTGCTCGGCCGAGCGGGTCACCACGATCCGCCGCCCGAACAGCGGCCGCCGCTCGGACCACGCCAGCTGCTCCCGCAGGTTCACCACCTCGCCCACCACCAGCACCGCGGGCGGTCGGATGCCCTCCGCCTCGATCTGGTCGGCGATGGTGGCCAGCGTGCCCACCACCGTGCGCTGGATCCCGCGGGTGCCCCAGCGGACGATGGCGGCCGGGGTCTGGGCGTCGCGGCCCGCCTCCACCAGCCGCCGCGCGTTCGCCCGCGCGTTGCGGATCGACATCATCAGCACCAGCGTGCCGGCCGAGCGGGCCAGGTGCTCCCACGCCACCTGCTGCCCCGCCTTCTCGTAGGCCTCCCAGCCCGAGACGAACGTGACGGCCGGGGTGAAGTGCCGGTGGGTCACCGGAATCCCCGCCGCCTCGGGCGCAGCGATCGGCGCGCTCACCCCGGGCACGAACTCGTACTCGATCCCCGCCTCGCGCAGCGCCTGCGCCTCCTCGCCGCCGCGCCCGAACAGGCAGGGATCGCCGCCCTTCAGCCGCACCACCGTGCGCCCGGCCCGGGCGTGCTCGATCATCAAGCGGTTGATCTCGGACTGGGGCAGGGGCCCCTCGGTGGCCGGTCGGTAGCCGCGCGGCCCCGCCGTGCGCTGGTACACCTGGGCATGCTCGGGGCAGTGCACCAGCAGCGCCGGGTTGGCCAGATAGTCGGCCACCACCACGTCCGCCTGCTGCAGCCGCCGCAGCCCGGCCAGCGTCAGTAGCTCGGGATCCCAGGGCCCCGCGCCCACGATGGAGACCCGCCCGGGCGCACCCGACTCGCTCATGGCGGCATGGTACAAGCTTCGGACGATGCGCACGGTGATCGTGGTCGGCGGGGGTCATGCCGGGCTCGAGGCGGCCTTCGCCGCCGCGCGCGTGGGGGCCACGGTGCGGCTGGTGACCGGGCGGCTCGACACCGTGGGGCTGACCCCCTGCAATCCCTCGGTGGGCGGCGTGGCCAAGGGCCACCTCGTGGCCGAGATCCACGCCCTCGGCGGCATGATGGGCCGGGCCGCCGACGCCTGCGCCATCCATGGCCGGGTGCTCAACCGCAGCAAGGGCCCCGCGGTGCGGGCCACCCGGCTTCAGGTCGACAAGCGCCGCTACGGCGAGCTCGCCCGCGCCACCCTGCGGGCTCACCCCGGCGTGGAGGTGGTCGAGGGCCTGGTGGTCGAGGTGCTGCTCGAGCGCGGCGCCGGCCGGCCGCGGGCGTGCGGTGTGCGGCTGCACGACCGCTCCGAGGTGCGCGGCGACGCGGTGGTCGTGACCACCGGCACCTTCCTGGGCGGCGTGCTCCACACCGGACACGCCCGCACCCCCGGCGGGCGCGCGGGCGAGGCCCCCGCCACCGGGCTGGGCGAGCACCTCGCCGCCCTGGGCTTCTCGCTGCGGCGGCTGAAGACCGGCACGCCCCCGCGCCTGGACGGCCGCACCCTCGACACGGCCGGTCTTCAGCTCCAGCCCTCCGAGGAGCCCATCCCCGGCTTCTGTCACCCCGACGACGTCCAGCCCCCGCCGCCCTCGCTGCCCCACGTGGATTGCCACCTCACCTGGACCGAGCCGGCCACCCACGACCTCATCCGCGCCCACCTGCACGAGTCGCCGATGTACTCGGGCCAGATCGAGGGCCGCGGGCCCCGCTACTGCCCCTCGGTCGAGGACAAGGTCGTGCGCTTCGCCCATCGCGATCGCCACCAGGTCTTCCTCGAGCCCGAGGGGCTCGACACCGACAGCGTCTACCCCAACGGCATCTCCACCAGCCTGCCCGCCGCGGTCCAGCTGCAGATGATCGCCACCATCCCCGGCCTGGCCCGCGCCGTGATGCTGCGGCCCGGCTACGCGGTGGAGTACGACGCGGTCGATGCTCGCGCGCTCGACCACCGCCTCGCCGCCAAGGACCTCGCCGGCCTCTTCTTCGCGGGGCAGGTCAACGGCACCTCCGGCTACGAGGAGGCGGGCGCGCAGGGGCTGGTGGCCGGGGCCAACGCCGCGCTCGAGCTGCTCGAGCGCCCGCCCCTGCGGATCGGTCGCGACGAGGGCTACACCGGGGTCATGGTCGACGACCTCGTCACCCAGGGCTGCGACGAGCCCTACCGCATGTTCACCTCGCGGGCCGAGTATCGGATCGTGCTGCGCGAGGACAACGCCGACGTGCGCCTGGTCGACCACGCGCGGGCCGCCGGCTTGGTGAGCGAGGCCCAGGCCGAGCGGGTGGCGGCCCGCGCCGCGCGGGTGCAGGCCCGGGTCGACGCGGAGGCCGCCGCGCTCCGCCGCGGGCGATCCATCGATGACCTCCACGACCTCCACGACCTCCACGACGACGCGCCGGCGTGGCTACGCACCCGCGCCCACGCCCAGCGGCTGTACGCCGGGTACGTCGATCGCATGCGCCTCGAGGTCGAGCGCCTGCGGGGGGACACCGCCGATCTGCCCCTGCCGGTCGACCTCGACTACGGATCGCTGCCGGGTCTGTCCACCGAAGCGGCCCAGCGCCTGGCTGCGGTGCGTCCCGTGAGCACCGGCCAAGCGGCCCGAATCCCGGGGATCACCCCGGCCGCGGTGATGTGCGTGTGGGCTTGGGCCCGGCGGCTTTCGCGGGCAGGCGACGCGGGCTCGGGCGAGCTCAGCGCTTCGCCGCGGCGATGATCGACTCGATGATCGCTTCGTCGATCGGGCTGACCTCGGTGAAGCGGAGCGCTACGCTGTGCTGCCGCCGGCGCGCAGAGGGCGTGGAGATCCGGACGACCTCGGCCCGCAGGGACAGCGGGTTGCGGGCGTTGCCCCGCGGCACCTCCACGTCGACCGCCTGACCGACCCGGATGGGCCCCGCCCCGTGCACCAGCGCCCCGGCGCTCGACAGGTCCACCGTGCGCGCCCGGAGCAGCAGCCGATGGTCGCGGCCATACATGCTCAGCGGCACGGACACCAGCGAACGTGGTTTGCTACGGCGTTCGGGCACGTGGGCTGGGTTGCCGCCGGGCATCGACGCCTTCGGTCATATCACCTTTGCCGACCACGAAAAACAGCGATGCAGCGCGATTTCGTCGGCGGCGGTGATAGCGCGGAACTCGACGCCGAAGCCGCGGGGGAGGCGATCGGCCGAGGCGTTCACCCAGCGCACCTGGGCGAGCAATCGCAGACTCCGCGGGGTTCGCAGGCTCCGCCGCGGCGGGTAGAGCCACAGATGGAGATCCGCCCCGAGGGGTGGGGGAGTATCGCACACGACGAAGGTGCCACCTAGACTCACACCGAGGGCCTGGGCCGTAGCCCGACTTTGGTAGGGCGCCGCGATCAGCGCGAATTCGGCGGGCCAGCGGACCTTCAGCGAGCTGCGGAAGTGACGCCGCGCTTCTCCCAGTTCGGT
>JGI12210J13797_10786112_pt1 | contig 15849 bp, 11 predicted proteins | sample ElkSlonscriptome_3_FD_13797 | JGI IMG/M metagenome (IMG submission 13797)
ATTCATCCTGGGTTGCCCAAGGACCGCAGCGGCAAGGATATCGAGAAATGGATCGCACGAGGTGAGAAGTTTAACTAATGTTTGACGCTGTAAAACATCTCTTTGGCGTCAAGACGTTCGCCCACGGGATTCATCCGCCCGATTCGAAGAACGCATCGAAAGAATTGGCGATTCACCAATTCCCGTTCGCCGAGTTGTTGGTCGTGCCATTTTCTCAGCATATCGGTAAACCAGCGATTCCAATCGTAGGCGAAGGTGCGGAGGTGGCGCGTGGGCAAATGATTGCCAAGCCCGATGGTTTTATGTCGGTTGCGATTCATGCACCCGCAACGGGGTTGATTCGCAGCATCAGCTTGACGCCTGCGATCAACGGCAAGATGACGCCGGGGTTTTTCATCGAACCGTACACGGGATCGACTCAAGAGGTGATGGAAGGTCCGCCGGTGATGGCGGATACGGCGAGCAGCGAAGAGATTTTGTCGGCGATTCAAAACGCGGGCATCGTCGGCCTCGGTGGCGCTGGGTTTCCGACCCATGCCAAATTGAAGGTGCCCGAAGGCAAAACGGTCGACGCTTTGATCATCAACGGAGCGGAATGCGAACCGTATTTGACGACCGACCACCGCGTCATGCTCGAACATGCCGACGACGTGATGAAGGGGATTCCGTATCTGCTTCGCGCGACGGGTGCCAAGACGGTGGTGATTGCGGTCGAGTCGAACAAACCGGACGCCGCCGAAGCTCTGCGCAAGGTACTGCCAGCGGATTTGCCGATCACGGTCGAAGTCCTGCCCGTGAAATACCCGCAGGGGGCCGAGAAGATGCTGGTTTCAGCGTTGCTCGGACGCGAAATCCCGTCGGGCGGATTGCCGCTTGATGTCGGAGTGATCTGTACCAATGTCGGAACGACAGCGGAAATCGGCCATTTGTTGCCTCGCGGTATGGGACTATACGAACGCGTCATTACGGTCGGCGGACCAGCGGTCAAGAAGAAGGGGAACTACCGAATTCCCATCGGTACACCGCTACGTTATATTCTCGAAACCGTCGGCACCGAAGACGACATTACCACCGTCGTCATGGGTGGACCGATGATGGGTGCGGCAGCATCGAGTTTGGACATTTCGATCACAAAGGGTTCGACCGGCGTAATTGCGTTTACGCATCGAGAAACGGGCCGCGTCAATGAGATCGCTGAGTACCCGTGCATCAAGTGCGGTGCTTGTGTCGATGCCTGTCCGATCTTTCTGAACCCTTCACAGCTTGGGATATTGGCGTCAAAGGAACAGTACGAAACGATGGTTGACGACTTTCATTTGCGAGATTGTTTCGAGTGCGGATGTTGTACGTTCGTTTGCCCGTCGCACATCCCGCTAGTGCAAAAGTTTCGCGTCGCCAAAGCGGCATCGCGTAAAGCACAAGCGAAGGCCACAGCGGAGGCAGCGAAATGACCCGCTTAGCAAAAACACTTACCATTCGAAGTTCACCGCACATCCGAGCGACATCGGGTGTCGATTCGATCATGTTCAACGTCGTCTTGGCGATGTTGCCGGTTTGTTTCTACGCTGTGTATATCTTTGGGATGGCCGCCGCCTTGGTGCTCGTCACCTCGGTCGTCACTTGCGTCTTGACGGAGCACTTCCTTTGCCGTCTTAATGGCAAAGCGACAACGATTGGTGATTGGTCGGTCGTGATTACCGGTGTCTTGTACGGATTGACATTACCTCCGACGTTGCCTCTTTGGATGGTCGTCGCCGGCGGTGTGATCGCGGTCGGTGTCGGCAAATACTTGTTCGGCGGTTTGGGATACAACACGTTCAACGTTGCGTTGGTGGGCCGAGCGATCCTGCAGGCGGCTTTTCCCGCTGCGATGACCACGTGGCCCGACGCGCCAGTGAACCGGTTTGGATCGCTGCCGTCATCGACTTTGGCTTTGCCGCTGACGAAACCCGTTTACGATGGAGTCTCATCGGCAACGCCGCTCGCCGATTGGAAGTTCAATCAAGTCGCGACCGAGACCGGTGATTTGTTCATGGGGACGATTACGGGATCGACGGGAGAAACCTGTGCATTGCTGATTTTGATCGGCGGCATCTACTTGGTGGCTCGGCGGATGATGAATTGGCGAATTCCAGTGGTGATTTTGGCAACGGTGGCGGTGTTTACAGGGATTTTGCATCTGGTCGATCCCGAGCGTTACGCCAGTCCCACGTTTATGTTGTTTTCAGGCGGCTTGATGCTGGGAGCCGTGTTTATGGCGAGCGACATGGTCGGTTCACCGATCACTCACACGGGCACCGTCATCTATGCCATTTTGATTGGGCTGCTCGTTGTGCTGATTCGTGTGTGGGGCGGTATGCCCGAAGGTGTGATGTACGCGATCCTGATCGGCAATGCGGCAACCCCGCAGATCGACAGTTGGATCCAGCCGAAGGTTTACGGGACGTCGATGCGGAGGGCAGCATCATGAACGAAACCGGACCAACGCCGGGGACACCCGAGACGAAGAATCCAGCGGCACCCCAAGGTGCATCGGCGGCCAAAATCTACAGCGTTGTGCTCGGCGTCGGCGTCATTTGTAGCTTGTTGATCGTGACGACTTACGAGGTCACCCGTCCGATCATCAAAGCCAACAAGTTGGCGATGCGGCAACGTGCGATCTTGGACGTGATCCCCGGTGCGGTGACAAGTCGATCGTATCAGTACGATGAAGCGGACGCTCAGTTTCAATTGGCAACCCCCGATGCCGAAGAGTCGGAATTGATCTTCGCCGGCTACGACGAAGAGGACCATTTGGTTGGTATCGCGATCGAAGCGAACGCGATGGGTTATCAGGATACGATTCGGCTGCTGTATGGCTACTCGCCTGAGAAACAAGCGATCGTCGGGATGAGTGTCTTGGAGAGTCGAGAAACGCCCGGTTTGGGCGATCGCATTGAAACCGACCCAAACTTCCGTGCCAATTTTGAAGCGTTGGATGTTTCGGTGGCCCCCAGCGGCAACGAATTGGCTCATCCGATCGAGTTCGTGAAAGAGGGCGAAAAGAATGAACCTTGGCAGATCGATGGGATCACGGGTGCGACTATCTCGTCGAAAGCGACTGCCGAAATGTTGAGGACGAGCACGACGGAGAAAATACCGATGGTGAAAGCGAAAGCGGATGACTTTCGATCGGTAGCAAGCACTGACCAACGAACGATCCCCGAATCGGAAATCGTCCCCGGCGCCGGCAGCGTTCCCAAACCCGAACTTGTCCCCGACACGAAGGGAAAGGAATAAACGATGGCCGTTGGTTTAGAACAAGAAGCGATTGAAGACACAAACGACTTTCTCGATGGCGTGCTAAAACGCAATCCCGTGTTTGTCCAAGTTCTTGGCATGTGCCCGGTATTGGCGGTGACCAATACGGGAATCAATGCCTTGGCGATGGGCTTGGCGACTGCGTTCGTGTTATTGATGTCGAACATCGTCGTATCTCTAATAAGAAAAATTGTGCCGGCCCAGGTTCGGATCGTCACCTTCATTTTGGTGATTGCCACCTTTGTGACGATCGTCGATTATTTGATCCAAGCGATCAGCTTGGATTTGCACCGCGCCCTCGGAGCCTTCATTTCGCTAATCGTGGTCAATTGTTTGATTCTCGGGCGAGCGGAATCGTTTGCGTCGAAGCATGGCGTGGTTCGTTCGATCAAGGATGGTCTCGGCATGGGAATAGGATTCTTGATCGGGTTACTATGCTTGGGGATGGTCCGGGAAGTGACGGGCAATGGCACTTTGTTCGGTGTTAATTTGTTCGGCGAATCGTTCCAACCGTGGACGGTGATGATGTTACCGCCCGGCGGTTTTTTTACGTTGGCAGCATGGTTGTTATTTTTCAACTGGATTTCGAAGCGTCGAGCCGACAAGGCATTGCAGCAAGAGGTGGCAAAATGAATGATGCATCACTGTGGTCAATTTTCATCAATGCATGCTTGGTCAACAATTTTGTACTAGCGTATTTCCTCGGGATTTGCCCGTTCTTAGGCGTCTCGAATAAACGAGACACGTCGCTACGGATGGGTGCGGCGGTAACGTTCGTGATGTTGGTCAGTTCGATGGCGGCGTATGGAATCCATTTGCTGTTGTTGTGGGTTGATGCTCCATACTTGGAATTGATTTCATTCATCGCCGTGATCGCATCGACGGTTCAATTGGTTGAGATGTTCATCAAAAAGATGAGTCCCGCGTTGTTCAAGGCGTTGGGGATTTTCTTGCCGTTGATTACCACCAATTGTGCGATCTTGGCAGTCGCGTTGTTTCAAACCAATCGCAGCTATAGTTTTCTGCAATCGATCGTATTCGCGCTCGGAGCCGGAGTCGGTTTCACGTTGGCATTGGTGTTGATGGCAGGCTTGAGAGAAAAGTTAGAGTTAGCCAATTTACCAGGCATTGTGAAAGGGACTGCAATCACCTTGACGCTGGCCGGTTTGTTGTCGGTTTGCTTCATGGGTTTTGCAGGACTGTTTAATTAAGCGTATGTAGGCTGGGTCAATTTCGTAGGCTGGGTCAAGTCGCGGTAGCGACGTAGACCCGGCAATTTTGAAAACTGGTTCCCAGGCTCCTGCCTGGGGACCCCATGGTTGGCAGGCTCCCGCCTGCCGTACAGAACGCTCGCGAGACGCGAGCCTGAGAGCGAGGGGAAACGGCTAAAGCCTGGACTCCAACGAGACTGGGAATGAGGGGAAAATCGTAAAAAGAATTCACAATGATTGAGCAAATACTAAAAGCCGCGATTGGAATGATCTGCGTGATGGGCGTTTGGTTGTTGGTTCAATCACTTTGGCGATACTTGTCAGGGGCGATGCCGAATCAAGATGCACTTGGCGGCCGGGTTGGTTGCCATAGCTGTGATTGCAAAACGCCATGCGAAAACTCGAAAGCCGAGGCCCAGTAAAACCGACTGGCCTAACCAACTCAAACAAAAATTTGTTACACTTACCGGACACACCAACTAGCCATCAGCCGAATGGGACGAATCGATGCGATTATTAGATTTTGACGTCAAGACGCGCTATAAAGCCGTCGTTCTTAGCAGCGAACGATTGACTCCTGAAAATTCGAAGGAGGACGTCCGCGACATCACGATTGAAGTCGAGGATCACGATTTCGATACGGTTGTGGGCCAAAACATAGGCGTGTTGGCACCCGGACAGGCTGAGCTTGGTCAAGAACATCATCTGCGTTTGTACGGCATCGCGGATCTGCCGAAGATGTCGTCAGATGGACGCAAACAGATTACGATTTGCGTTCGCCGCTGTAGCTATATCGACCAATATAGTGGCGAAGAGTATCCGGGAGTGGCATCGAATTACCTATGCGATCTTCAGCCTGGCGATTCACTAACGATCACGGGTCCTTATGGTCAACCGTTCAAGGTCCCCGAAGAACTTGACGCCAACTTGATACTGATCTGTGCGGGCACTGGCATCGCTCCGTTCCGAGCGTTTGTCAAGCACTTGTACAAGGAGCGACCTGATTTCCAAGGCCGCATTAAACTATTCCACGGCGGACAAACCGGTCTCGATTTGTTGTATCGCAACGACGAAAAAGACGATTTTGTGTTGTACTATGACCGCGATACCTTTGAAGCAGTCAACGCACTAAGCAAGCGTCCAGGTTGGAGCGGGAAAAGCGGATGGGGATCAGCGATGCAAGAGCGAGCTGGCCAGATTGCGGATATGTTGTCTGATCCAAAAACGTATGTCTACGTAGCCGGTGTCGAACGAATCCGTCACGAGCTAGACGAAGTCTTTTGGGCCGTTACCGGCTTGAACGAGGATTGGAGCCGAAAGAAGGAAAAGCTTGAAGAAGAAGGCCGCTGGGTCGAGCTGCTTTATTAAATAAACTGCTCTATTAAATATTGCCAGAAGCAGGCAGCCAAAGGATTTAAAAAAATCCCAGGATGCTTCGTCAGCCTGTTTGCTTTAGGTCAAGCGATCGGTTAGAGCTTCGGGAAGAAAGATGGCAGCCACCAGAATTTGAAAGCCTATAATAGTGGATGAGCCGATTGAACTTTGCGTGACTTTCTGAGACAAGCGATACTTGTTGTCAGTGCCGATGACGTACTGTTCCACGGATTGCTCGTCACAATTAACCATCCAGTATTCCGCCACACCATGTTCGGCATCGTCTTCATTGTTTTGTCAGTAAGTCGAATAGGCGGCAAGATCGCCAACAAGTGTTGCTTCTGTTGTAATGGACAGGAATCGGGCTTGCTTTCGCGTGGGGCGGATCAGTTGGGCTATTCTAGCTTGAGGTCGTCGAGGATGTCGCCAGCTTCAACAAGTGTCCGCGAGATCTGCCCGATCTTGCAGCGCCGATCCGATGCGGTTCGTTGCAAACGCTTGTAGGCCTCTTCCTCGTTCAGGTCGAACCGCTGCATCAGGAGTCCTTTGGCCCGCTCAACCCATTTGCGGGTTTCCAAGGCGTGCCGCAGTTCCTCGTTCTCTTCTCGCAGTTCCTGAAATTGAGCAAACCTCTGCATCACTAAAAAGATGGCCGGGCGCAGGTCGTTCGCGGTAACCGGTTCGGCCAAATAAGCCATGACGTGGTCCTGTAAAGCTCGCTCGACCTTGTCCTGATCCGTCTCGGTGGAAATAATGATCGATGGCAGCGGGTCTTTCCGACCGCACTCGATCAACGCTTCGATGCCGTCCATATCGGACAATTGGACCGAAGCGATCAACAATTCCGGCGGTGACTCCTCGACCGCCGCGATGAGTTCACGCCCTGAACGAGTAACCAAACGCACATCATGCGCGAGTCCTTTCAGCATTTCCGTGATGACGTTCCGCGATGCGTCGCTGCCGATTGCCAAACAAATCTTGTATGAGTTATCCATGTTGACAAATATGCCGTTTCCAATAGACTTTGAGAACTGGGCCAATCAACGAAAGCTGTATTGGCACTGGGGCGGTAGTGTACATCCATGGCGGCTGTTGCACGACCGTTCGGATTGTATACGTACGTGGTCTTCTACGATCGCGTAATAAGGCTTAGTTCATACCATCGGGCTCCGTTACTCAATCAGCCGCCAATGTCAGAAACCGATTCTAGCAACTCGACATATGCTTCTCTTGATTTAGCGTCGACCGAAAACCGGCCCCTCAAGACGCCGATTATTGGAATCGGTGCATCCGCAGGTGGACTTTCGCCGCTGGAAACGCTGTTTGAACAGATTCCTGCCGACACCGGTGCAGCCTTCGTCATTATCCAGCATCTTTCGCCGGATTACCAAAGCCACATGCCGGAATTACTGGCTCGTCGCACGTCGATGCGAACGGTTCAGATGACGGCGGGGGTAACGCCCCAGCCCAACACCGTTTACCTGATGCCGCCGGGTAAGCAGGTCGAGCTTGTCGGTGAACATTTGGTTCTCAGCAGTCGAGGTGACGATGGAACGGTAAGTCTACCGATCGATCGTTTTTTTGGTTCGCTCGGCAAGCAGTCGGGGCGACGGATCGCCGCGGTGATTCTTTCGGGCACCGGTAGCGATGGGAGTGTCGGCGTTCAGAACGTCGCTCAGGGTGGCGGGTTGGTGCTTTGCCAGGACGAGGATTCCGCCCAATTTAACGGAATGCCGCTCAGCGCCATTCGAACCGAAGCGGTGCATGTCATTGCACCGATCCCAGAGATTGCCGAAGCGATCACCTCATTTACTTCTGGGGACTCCATTGATAAGGTCATTGCCCAATCCTCGCCGACGATCGAGCGTTCGGACCTGATGCCAGTTTACCGATTGCTTTCCGCGGAAAGCGGGATCGATTTCACGCAGTACAAGCATGGCACGTTCTCGCGAAGGTTGTCACGGCGAATGATGCTTTCAGGCGTAGATCATTTGACCGATTACGTCAAATTTCTGGACGAAGACCCAACCGAAATCTGCCAGCTCAACGATGATTTGCTGATTGGGGTGACGCGGTTCTTTCGTGACGAAGACGGTTTTGTACGCCTTCGCAATCGGGTTGTCCGGCCTGCGATTCGTAGTAAAAAGTTGGGTGAGGAATATCGTGTCTGGATAGCTGGCTGTGCAACAGGCCAGGAAGCGTATTCGATCGCGATGATGATCCATGAGGAGCGGCGCAGGGCGGACTCGGATTGTACGATTAAGATTTTTGCCACTGACGTCCATCCCGATGCGATTCGATTTGCTCAAGTGGGCAGGTATCCGCGGGATGCGATGCTGGAAATCCCCAGTGAGCTTCGCGAGCGATACGTGGTCGCCAAAGGAAACGAGTTTGAACTGACCCGGGAGATTCGCGACTCGATTGTCTTTGCGCGGCACGATTTGCTGCATGACGCACCATTCACAAATCTGGACTTGATCAGCTGTCGCAATCTTCTGATCTATCTGTTGGACGAGGCCCAGCGTCAAGTATTGGTTGCGTTTGCTCACTCGCTGCGTACACGGGGCGTATTGTGGTTGGGGCCGAGCGAAACGTGCGGCGAGGTGGCGGACCAGTTTTCGTCACTCGACAAGAATTGGCGTTTGTTTCAGAAGGAACGAGAAACGCGATTGCCCTTGGACCTGAAATTGCGAGCACGACCGGTGAGCACGGCGCGTATTGCCTTACGCCCTCGCTCGACACAAAACGTTTCGCCAGGGCTTATTCGAGGCTATGACGAAATGTTGGAGATGTTCGCACCGCCGAGTATTTTGGTCGACGAGGACTTTCAACCAGTTCAATTCTTTGGCGATGTTAGCCCCTACGCCCAAACGCCGAAGGGGCGGCTATCGGGATCCGCCGAGGATTTTGTCGCCGAACCGCTGCGAACGCCCTTGGCAATCTCGCTCCAAAGGTTGCGGCTCAACGGCGGGAATGAACAGTCCGAAAGGTGTCTGCTCGATGGTCGCAGCATCACCCTTCGCATTCGAGCCCTGAGTCATGGCGGGAGTTCGGATCCCTACTATTTGATTTTGTTTGAAGACAGCGAAGAGGCTGGAAAACGGAAACCCGATAAGCAGCATCCGAACGAACCCGCTAGCGAAACAAAGGATGGAAATATTCATCCGAGCGGTTCTTCCGCAGTGGGCGACGATGAAACGGAAATCGCTTTGTTGCAAGAGCGTTTGCGTTTGACGACGATGGAACTGGAGTTCACTCGCGAAAATCTGCAAGCGACGGTGGAGGAGTTAGAGACAACCAATGAGGAATTGCAGTCGAGTAACGAGGAGCTAACCAGTAGCAACGAAGAACTGCAAAGTACGAATGAAGAGCTGCACAGCGTCAACGAAGAACTCCATTCGACCAACGCAGAAAGCGAACGAAGGGTGCAGTTGCTGTCAGAAACGACGGCGGATTTGGAAAGTGTTCTCCGCGAGAACTCGGTCGGACTGATTTTACTCGACCGTGAACTCAACATTCGTCGCATCACACCGTCTGCGGCAAAGTGTTTTCGTGTCGCGACTGCAGACGTCGTTGGCGAATCGGTGCTTCGCCGTCTTGGCCAACTTGGCGACTTGGATTTAGGTGAACTGATTGAGGAGGTTCGCGGCGGTGGTGAGGCAGTGGAATATGAGACGGTTGGACGCGATGGCGATGCTGTCTTATTGAGGGTTGCCCCCTATCAGCAACAAGACGGCTATGTCTTGACGTTGACGAATATCCAAGGGCTTCGCGAGACAGCGGACCGCTTGAGAAAACTTTCGTCCATCGTCGCCGATAGCACCGATGCGATTATCGCCGTTGGACTTGACGGAACGATCATCAGTTGGAATCGCGGTGCCACGGACTTATGGAAGACGGCACCCGACTTGAGTGAGCATGTCGAGCTTTGCGACGTGTTGTCGAAAGAGTTTTGTGAACTCACCGACCAATTGCTACTGGACATCCGGCGGAAAGGACGGGCTGATTCGAGCGAAATCAATGTGACGATCGATGGGACAGAGATGACGTTGCTAGTTCGAGCCACGCCGGTGCTCGACGAACGCGACCAGGTCGGTTCTGCGGCTTTGACCATCTATGACGTAACGGCCCTTCGGGAAGCGGAGACACAACTCCGATTGCGCACCCGTGCGATCGAAGCGGCTAGCAACGGCATCGTAATCGTGGATGCGAAGGACGAGCACATGCCGATCATCTATACCAATCAAGGCTTCCAGCAAATCACGGGTTACGGTTCCAATGAGATCTACGGTCGCAACTGCCGTTTTTTGCAAGGTCCCGGTACCAGCGAGGAGGAAGTGGAAAAGATTAGGCAGGCGATCGCCGACCAGAAGTCTCATCGAGCGATTCTGCTGAATTATCGTCGCGATGGCACTCCGTTTTATAATGACTTGGTGCTCACGCCAATCTTTGCCGACGATGGGAAATTGACACACTACGTGGGAGTCCAGAACGATGTCACGGAGATGGTGGAGGCCAGCCGAAAAATCCAGCAAAGCGAAGCCGAGTATCGCAGTACGTTCGAAACGGCGGCGGTCGGCATCGCTCATGTGGGAATCGATGGGCGCTGGCTCCGGGTCAACGACAAGGTTTGCAATATTACCGGGTACGATCGCGAGCAGTTGTTTGAGAAAACGTTTCAAGAGATCACGCATCCCGACGACATCGATTTAGATGTGCGCCAATTTGGACCGTTGATGCGAGGAGACAACGACGGTTACTCACTGCAAAAGCGATACATCCATCGTGAGGGACATATCGTCTGGGTGAACCTGACGACTTCTTTGCGGCGAAATGCGGATGGGGAACCGGAATGTTGTATATCGATCATCGAGGACATCACCGCGCGGAAAGAAACCGAGGAGCAACTATCCCAGTCACGTGCGATCATTGGCGAAGTCATCGAAAGCGTCGAAGATGCATTCATTAGTTTCGATCAGTCTGGGGTGGTCCAGTTCGCTAATCATGCGGCGAAGCAATTGGCTAATAATGACGGCAAACCGATAGTAGGACGTGCGCTGCGCGAATTATTGCAGCATGAAGAAACGCTGCCGCTGTATAGTCTGCTCGAACGGGTACGCACGTCCCAGCGAGACGAATCGATCGAGTATCTCGCTCCAGAGCTAAAGCGTTGGTATGACGCACGGGCGTTCCCGGCGGATGGAGGTGCGGCCCTTTACATGTCTGACGTCACCGCTCGCAAAGAAACCGAAACCCATTTGGAAAGAGCCAGAGCTGCGGCGGAAGAAGCGAGCCGCGTCAAGACCAAATTCCTGACTAACATGTCTCATGAAATTCGTTCGCCCATGTCCGCGATCTTGGGTTTCTGCGACATTGCCCTGCGCGATCTGCGTGAAGGCAAATCGGTCAACGAGGACCATTTGGAAACGATTATTCGCAACGGACGTTTTCTGCTGCGGATCATCAACGACATTTTGGACCTTTCAAAAGTCGAAGCAGGCAAGCTACAAGTTCGCACGTCACGTTTTCAATTGCTGCCGATGGTGGCCGATGTGCGCGAACTGATGCGACACCGTAGCAAATCAACAGAGCTTCCGCTGACGTTTGAATTTGGAAGCGACGTCCCCCAAATGCTAACGAGCGATCGATCGAGGGTGGAACAGATTCTCGTCAACCTGATCGGCAATGCGATCAAGTTTACTCAGCAAGGAAGTGTGCGGGTGGTCATCGAAGCGGAATCATCCGAACGCCGACGTTTGCTGTTTCGAGTCATCGATACAGGAATCGGAATCTCTCAAGCAAACATCGCTCGATTGTTTCAAACCTTTAGTCAGGTTCACGGCAATAACATGTCCGGCGTGGAGGGAACGGGTCTCGGCTTGGCGATCAGCAAACGGCTGGCGAAATTGCTCGATGGAGACATCCACGTCCAAAGCGTTGAGGGAGAAGGTAGCACGTTCACACTTTCGTTGCCAATTGAAGCACCAGAGAATGAGACCTGGACACAACCGACCGAAAGCGATTTACGGGTGAAAAAAACGAAGTCAGCCGAACTCGGATCGATAGAAGGTCGTGTTTTGATTGCGGACGATGCTCGTGATGTTCGTTTTGTGGCCAAGCATTTCTTGTCAAAAGCAGGTGCCGACGTAACCGAGGTGGTCAACGGTGCTGAAGCGGTTTCGGCAGTTCGCGAAGCGGAACGTGAAGGTCGCCCGTTTCACTGTATTCTGATGGATATGCAGATGCCCGAGATGGATGGGCGCGCAGCGACCGAAGCGATCCGAAGCGAAGGGTTCACATTGCCAATCATTGCGCTCACTGCGGGAGCGACTGGCGACGAGGTCCAGGAAGCATTGGCGGTCGGTTGCACCCTCTTTATTAGCAAACCCGTCGATGGTCCGGCATTGGTGAAACAGGTCGCGAAACTGACGAAGGACTAGCTGCGGATTGATCCGGGTTCGTAAAATGGATGTCGCCTTGCCCTGCATGCTCATGCGTGCTCGCTAATCCATCGAAGCAAGTGCAGATTGATACGACGTGATCAACCGCTCAAACATTCGATTCGTTTCTTCGTTAATGATCATTCGTTCGCCCTTCTCCTCGAACCACTGGATCGTTTGTCGGATTCCTTGTTGAAACGCAATGGTGGCTTGATACCCCGGGACAATGCGTTTGATTTTCCGGTTGTCAAAAATTGTGCTGACTGATTTGTCGCCAAGGAGCGTACCTTGCTTTTCGGGGAACATCCGAGCAATCCACCTTGATGGGATGTGGACCTTCACGGCCGTTTCGGCTCCGGCGGCGACGGCGACCGCATCGTAAATTTGGTCCCATGTCAACCATTCGTCGGAGGTGATATGGAATGCTTCGCCCATGGCTTGTTGATTCCCCAACAGCCCAACGAATCCTTTGGCAAAGTCTCTGGCGTGGGTAATGGTCCACAAACTTGTCCCATCTCCATGCACGACAATTGGCAAACCCTTTCGCATTCGGTCTACAATCGTGAAGTCATCCCAACCGCCAAGGGCGACGGGGATGACGGTTTCATAAGTTAACGAAGGACGCACGATCGTGATCGGGAAATCGAGTTCGCGGTACGCACGGATGCAGGCATCTTCGCAAGCGATTTTGTCGCGTGAATAATCCCAGAACGGATTCTTTAGCGGTGTCGATTCGGTAATGATCGGTTGGGCGAGTGGTTTCTGGTAGGCACTCGCTGAACTGATGAAGACATATTGTTGACATCGACCTTGGAACAACCGCAAATCACGTTCGATGTCAGCAGGTTTGAATGCGATAAAATTTGCGACCACGTCAAAGGTCTCGCCTTCAATCGCTGCGGCAATCGACGCTTCTTGGCGGCAATCCGCCGTGACCGATCTGGCACCTTGGATCCCATAGTCGCTGAGTTGACGATTGCCACGGTTGAGAATGACGACCTCATGGCCTAAGGAAACGGAAAGTCGTACACATGCGGAACTGATATTGCCAGTCCCACCGAGGAATAAGAGTTTCATGAGAGGTTGATTATTTAAGAGGTAGCTAGTAGACGGACGACAATGTCGCTCCGCTCTCCGAGCGGTTAGCGTCCGTTGATTGGCTCGTTCTAAATTCTAAATTCCGTTTCCCGAACGTAGCCGCTTTTCGCTCGGGTCGTAGAGCGGCCGCCACCTCAACATAACAGCAAACGGCCAGACAACCGAGACGGGAGATGATTGTAGAGAATGGATTTAACCGAAGCCAATCACGCGGCCCGATGGGCACGCGGTTTAACGGCTACTTAGGGCGTCGATGCCATCGCAGATCGGTTACGGAGCGTGGCTCCTCCCGTTAGATTCTCGACTTGAAAACCATTTTGCCTTAACAGACAACTCGCCACGTGACCGCGAATTCCCACGCCACATACAACGACAGTCTCCTTTGCCGGATCTAATTCGTTTATCCGGTCTCGTAGTTCATCAACGGGAATCGCAATAGGATTCTCAACGTCGGCCAGCGGCGCCTTTGCTATCTCACTACTCGTACGAACGTCGACAACTTGCTTACTAGACAGATCGGCGTCGAACTCACTGAAGTCACCGAACCCGTCGAGTTGATTGCAGGCGGCAAACGCAGCCATATGTACCGGGTCTTTGGCCGACCCGAACGGCGGTGCATAACACAAATCGACTCCCGCCAATTGTCGAACCGTACCACCGAAGTGCATCGCCGTGGCAATCACATCGATCCGCTTGTCAACCCCTTCGCCACCGACCGCTTGTGCTCCCAATATCTTTTCCGTCTTTGGATCATAAACCAACTTCAACGTCATCGTTTCGGCACCGGGATAGTACCCCGCGTGGCTCTTGGCGATCACGGTCACACTCTTCGCATCGATATCAAACCGTTTTGCAAAGCTTCGAGTCATCCCGGTACTGGCGGCGCTACATCCAAACACTCGGACGACTGACGTGCCTTGAACGGCGGGCATCGGATCCGATTTTCCGGTAGCAGCATGCTGGCCCGCCAATCGACCGGCTCGGTTTGCGGGGCCCGCCAATGCGATCCGCATTCTCTTTCCCGTCGGACCGTAGACGTACTCTGCAGCATCACCGACGGCATAGATATCGGGATCGGCGGTCTGCATAAAATCGTTCGTCAAAATGCCTCCCGTCGCTCCGAGTTCCAAGCCTGCGTTGACGGCTAACGATACATTCGGACGAACTCCGATTCCCAAAACTACCAAATCCGTTTCGATTCGGGTCTCGTCGCCAAGCATGACTGCGTTCGCTCGGTTGTCATCATCGGTAGCGATCTCCGTGACGCCACGACCCAGGAACATTTCGACTCCTTTGCTCGACGCTTCCGTGGCGATCGGTGCTGCCATCTCTGGGTCAAGCAGTGGTAACACTTGAGGCTGCAATTCGATCAGTGAGGTTTTGATCCCTCGATGCACGAGTTGCTCGACCATCTCGAGCCCGATATAGCCAGCTCCGACAACGACTGCTTTCTTTGTCGATTGAGCGTCGACAATCGCCTTAATGCGGTCCATGTCGTCAAGATTTCGTAGCGTCAATACGTTCACCCCATCGGCACCGGCGATGGGTGGATGAATGGGCGAGGCACCAGGGGCGAGAATCAGCTTGTCATAATCGATCCAAATCGTTTCACCGGAGTCGCGAAGTAGGACCTCCACTCGTTTCTTTTGGCGGTCGATCGAGATAGCTTCGTGCCGCGTACGGACATCGAGCCGAAATCGTTTCGCTAGAAAATCTGCGGATGCGACCACAAGCTTAGAGCGATCTTCGATTTCGCCACCGATATGATAGGGCAGACCACAATTGGCAAACGAAACATCGCTGTCCTTTTCGAGCAATATAATTTCTGCGTGCTCGTTCATTCGCCGTGCTCTCGTTGCCGCAGAGGCTCCGCCTGCAACGCCGCCAACAATTACAATTTTGCGGGCATCGTTCTTTGTCATCTGAATGTTTCCTACTTCGATTAAATTTGATTCTTACTCGCAATTGTCGTTCTGCTCTACGAGGGGAGAACGGCTTCGGCCTAAGATCGATTGTTGAACGTCCCTCGCCGCTACGAAAGTACTCGACACGGTTTTCCCAAGAGATCACATCGCTGTCAATACATCGTCACCTAGCGACATGTTGACTTAATTGTTTTTTAAGATCCTGAACCGCCAAATGAACAAAGAAAAGTATGGGAAGCGGCTTCTCGCGTCTTCCGACAAGGTTCTCGCCTGGGTCGTCTTGTGAACGGCAAGGCGTCTGATCTGCTAGCCGTTATTCGGTTGGCCCGCTAAATTGGAACGATGGACGTCCCCTTCGTTTCTCGCCGACCGGAAAAACCGACCGAAAGACCGGTTGCCCAGTGCTTGATTAGCTTCGGCAGCAACTTGGGACAACGAAAATCAGTGATCGCCGAAGCGGCCCGCCAAATCGCCAATTCGCCATTTATACGCCTTTTTGCG
>JGI12210J13797_10029996_pt1 | contig 15848 bp, 11 predicted proteins | sample ElkSlonscriptome_3_FD_13797 | JGI IMG/M metagenome (IMG submission 13797)
GTTCTCGTACACCCACGGCGCGAGCGCCGTACCTCTGCTCGGCGACACCATCGGCGAGAACCTTCGTCGTACCGTCGACCGATTCGGCGACCGGGAAGCGGTGGTGGTCAGCGCCCAGGGCTACCGCTGCACCTACCTCGAGCTGTGGGCCCAGACCACGCGCCTGGCCAAGGCCCTCATGGCCTGCGGCGTGAACAAGGGCGACCGCGTCGGCATGTGGTCCCCCAACCGCTTCGAATGGGTGGTGGTCCAGTACGCGACCGCGCGCATCGGCGCCATCCTCGTGAACGTCAATCCCGCCTACAAGGCGAGCGAGCTCAGGTACGCGCTCAACCAGAGCGGCGTCCGCCTCCTGCTCATGAGCGCCACGTTCCGCGCTACGAGCTACGAGGAGGTGTTCGCCGCGGTCGAGGCCGACTGCCCCGGGGTAGAGCAGGTCTACGTGCTCGACCGCGACTGGGAAGCGCTCAACGACCGAGCCTCGGAAACGGACGACGCCGCTCTGGCCGCGCGAGAGGCGCTGAACCAGTTCGATGACCCGATCAACATCCAGTACACGTCAGGGACCACGGGCGCCCCGAAAGGCGCAACCCTGTCGCACCACAACATCCTCAACAACGGCTACTTCTGCGCCCAAACTCTGAAGTACACGGAAGAGGATCGCGTTTGCGTGCCGGTACCCTTTTATCACTGCTTCGGCATGGTCATCGGCAACCTCGCCTGCACCACCACCGGTGCCACCATCGTCGTCCCCGGGGAGGCCTTCGACCCTGAGGCCACGTTGAAAGCGGTGCAGGACGAGCGGTGCACGTCTCTCTACGGAGTACCGACGATGTTCATCGCCCAGCTCAATCACCCGGACTTCGAACGCTTCGACTGCTCCTCCCTCCGCACGGGGGTCATGGCCGGCTCCCCTTGCCCGGTCGAGGTGATGAAGCAGGTGCAGAGCCGGATGCACATGGAAGAGGTCACCATCTGCTACGGGATGACCGAGACCTCTCCAGTGTCGACACAGTCACGCACCGACGATCCCTTCGAGAAGCGCGTGGGCACGGTCGGCGCCATTCACCCTCACGCCGAGATCAAGGTCGTCGAACCCGAATCCGGGGCCACCCTCCCGCGTGGGGTCCAGGGCGAGCTGTGCACGCGCGGCTACTGCGTGATGCTCGGCTACTGGAACGACGAGGCGGCGACCCGAGCTGCGATCGACGCCGGAGGTTGGATGCACACCGGCGACCTCGCCACCATGGACCCGGAGGGCTACCTCAAGATCACGGGTCGCATCAAAGACATGATCTGCCGCGGCGGGGAGAACATCTACCCGCGCGAGGTCGAGGAGTATCTCTACACCCACGCCGCCGTAGAGGACGCGCAGGTCATCGGCGTTCCGAGCGAGAAGTACGTCGAAGAGGTCATGGCCTGGATCAAGCTCAAGGAGGGCGCTTCCGTCACGCCCGAAGAGCTCACCGCCTTCTGCAAGGGGCAGATCGCGACGTTCAAGATCCCCGCCCACTGGAAGATCGTCGACGCCTTCCCCATGACGATCACCGGCAAGATCCAGAAGTTTCGCATGCGCGAGATCGCCATCGAGGAGCTCGGCCTCGAAGAGCTCGTGACTGCCTGATCGGTCAGCCTTCCCGGAGCTCGAAACGTCGGATCTTTCCGGTCGCCGTCCTGGGTCGCGCCTCCACGAGCTCGAACCAGCGAGGAACGGTGGGCTTCGGTGGGTCGTCAGCCGCCAGCCGAAAGACGCTACACGACGGCCCTGTCTTTTCCGCCTAGAGCGACGGAAGCTTTTCAGAGCGCAGCTCGTCTGCTATCCCGTGCGACCCTTCCCGCGGCTCAGGGCCCTCCCGTGGAGGCACCCATGGAGAAGTACGTCGTCGTCGATCAGGCGCTCATGTGCGCGTCCCCCGCCGAGGAGCTCGAGATGCTCTACGGCTCCTCGCTCTTGAGCGAGCTTTACCCCGAGATCACCGCCATGGTGGGCTTCGGTGGCGGTAGCAGTGGTCACAAAGACCTCTGGTGGCACACCAAGACGGTGGTGGAGCAGGCCGAGCCGGTGCGCGCGGTGCGCTGGGCGGCCCTCTTCCACGATGTGGGCAAGGTCCCCACCTTTTCACGCGAGAGCGGCAAGGTGACCTTCCACGGCCACGAGATCGTCAGCGCCCGTCTCTTCGACGCGGCCGCGCGACGCACCGGCATGGATGGCAAGCTCCGCAAGCGGGTGCGTCACCTCGTGCGTCACCTCGGCCAGGTGGAGAGCTACGCCTCGGACTGGACCGACAGCGCCGTCCGTCGTCTGCACAAGCAGCTCGATGAGGGCTGGGACGACGCCGTCCTCCTGGCCCGCGCCGACATCACGACCAAGCATGCGCACAAGCGCCGGGCCCACCGTGCGCGCATGACGGAGCTCGATGAGCGCGCCAGGGCCATCGCCGAAGTGGACGCAGCCCAGCCGCTGCTGCCCAAGGGTCTCGGAAAGCTCGTCATCGACGCCCTTCAGCTGACGCCGGGGCCCATCGTCGGCGAGACGATGAAGGAGCTCGAGCGCGCCGTCCAAGCCGGCGAGTTGCCGTCCCAGGCCGAGCCCGACGTCTACATCGCTTACCTGAAGAGCCAGTCCACACGCTAGAGGAGGCTCGTGCCTCAGGGGCGCATGCGGGGGTCGCGGAGCGAGTGCACGTGGGGCGCTTGCGTCCGCGACGCTTCGGTCTGCGGCGAGGCCGGGGCCCCTTCATCGGCGGCGGGGGGCGGGCTCGGAGCGGGGCTGTCGGCGGGGCTCGCCGGAGCGGTCCGCATCCATGGGAGCTGCGCTGGGAGCGTCTCGAGCCAGGGATGGGCTTGTTGAACCACGAAGGCGCCCGTGACACTCACGACGCTGGCCACGACGGCCCCTCCGAAGGCGCGACGGCGACGACGGGCACGGCGCGGGGCGGCGAGGGATTGTTCGATGGCCGCGCTCATGGCGGCCGCATCCGCGAAGCGGCGCCGCGTGTGGCGGGCCAGTGCTTGGTTGACGAGCCGACTCACCGCCCGCGGGATCCTCAGGGTGGGGGCCCGCTCACGCACGCTCTCCGGGCAGCCTTCGAGCTTCTTGTCGATGACGTCGACCGCGCTCTCGCCGACGAACGGGAGCCGCCCGGTGAGCGCCTCGTACATCACACAGCCGAGCGCGTAGATGTCGGCGCGCCGGTCGACCATGCCCCCTTCGACCTGCTCGGGCGCCATGTACTCGGGGGTTCCGAAGAGGGTGAGCGCCCCCTCGGGCATCGTTTCGGTAGCGTCGACCTCGTCGGGGCTCTTGGCGAGCCCGAAGTCGAGCAGGCGCACCCGGCCGTCCTCGCCGAGGAAGAGGTTCTCGGGCTTGATGTCCCGGTGGATGATCCCGTGCTCGTGGGCGACCGAGAGGGCCTGGAGCGCCTGGCCGGCGATGTCGAGGACCCGCGCCGTCGCAAGACGCCCCTCCTGCTCGAGCTCGTCGCGCAGCGAGTGGCCGCGCAGGAGCTCCATGGCACAAAAGAGCCGCCCGTCGTTCGCTTGGCCGAAGTCGAACACGCGCACCAGGGCTGGATGCTGCAGGCGCGACAGCGCTCTCGCCTCGCGACGGAAGCGCGCGGCGAACTGGGCCGAGTGGGTGTGCTCGGCGGCGAGGACCTTGAGGGCCACGCGACGACCGAGATCGACGTGCTCGGCCTCGTAGACGACGCTGGAGGCACCGCGACCGAGCTCGCGGCGGAGGCGGTAGCGCGTCCCGGCGAGCAGGCCCTCCTCCTCGGGCTCGGCGTCCTGCTCCGGCGGCAGCGGCGGCGGCCCGGACGGGACGACCTCCGTGCGGGCCGCCGAGACGAGCCGGGAGAACTCGCGGCGGCTCTTGCCCGGCTGAGCGGGGTAGAGGTTGTACATGAGCTGCGCGACACGAGCGCGGGTCCCACGCTCGCCGTTGCTCAGCGCGGGCGCATCGGACAGCAGCCGCGCGACGGCGGTGGTGGCGCTCCTCGTGGAAGAGAAGCGCGTCTCCCGATCGTGGCCGGTCAGCTTGGCGATGACCTCGTCGAGCGCGGCGGGAGCACCGACCTTGGCTGCGATTGCCGGCAGCTCACGCTCGCCGTCGGCGACGGCCGAGAGATGCTCTTGTGGGTCTCCCTGGAGGAACCGGCGTCCCGCCAGGAGCTCCCACATCATCACGCCCGCGGCGTAAAGGTCGACCCGGGCGTCGCCGGAGTTGCCGGCCGCGACCTCGGGCGCGACGTAGCCCGGCTTGGCGAAGACCACACCAGCCACGGTGTGGCACTTGCGGTTGGTGCCGCGCGCGGTTCCAAAGTCGATGACTTTGACCTCGCCGCCGTAGCTGATCATCACGTTGTGAGGCGACAGGTCCCGGTGGACGATACCGAGGGGCTCGCCACGCGCGTCGCGCCGCTCGTGGACGTAGGTCAGACCCTCGAGCAAGAGCGTGGCGAGGGCCACGACCTGCTCCCACTTGAGCCTGGCGCCCACGTCGGCCAGCCGCCGGCGGATCTGCCCGAGGCTCCGACCCTCGACGAACTCGAGGACCACGAAAGGGTCGCCCGTGGGCTCGTAGGTGGCCGCTTCGAGCACCTGGGCCACCCCCGAGTGTTGGAGCTGGGCGTGGACCCGCGCTTCGTCCAGAAAGCGCGCCAAGAAGTTGGGATCCTTGGCGTGCTCCCGGCGGATGACCTTGATCACCACCGGCCGCTCGGCGCCCTCGACGCCGCTCGTAGAGCCGAGGAAGACCTGGCCCATGCCCCCACGGGCAAGCAGCCGCAGCAGGTGGTAGCGACCAAAGCGACGGGGCAGCCCCGAGCGGTCGAAGCAGTCGGTGGAGGCATCGGCAACGGTCGGCATCGCACAGACGGTGCACATGTAGGACAAGGTAGGCCAAGTTTTGTCCTTCAACGGTCCCGACTTGAAGGACCCCGTTGGCCCGGCTACACCTGACTCGATGCGACTCGGCCCGTTGCGGTACGTCCTATGCGCGCTGGTCGCCGCGCTGGTGGTGTTCACCAGTGGCGGCGCCGCCGCCTCGGGTACGTCCGCAGCCTGCACCGAGGCGGACCTCGGCGTCCCGGACACGGCGGCCGACGGGGGCCTCTCCCCAGAGACTCCCCTCGTATCGTTGCCCGAACAGGCCGCCCCGCCCGTCTTCATCCCCTCGGACGACGCCTGCGACCCCGCCTACCAGGTAGAGGCGGGTCCGGCCATGTGCACCACCGACGGGGCGTCAGCGGTAGCGCCTCGCGTCATCCACGACGGCTCCACCGCGACCCTCGATGCGCCCGAGCCTTGCAGCTCTGAGCTTGCCCTCGGGGCGACGTACGATCGAGACGACAGCCCCCACGAGCGGCCGCCCAGCGTCGCCCTCGAGGCGTGTCTGTTCATCTCGCCAAGCCTTCCTCCGCCCCCGATGGTGGACACCGCGCCGAGCTTCCGCCCGCGTCAGAGCACCGGGCGCCGCGTAGCTCGCCGGCTCGACCGGCCCCCGCGCGGCTGAAGCCCCTCGTGCCCGCTCGAGGTCCATCTGCGCTTCTGCGCAGCTGCGGGACCTCACATGCGGCGTGAGGTTTCAGCGCGGCCCACGGCGGCGTGACATTGGGGTCACCCGCCTTTCCCCCGTCTCTCTCGCGGGTCACCGACCCGTGGGAGAGCGCGAGGCCCTAGCCGCAGTCTCGTACGAGCTCTCGCGCCCCCCGCTTCCATTCATTGGCTCGGGTATGTCCCCGAGTCCACCTCTCGGGGGGTCGCGACCCGCCGCGGTGTCGAGTGACGCCGACGACGGGCTTTGAAGAGGATTGAAATAAAATGAGTAAAGGATCAGCCATCGTTGGCTTCTTGCTGTGCTTCCTAGGCGGCATGGCCCTCATGTGGGGCATCGACCGCAGCAGCGGACACGGCGAAGGTCACACCGACATCACGAAGGAGGCCTCCTTCAGCGGCGAACAGTGGAGCGACGCCGGCGCCTCGGTGCCCGTCACCTCCGCCGACCCCATGTGGGGCGAGCGCGACGCACCCGTCACCATCGTGGTGTACAGCGACTACCAGTGTCCCTACTGCTCGCGTGCCGAGGGTACCCTCAACGCGCTGAAGGAGAAGTACGGTCCGGACAAGCTCCGCTTCGTCTGGAAGAACTTCCCCCTCCCCTTCCACAAGCAGGCCATGCCCGCTCACGTCGCGGGCCAGGTGGTCTACGAACTCGGTGGTAGCGAGGCCTTCTGGAAGTTCCACGACCAAGCCTTCCAGAACAACAAGGCGCTCACCCCCGCCAACCTCGAGAAGTGGGCGGCCGACGCCGGTGTCGACCAGGCGAAGTTCAAGGAGGCGCTCGCGTCCAACCAGGGCGCCGAGAAGGTCAACGCGGACATCGCGGCCGGCAAGAAAGTGGGCGTGCGTGGCACCCCGGCCTTCTTCATCAACGGCAAGTTCCTCTCCGGCGCTCGTCCTCAGCCCGAGTTCGAGAAGGAGATCAACGCCGAGCTCGCGGCAGCCAAGCAGCTCGTCGCGGCCGGTACTCCCAAGGACCAGGTCTACACCAAGCGTTCCGGGGTCAACTTCGACGCGTCCAAGGCCAAGCCGGCCGACGACAAGAAGAAGCCCCAACAGGACGACAAGACGGTCTGGAAGGTCACCATTCCCGACGGCGCCTCCATCAAGGGCAACGTCGACGAGGCCCTCGTGACCATCGTCGAGTTCTCCGAGTTCCAGTGCCCCTACTGCGGCAAGGTGCTCCCGAGCATCAAGAAGGTGATGGACACCTACGGCGACAAGGTCCGCGTGGTCTTCCTCGACAACCCGCTGCCCTTCCACAAGCGCGCCATCCCCGCCTCGACCCTGGCCCACGAGGCCAAGGCCCAGAAGGGCATGGAGGGCTTCTGGGCCGCCCACGACTTGCTCTTCGCCAACCAGCGCGCGCTCGAGGATTCCGATCTCGAGGGCTACGCGGCCAAGCTCGGCCTCGACGTGGAGGCGGTCAAAGCCGCCATCGCGAGCAACAAGTACAAGGACCGGTTCGCGAGCTTCCAGGGCCTTGCGAGCGATCTGAACGCCAGCGGCACGCCGCACTTCTTCATCAACGGCCGCCGCATCGTCGGCGCCCAGCCCTACGAGAAGTTCAAGGAGATCATCGACCAGGAGATCAAGAAGGCCTCCGCGATGGTCGCCAAGGGCACGGCCAAGAAGGATCTCTACGCCGCGATCATCAAGAACGGCAAGGAGCCGCCCCCGCCGGAGATGAAGGAAGTGGGCAAGCCCCCGGAGGACGCGCCGAAGAAGGGCGCCAAGAACCCGAAGGTCATCATCCACGAGTTCTCCGACTTCCAGTGCCCCTACTGCTCGCGCGTGAACGGCACCATGTCGCAGATCGCCAAGGAGTACGGTGACGTGGTCCAGGTCGTGTGGCGGCACAAGCCCCTGCCCTTCCACAAGGACGCCCCCCTCGCCCACGCGGCGGCCCAGGAGGCCTACGCACAGAAGGGCGACGCCGCCTTCTGGTCGATGCACGACAAGCTCTTCGCGAGCCAGAAGGAGCCGGGGATCAAGCGCCCCAACCTCGAGTCTTTCGCCGAGGAGCTCGGTCTCGACATGACCAAGTTCAAGGCGGCACTCGACGGCAACACGCACGAAGCCTTCATCAAGGCCGAGAACGACCTATCCAACAAGGTCGGCGTTCGCGGCACCCCCGGGTTCGTCATCGCTCCGGCGAGCAACGCCGGGAAGGGCTACTTCCTGAGCGGCGCCCAGCCCTTCGGGAAATTCAAGAAGCTCATCGACCGCGCCATCAAGGACAACGCGGGCAAGTGAGCTGCGGCGCTCCTTCGTGAGAAGGGGCTGACCGCCGACGGCATCGCGGCGGCTCTCCCGGAGACGGGGGGCCGCCGCGACGTCGTTTGTAGACCGCTTCGGTCAGTCCTGCGCCCGCTTACGGGCCAGGATCAACCGAGGAACCTCCGACGCGCACACCTCGGTGAAGTCGGTCACGTCGTGTACGGCCTCCCGATGGACGTCGTCGAGGCCGTCATCGCCGTAGAACATGGCCACCACCCGCTCCCGGATGGTGATGGGGATCATGACCACTTCGGCTGAGCCCTCGAGCTCGAGGAACTCGCGCAGGGCCTGGTCTGCCTGCTCTTGCCCGAGCTGGCGGATGACCGGGTCGCCAGCACGATAGGCCTCCGCGGCGATACCGGCCCCGTCGAGGTCGATGCCGAAGTCGTCCTCGGACGTCACGCCATGGCGGTAGCGGACCTCGAGGCGGTTCTCCACCACGCCGAGCAAGAGGCAGCGCTCGAAGAACTGCTGCGCGTAGCGCATGAGGATCTCGAGCAAGAGATGCACGTCCATGGCCTGGCTCGCCGCGATCTCTGCCTGGCGGCGCGTGAAGGGACCGCGGTGGCGGAAGTGCCGTTCGCCGTTGGGGCGGTCACTCGGATCGGGGGGCGCGCTGAGCGAAGCGCTGAACTCACCCGTCACGCTCACGGGGGCCTCCTCCTCGTCGTCACGCCAGGGTTGCGTGTCCCGCTTCTCGCCGTCGTCGAAATCGTCATCGCCGGCTTCCCCGTCGGGCAGCTCTTCCCCCTCGGCGTAGGGCTGTGTGATGCGGTTCGGCTCCTCGGAGGCCGGGGGCGGCGCGGAAGATTCGGACGGGTAGGCGCTCGACCGCAGCGCGTAGGGGCGGGTGTTGGGCTTTGGCTCGGGCTCCGACGGCACGACCGGCGCGCGGAGCATGGCCATGAGCTCCTCTGGGTCCGGGAGCCTCGGCTCCGGCTGGCGCCCCGACCGCACGATGCCTCCCGGGTGCTCGCTCATTCGTCGGTAGGCGGGACCACGTTGGTTGGCCTCGGTCGCGTGGCGGTACAGCTGCACGTCGCGTTCCCCGTAGCGGAGGGGTCGCCCCGCCGCCGCGAGCGCGAGCAGCCATCGTTCCCGGTCGGAGAAGGATGCGCCACAGAAGCGATACAACGCCTCTCGCAGGCGAAGCGGGGTCACCACGACCGGGCGCAAGACCACCTTCATGCTGTCGGCCATGCTGCGCTCGGCTGAAGGGGCGATCGCCGTCGCCGTCGCGATGGTGAGGCCTTCAGCCACGTAGGCCACCGGAAAGACGCGATAGCGCCGGGCCATCGCGGGCGACAGCATCGACCACAGGGAGGCCTCGGGCTCACCGAGTCGGCCGCGAGGGCCCACCCGATAGCCGATGAGCACCGAGAGCTCATCCTGAAGCCGGTCCTCCTCGATGCCGACCTCCAAGAGGCTCGTCAGGAGGTGTCCACCGTGCAGACTCTGCAGGGCCACGGCGGCATCGAGCTGTGCGCCGTCGATTTGCCCCTGGACCCGGAGCTCGCTCGCGATGGACTTCATTCCGCAGGGATCTTTCCGGGACGGCGTCGAGCCGTCAAATCCCTCGCAATCTCACACGGAGACGTCGTAGTCGCGGAGGGCCGCGTTGAGGGAGGTCTTGCGGTCGGTGGATTCCTTGCGTTGACCGATGATGAGAGCGCAGGGAATGCCATAGGTTCCGGCGGCGAAGGTCTTGTTGCGCATGCCGGGGATGACCACCGAGCGAGCGGGTACGCGTCCTACGACCTCCACTGGCTCGGAGCCGGTGACGTCGATGATCTTGGTCGACGACGTGAGCACGACCCCAGCCCCGATGACGGCCTCCCGCTCCACCCGCACGCCCTCGACGATGATGGCGCGGGACCCGACGAAGCAGCCGTCTTCGACGATGACGGGCTGAGCCCCCGGCGGCTCGAGCACGCCGCCGATCCCCACCCCCCCGGACAGATGGCAGTGCTGGCCGATCTGAGCCGAGCTCCCCACCGTCGCCCAGGTGTCGACCATGGTTCCGCTCCCGACACGGGCCCCGATGTTCACGTACCCCGGCATGAGCACCGCTCCCGGCTCGAGAAACGCGCCGTAGCGGACGGTGCCCGGCGGAACCACGCGGACCTTCTGGGCCTTTAGGTTCTTCTTGAGGGGGATCTTGTCGTGGAACTCGAACGGCCCCACCTCCTGGACCTCCATCTCACGCAGCCCGAAGTAGAGCAAAATGGCGCGCCCCACCCAGGGGTGCGTTTCCCAGGTGCCGTCCTCCTTGGGCGAGGCGGTGCGGATCTCGCCCCGGTCGAGCAGCGCGAGGGTCTCTTCCACGGCGGCGCGATGGGCTGGGTCTTTCAGCCTCTCGCGATCGGAGAAGGCCGCGTCGATCTTGGTCTGCAGGTCGGTGGTCTCGGGCATGGTCTGGTCCCTGTTTAGCCAGGACCACGCCCGACCGCCACCGCATCTCGACGAGCGTCAACCCGCGATGTGGATGCGCGCCTGCTGGCTATCGCAATCGACCAGGGCCCGGTGGTGCTCTCCGAGTGCCCGCAAGACCAGCCCGTCGATGGGCGTCCCGGGGCTCACCACGAGCATCGCCCGCTCGACGGTCTTGCTGGCGGCGTCGTCCGGGGAACCGACCGTGACCTCGATCGCGCCGTCGCGCCGCTCGGCCAGGAGAAGCAACGACGGCGTTCCGTCGTCGGTCGTGGATGGGGAAGAGAGCACGCGGACGGCACGCTCGACGACGGCGCGCAAGAACCGTGGCTCCGCCTCGAAATCGGGACCGGATGCATCGATGAGCAGGCTGTACTGGGCACCGCCGAAGGCTGGGCGCTTGCGCCAGTTTCCGCGGAGCACGTCACCGAGACGCATGCGCATGGTCTGCGGTTCGGCCGCGACCGCCAGCTGCTCCACCAACAAACGCAGCGCCTGGAGTTGGGCCCCGAGTTCGGGGGTGATTCGTTCGAGCTGCAGGCGCCGCTTCGCGCCGAGCTTGCCCGCCTTCGTGTGGCCGGCGCCGTCGGATGACGACTCCCCACCAAAACCAGCGACGAGGGCCTCCGCGACGCGCCACGCCTCTTCGGCCACCAGCGCCCCGGCCTCGCGCAGCGGGGGCGTCAGGCTCTGGCCGGCTGCCTCGACTTGCCGGCCGATGGCATCCGTCCGCGGCTCGATACCCAGCGCAAAGGCGTCGAGCGTGGGAACGATCTGGGAGGGGCCGAGGTCGCGTGACTGCAGCAAACGCCCCAGCCCGTACAGCGCCATGATGCACTCGTCCATTTCGCCGAGCGCTTGCCCCCACATACCTACGTCCGCGATGACGACACCTTCTTCCCCTACCCGAGTTCGAGACTACAACAGCGCGCAACCGGACGACAGCCCGGCTGCGCTCGTAACGTCCGCGTCAGGCGCTCGGACGAACTTCGTAGCCGGGAAAGAAGTAACCGATCTCGTGTGCTGCCGTCTCGGGGGCATCGGAGCCGTGAACGGCATTCTCGCCCAAGTCCTTACCGTAGAGCTTGCGAATGGTGCCGTCGTCGGCCTTGCCGGGGTCGGTGGCGCCGATGACGTTGCGCCACTTGGTGATGGCTTCCTCGGCCTCGAGCGCCATGACGACGATCTCGCTCCGAGACATGAAGGTCGTCAGCTCACCGAAGAACGGGCGCTCGCGGTGAACGTCGTAGAATCCCTCCGCCTGCTCGAGGGTCAGCTTGAGCTGACGCATTCCACAGATGGTGAAACCCTCCTCCTGGATCCGGGCGATGATCGCTCCGGCCTTGGCTGCCTCCATGGCGTCGGGCTTGATGATGGCTAGCGTGCGTTGTTTGGCCATGGCCGAGCGTTTAGGGAATCGCGGCCGCCAAAGCAAGCACGATCAGTTCCCCGACATGTCGATGCTCATGTTCGTGTCGATGGCCATCATGCGCTCGTCGGGCAGGGTCATCTTGGTCTGGGTGCTGATGGCCAGACTCGACCGCTGGGGTGAGATGTGGGCGAGACGCAAGATGCTCTTGCCGCTTCCCATGGCCTGAAGGCCCACGAGCTTCACCTTGGCGCCGTTGGGGGCGACGATGGTCTGAGGCTTGGCCTTCTGCTCCAGCTTGACGTCGAGCTTGATCTTGCCCGGCTTGATCCCCACGAGATCGAACGTCGAGACCTGGGTGATGAGTACACCGTTTTGGCGCATCTGGTTGGTGTAGGTCCACTGCGCGCCCTTACCGACCGGCTCCTCGGGCAGCGGCATCAGGATCTGGTTCATGGCCTGCTCCATGCCCTGCATGATCTGCTGCATCTGCGGAGAGGCCCCCTTGGGTGGCTTGACCTTCACCTCGCGGGTGATGCCCGTCGGCGATGCGATGGCGTAGCCCCCGAGGCCGACCAGCGCGGAGAGACCCTTGTCGAGAGCCTTGGCGATCTTCGGGTCGAGCCCCTTGGCCTTCACGTCGGTGTCGTTGAGCATGAAGTCGTAGCGAATGTCGCCGTTGGGGCGCACCTCGGCGACCTTGATGCTCATCTTCATGAGCATGGGCGGCACGTTGCCCGCAGGCATCTTCTTGGCGCCCACCTGAACCCCCATGCCCACCTTCATGGTCATGCTGAGCGCGTCGACTTGGCCCACCTTGGGAGCGAAGCGTAGCTCCTCGTGGGGCTCGGCCCCGGCCTTGACCAGCGTGACCTTGCCGAGGGGTCCTGCCTTGGTGGCGATGGAGCGAGCGCTCGCCGACGTTGGAGCGGCAGCGCTAGACGCGGCGTCGGGGCTCGGGAGGGCTCCGGTACCATCGGGAGACGGGATGGCGCTGCCACTGGTGCCGGGGCCCTTGCCCGCGGCGTACGGCACGAGGGGGCCGGGGGCCGTCCCGCTCGCCGCAACCGAAGCGCTGGAAGATGGCGGTGGGGTCGTATCGGAGCTCGCCGACGAGCTCGCCAGCTTCTCCGGCTGCACCGGCGACTGGTCGTTCTTCTGGCAACCAAGAGCCGCGAGGGAGAGAGAGACCAGGGCGACGGAGCGAGCGAGTCGAAGCATGAGTAACCTCCAGCATGCCACCGTCCCCTACCCTGGGGACTGAGGTCACACCAACGCCGAGCCATAGCATCGAAGGCCCACGATTGCAGGTCTCGAGCCGTTCCAGCGCAACCTCCCCCGGAGGGCTCGCGTTCGCCGTGCGGAGGTTGTAGGCCGAATACATGTCGAAGCCTCGCCTCACCTCCCTGGTTCAGGGCGGCGGCTGAGCCCGCAAGCTCGCCGCTGAGAGCCTGGTCCAGGTTCTGAAACAACTCCCTCTCGGTCAGCACGCCTGGGTCGATGGCTCTGCCGGCGACATGGACGACACGGCCGTGCTGCGCCCGATGCCCGGGGGAGACGCGCTGCTCTATACGATCGACGTCATCACCCCCATCGTCGACGACGCGGAGGCCTTCGGCCGTATCGCGGCCACCAACGCGCTCAGCGACGTCTACGCCATGGGCGGCCGACCCCAGGTGGCCCTGTCCTTCGTCGGCATTCCGACCGAGGTGGTGGGTGAGGCTGTCGTGGCCGAGGTGATGCGCGGCATGAACGACGCGTGCCTCGAGGCCGGCGCCGCCATCGTGGGCGGCCACACCATGAAGGACGCGGAGCCCAAGTGCGGTCTCGCGGTCATCGGCACCGCGCGCGAGCCTTGGACCCAGACCCGCGCCGAGGTGGGCGACGTCTTGGTCTTGAGCAAGCCGGTAGGCACGGGCCTCGTCGGTCAAGCCATCCAGAAGGACCTGGCGAGCGACGCTCAGATCGCCGCCGCGGTGAAAGAGATGACACGCCTCAACGCGCGCGCCTCGACCCTCGGCCTCGAACAGGGCGTGCACGCAGCCACCGACGTCACCGGCTTCGGCCTGCTCGGCCACCTCCGTCACATCGTCGAGGCGTCCAAGGTCATGGTCGAGCTTCACGCGAGCCGTGTGCCCTTCCTCCCCGGGGCCAAGGACTTCGCCGTCCAGGGTGTCGTTCCTGGCGGCTCACGGCGTAACCTCACCTATGCCGAGGTGGTGACCACCTTCGCCGACGACATCGACGAGGCCACGCGCCTCGTGCTCGCCGACGCCCAGACCTCCGGGGGTCTCCTCATGACCCTCCCGGCCGACGCCGGTGTGGCCCTCAAGGACGCCCTGGTCGCCGACGGCCACCACGCCGCCATCATCGGCGAGGTCACCGCCCGGTGCGAAGGCACCATCCGCGTGGCCTAGCGCCGCGCCCGCGCTCAGTTCCGCCAGCGTCCCGACTTCACCTCGTCGACCGTATTTTGGTCCTGTTCCTTCTTGATCAGGACCCCGAGGAACGGGACCTCCTTCTCGAGCCGCTCGATCTGGAGACCGGACCGGTGCAGGACGAGGAGCCAGTCGATCAGCTCGCTCGTGGAGGGACGCTTGCGGAGACGGTCGACCCCACGCAGGCGATAGAAGGCGCGCAGGGCCTGGTCGACGAGCTCGTCGTCGAGCTTCGGGTGGTGGACCCGAACGATCTGCTTCATCCGCTGCTGCTCGGGGAAGTCGATGAAATGGAAGACGCAGCGACGCAAGAAGGCGTCCGGGAGCTCCTTCTCGTTGTTGCTCGTCATGATGACCACCGGGCGATGCTTCGCGCTGATGGTCTCGTCGGTCTCCATGATGTGGAAACGCATGCGGTCGAGCTCGTCGAGCAGATCGTTGGGAAACTCGATGTCCGCCTTGTCGATCTCGTCGATGAGCAGGACCACGCGCTCGTCGGTCGCGAAGGAACGCCCGAGGGGGCCGTACTTGATGTAGTGGCGGATGTCCTTCACGTCGCCCTCGCCGAAGCGGGCGTCGTAGAGGCGCTGCACGGTGTCGTAAATGTAGAGGCCATCCTGGGCTCGGGTCGTCGACTTGACCGACCAGTGGATGAGCTTCATCGAGAGGGCGTCCGCTATCGCCGTCGCGAGCTGCGTCTTTCCCGTACCGGGCTCGCCCTTCACCAGGAGGGGTCGCTGCAGTGTCAGCGCACAGTTGACGGCGGCCTCGAGCCCGGGGTCCGTGAGGTAGCTCTGCGTGCCCGTGAAACGACGAAAGTCAGACATCGTCGTCCCGTTTAGCACGTCATTTCACCTTCGAGAGCCGCTTCAGGGTCTTTTCCGCCTGCCCCCGCAGCTCGCCCTCGCGCTTCTTGAGACCGGCAATGCGGTTGCGCATCGCCTCGAGCCGCTTCTCGGCCTTCAGCAACCGCTCGGCCAGCTCCTCCGCCGCGTCGCTGTCGTCCCCGACCGCTTTCACATTCTTCCGCATCCGGAAGACGTCGGTGATCAGCTCGCCCCGGAGCGCGATCGTCTTTCGCCATGCCTTCCGCTTCTGGTCGGCCTCGTTCATGAGGTCGAGGGCGCCGCGAAGGATGGCCTTCTGCTGGGTGTCGAGGCTGTCGAGGGTCAGCAACCCCTGCAGGGTCTCGCGGTCGGCCTTGCGCTCGTCTCGCCAGAGGCCTTCGTCCACCTTCAGCGTCTTGCGTTGCCGGCTCCGCCCGGGCGCATCGAAGACCGCGAGGGCCTTGTCGTGTTCCTGGTCGAAGACGATCTCGTCGGCCCCCTTCACCGAGGCGTTGCGTACGAAGGGCAACGGGAAGAAGACCTTGCGGGCCGCGCCGCTCTTGTTCTCGATCTCGTAGTCGACGGTGTGGTGCCGGATGAAATGCACCCTGAGCCCACCGCCCGCGAGGCGCTGCACGACCTTGGGCTCGTCTTCCTTGAGGTGGTTGCCCTTGTCGAGCTCCACGTCGAGGTCGAGCCCGAAAGTGAGGATGCGGCGTTCGCCGGGCTTGGTGCGCGAGAGCTGCGTCTCGCCGGCAAAGCCCCCGTCGGCGAAGACCGAGAGCGTTCCCTCCGGCAGGGTCTGCTTCGTCTGGTTGACCACGTCGACGGCCGTCCTCGCCATGACCCCGGGGTGACTGAAGTAGGCGAGGCGCCGCACGTCGACCTTGCTCTGGACGAAGGGGATGAGGGCCGAGCTGTGCGCCTTGAGACTCACCGGCT
>JGI12210J13797_10957264_pt1 | contig 15826 bp, 6 predicted proteins | sample ElkSlonscriptome_3_FD_13797 | JGI IMG/M metagenome (IMG submission 13797)
ATCGAGCGTGGCGTCGACCTTCCCCTTCGGTGGCATCCGCAGCAGCGACTTCGACGCGGCGGCCACCCTGGCCGAGTACGACGATCTGGTGGCGGAGGGGGCCGACGTGGTACTGGCCTTCGGGCCCGTCGTGAGCAGCGCCCTCTTTGATCGGCTCTCCCATCCCGTGCCCACCGTCGTCTTCGGGAACGTAAACGCAGACCTGCAGCAGTTCTCCGACCAGGAGGTCTCCGGCCGGGAGAACTTCACCTTCGTCCTGACCAGTCAATCCTATGCCGCCGATCTGCGGATGCTGGATCGGACGGTGGACTTTTCCCGGGTCGGAGTTGCGGTCAGGGCGTCCTATCTGTCCGTCCTACCCATCGAGTCTGCGCTCCGGGAGGCGGCCGCCGCCGTGGGGGCCGAGGTGGCGATGATTCCCTACCGGACCGTGGACGACATCATCGCGGGGCTGGAGGGCCTCGACGCCTTCTACCTCGCCGACGCTCCGAACCTGCTCCCGCGGGAGGTCCAGCGTTTGGCCGACGAACTGCGGGCCCGGGGGATCCCGTCCATGTCCGGGGCGCGCCGCCAGGACGTGGAGCTCGGATTCATGATCTCCAACCGCGCAGGGGAGAACATCCAGCGCCTTCTCCGCCGGGTCGCCCTGCACGTCGAGGCGGTGGCCCGGGGCGTGGACCTCGCGGATCGTCCGGTACGGGTCGATCTGGAAGAACGACTCAGTGTGAACTTCACCACCGCCGAGATCGTGAACGTCCCCATCGCCAGCGCGCTGTTGGTGGATGCGGACTTCATGGGCGACTTCGCCAACCCCCTCTCGGAGCAGACCTATACCCTCGCCTCCGTGGTCGATGAGGCCGTTCTGGGGAACCTCTTCCTGGAATCCGCCCGGCGGAACGTGGACCTGGCCGACCAGGACACCCGGGCGGCCTGGTCCGCCTACCTCCCTACCGTGGTGGCCGGGGGCTCGGGCACGGCGACGGACCCGGACCTGGCCGAGGCGTCGCTGGGGTTGAACCCCCAATACGAGGGAGCCGCAGCGGTCTCTCTGAACCAGACGATCTTCTCGTACCAGGCCATCGCCAACATCAGCGTCACGAACAAGCTCCTCGATGCGCAGCGTGAATCACTCCGGGCCACCGAGCTGGATCTGATCCTCGAGTCCGGCAACGCCTTCCTCACCGCGCAGCTCCTGAAGTCCACCCGGGAGATCCGGAAGCTCGATGTGGACGCCACCACCCGGCACCTCCTCATCGCGGAGCGGAGCTTCACCGCGGGCCAGTCCGGACGAGCCGACGTGCTCCGTCTTCAGGCGGAACGAGCCCGAGACCTGCAGGCCCTGGTCGAGGCGGCGGCCCAGGTGGACCAGTCCCTCCAGGCGATCAATCGGCTCTTGAACCGCCCCATCGACCGGGAGATCGACGTCATCGAGACCGAGATGGAAGGGCTCTCGCCCAACGGAGAGGAGCCCCTCCTCGCCGTGCTGGAGGATCCCCGTCAGCTCGACGACTTCGACGACTTCCTCATCGCCGAAGCCATCGCCTTCGCCCCGGAGATCACGCAGCTCGACTTCAACCTGGCGGCGACCCAGGAGATCATCGATCTCAACGGAGTCCGTCGCTTCATTCCCACGGTGGCCGGGACGGCGGAGTACAACTGGATCCTGGGCCGAGGAGGGTTGGGGGTCCCGACGGAAAACACCCCCGGCGCTGCGGTGACGGACTTCTATCGCCTTGGCTTGACGGCCTCGATCCCCCTCTTCGAATCCAATCTGCGGAACATCGACCGCCAGGTGGCGAAGCTGCAGTACGATCAACTCCGCATCGGGCGGGAGGACACGAGTCGGGCCATCGAGCTGGGAGTCCAGGACGTGCTGATCGTCCTCACCCGTGAGGCCCGCAACATCCGTCTGACCGAGATCGGAGTGCAGGCGGCGTTCGAGGGCCTGCAGCTCGTGGAGACGGGTTACGCGAACGGGGCGGTCACCGTCGTCGAGCTCGTCGACGCCCGAACGAACCTGCTTCGAGCGCGTCTGTCCCAAGCCAACGCCCTCTACAACTACCGCGTGGGTCTGCTCTCGCTTGGACGTCTGGTGGGGCACTTCGTAGGGCTGAGCACCGAGGCTGAGAACCAGGCCTTCTTCGATGACTTCGAACGGTACCAACGCACGCTGGAGGAAGGGCGATGAGAAGGATGAGAGGCACACTCCGAAGCCTCATGTTCGGGGCCGTGGTTCTGGGGTGCTCCGAGCAAGAGGCTCCACCGGAGTCCAACGTGCGTCCGGTTCGCTGGGCGAGCGTGGAATACGCCGGGGCCGGCTCCACACGGGCCTTCACCGGCACGGCGGAGACGGCGAGCGCCCTGAATCTGAGTTTCCGGGCTGGCGGGGTCGTGACGGTGAAGAACGCCCGGGTCGGGCAGGTCGTGGCCGCGGGTGAGCTTATGGCGCAGCTGGACAACGTGTCGGCTCGGCTCAACTACGAACAGGCAGTGGCGTCACTCAACTCCGCCGAGTCTCAGATGAACACGGCGCAGCTCGCCCTGGCCCGGACCGAGACGCTCTTCGAAGACGGCACAGCGGCGCTCAGCGAGTACGAGAGCGCCCGTAACTCCTTCCTGACCGCCCAGGCGAGCTTCCAGTCGGCCCAACGCAGCGTGGAGATCGCCGAGGAGCAGATCCGATACGGCTACATCTACGCTCCGGAGTCCGGGGTGATCGCCTCGGTGGACTTCGAATTGGGTGAGAACATCCAGGCAGGACAGGTGGTGGCGGTCCTGAACGCCGGGAGCGCCATGGAGATCGCCCTCGGGCTGCCGGAGAGCGTCATCACCCGGGTTCGAGAGGGGATGTCCGTGGGGGTGGAGTTCTCGGCGATCCCGGACAGGTCTTTCACGGGGCGCGTGACCGAGGTGGCCCCCTCCGCCGACGCGAACACCTCCACCTACCCGGTCCGGATCGTGGTGGACAACGAATCCGACCAGATCCGCTCGGGAATGGCCGCTCGTGTGGTCTTCGCGCTGGGGGACGAGAGCGTGGCCTCGGAGACGTTGACGGTGCCCGCCAGCGCCGTCGGTGAGGACGGAGATGGTCGCTTCGTCTTCGTGGTCAACGGCACTCCCGGGGGGTTGGGCTCGGTAGAGAAACGTCACATCTCCATCGGTCGGATGACCACCGAGGGCTTCGAGGTCCTGGAGGGGCTCTCCCTGGGGGACAACGTGGCCACCGCCGGGCTCCAGAATCTCCTGGATGGCCAGGCTGTCCGCCTCAGCGGCGACTGAGTCGATGAACCTCGCCCGCTTCTCCATCGAAAAGAGCCGCATCACCCTGTTCGCGCTGGCAACCATCCTGCTGGGAGGGTTGGGCTCCTACGCCGCGTTGTCTCGCGATAGCATGCCGCCGTATACCGTCCGGGTCGCCTCCATCGTGACCCGGTTCCCGGGGGCCAGCCCCGAACGGGTGGAACTCCTGGTCACGGACAAGGTGGAGAAGGTCGCCCAGGAGCTGCCGGAGCTGAAGGAAGTCACCAGCACCTCCCGGACCGGTCTCTCCGTGGTCACCGTCACACTGGTGGACCAGGTGGCCCCGGGGGACCTTCAGCCGGTCTGGGATCGTCTCCGCCGGAAGCTCGACGCCATGGGCGAGCTGCCTTCCGGCGTAGTGCCCTACCTCGACGACGACGGCGTGGGCGACGTCTACGGCCTCGTGGTCGGCCTGACGAGCGACGGATTCTCGTACGCCGAGATGAAGGACTACGCCGACGATCTGCGAGACGATCTCATCAAGCTACGCAACGCCGCCAAGGTCGAGCTGGGAGGGATACAGGACGAGCGGATCTTCGTGGAGTTCGACGAGGCCCGACTCCGGGAGTACAACGTCTCCGCTACGCAGGTGCAGAGCGTGGTCGCCTCCACGAACATCCTGAGCTCCGGGGGGGAGATCAACATCGAGGACGAGCGGGTGATCCTCGAACCTACGGGCTCCTTCGCCGACGTGGACGACATCGCTCGAACGCTGATCCCCGTGTCCGACGGCGAGGTGGTCTACCTGGAGGACATCGCGTCCATCCGCCGGGGCTATCTGGACCCGCCGACGCAGCTGGTCCGAGTGAACGGACAGGAGGCCATCTCCCTCCACGTGAACCTCCGGGAGGGCGCCAACATCATCCAGTTGGGCCACCAGATCGACTCGCTTCTGGTCGAGGCCCAGGCTGAGACCCCCATCGGGCTGTCTCTCCTGCGGATCTCCTCCATGGACGAGTACATCGACGAGAAGGTGAATGCCTTCGGAGTGAACCTCCTCCAGTCGGTGTCCATCGTTCTCGTGGTGATGCTGGTCTTCCTGGGGTTCAAGTCCGGGCTCGTCATCGCGAGCCTCATCCCCATCGTGTCGATCATGACCCTCCTCCTCATGGGGCTCATCGACATCGGACTGAACCAGATCACGCTGGCGGCGCTCATCATGGCGCTGGGGATGATGGTGGACAACGCCATCGTGGTGGCGGAGTCCATCGTGGTGAAGATGTCCAAGGGGGAGGCGGCGAAGGAGGCCGCCATCGCCGCTGTAGACGACCTCTTCGCACCCCTGTTGATCTCCACCCTCACAACCTCGGCGGCCTTCCTGGCCTTCTTCCTCGCCGAGTCCACCATGGGGGACATCGTCGGCCCCATCTTCGTCGTGATCTCCCTGGCCCTCCTCTCCTCGTGGCTCATCGCCCTGACCATCATCCCGTTGGCGTGTTTCCTCTTCCTTCGGCCTCCGCCCCAGGGAGCTGAACCGAACCTCATCGATCGCACTATCGCCTCCATGCGGAGGGTCTACAGCGAGTTGATCATTCAGGCGCTGGCATGGAAGAAGGCGGTGGTCGCCGGAGTCGTGGCGCTCTTCCTCCTGGCCCTCTTCGGTTTCACGCTGATTCCCTTCGTCTTCTTCCCGGACAGCGATCGGAACATGGTCACTGTGGACATCAATCTGCCCCAGGGGACCCGGATCGAGCGGACGGACGAGGTGGTGGCGGGGATCGAGGCCTTCATCCAGGACTCGCTGCTGGTGGAGGAGCCCGAGGATCGCGGCATCACCGACTGGTCGGCGTACATCGGGACCGGCCCGGAGTCGTATGACCTGGGCTACACCCCGGACGAGCCGAACTCCAGCTACGCCCACATCCTCATCAACACGTCGACGTTCGAAGACAACGGCTACGTCGTCGAGACGCTGGACGCATTTGCCTTTGACGCCTTTCCCGATGCCGACGTGAAGGTGGGGCTCCTGGCCGGGGGCGGTGGCGGCACCCCCATCGAGATCCTGGTCTCCGGGGAGGATCCCGATGAGCTGGCTCGGATCGCCGATGGCATCAAGCTGCACCTGGTGGACATCCCGGGCACCAAGAACATCAAGGACGACTGGGGCCCCCAGAGCAAGAAGCTGCTCGTGGAGATCGATCAGGCACGGGCTCAGACCGCCGGGGTCACGAGTCAGGACGTGGCGACCTCGCTGGAGACGGTGCTCAGCGGCTTCGCCACAGGGGAGTATCGGGAGGGCGACCGCTCGATCCCTATCATCATGCGGAGCCGCCTGAGCCAGCAGCAGACGCTGGCGTCGCTGGAGGGGCTGGACGTCTTCTCCCAGGCCACGGGGAGCAGTGTACCCCTCCTCCAGGTCGCGAGCATCGTACCGGAGTGGCAGTATTCGAAGATCCGTCGTAAGGACCTGGATCGGACCATCAACGTGTCCAGCGAACTCACGGCGGACGGGAACGCGGCCGAGGTCGCGTCGTCGATTACCGCCATCCTGGATCAGGAGTCCCAGGACTGGCCTCGGGGCTACAACTATACCCTTGGGGGGGACGCAGAGCAGACCGCAGAAAATCTGGGCGCCGTGGTCCGCTACCTCCCTCTGGCCGGGTTCATCATCCTCTTCCTCCTGGTCCTCCAGTTCAATTCGATGCGGAAGACCTTCATGGTCGTCATGACCATCCCTCTCGCCCTGATCGGGGTGGTGATCGGCCTCCTGGTTTTCGGCGAACCCTTTGGCTTCATGCCCTTCCTGGGCGTGATCTCCCTGGCGGGAATCGTGATCAACAACGCGATCGTGCTCCTCGATCAGATGAAGCTCGAGGAGGATGGCGGCCTACCGATCCAGGACGCTGTGATCCGGGCGTGCCTCCAACGCTTCCGACCCATCGTCCTGGCCACGTTGACCACCGTGCTCGGCCTCCTGCCCCTGTACCTGAGCGGGGGCGAGATGTGGGAGGGTATGGCCATCGGGATCATGGTCGGACTCCTCTTCGGAACAATCATCACGTTGGTGTTCATCCCGTCGCTGTATTCGATCCTCTTCCGGGTGGACTACGATGGGTACCGCTTCGATCCGAAGCTCCTGGATTGATGGGTTGGTTGACCCGTGGGGATCGTGAATGACTAGCCGGGCTCCTTCGGGAGGTGGGCCTCGAACCCCGGGCCGATTCAAACGGCGTTTCGACCGGTGGGTCGAGTCGGGAACCGGATACCACGTCCTCCTGATCCTTCTCTTCTGGATGCTCCTGGCCCAGCCCGGGGGACGATCGGGCCCGGATCGCTCCCTGTGGGGGACCGTCATCACAACGGGGGTCTTTGCCGTGGCCCTCTTCGCCGTTGCAGGAAATCGGAAGGTCCTGATCGTCGGCGGGTTGCTCCTCGTCCCCTCCGTGATCTTCGCGATCTTCGATGTGAGCACCCACTGGTCCCAGTCTGTTGCAGGGCAGGGTGCCGCTCTGGCCTTCCTGGCGCTCATCACCGGGACCTTCCTGCGGCGGATCTTCTCCCACGAGACGGTCACCGGAGCCACCCTGAGCGCAGCGGCATGCGTCTACCTCTTCCTCGGAATCGCGTGGAGCTACGCGTACCAGATCGTCGCGACCGTGGACCCGGCCTCGTTCACCGGTCTGGTGGACCCCCAGCGGGAGTTGTTCTACTTCAGCTTCGTGACTCTCACGACGTTGGGCTTCGGAGACATCGCCCCGGCCTCACCGGCGGCTCGGGCCCTGGTCACGGTGGAGGCGCTCGTGGGACAGCTCTTCCTGGTGATCACCATCGCGCGGCTGGTGACCTTGTTCGGGCACGGCCTCCGGGTGGAGCCGGGTGCGGGCGAGGCCTCCCTCGAAGACTCTCGGGAGTAGGCCGGCGTTGTCTCCGCGGTCGGGCGACTACTCACCCATGAGCCTGGGGATCCGCTCCGCCAGTCCCTCCATCTGCTCCGCCCGGGTCCGAGCCCATGTCGGGAGGGTGACTCGGGCCCACCCGAGCAGTCCGAGTCCCGCGGTCATGAAGAGAAGCCCCTTGGCCACGGGATCGCCGGAGGATGATAAGACCCCGGTGATCAGCAGCACTCCTAGACCGGCGAAGAGCGTCCCCATCATGCCGAGCTGGCTCACCTGACCCTTCTTGGTCCTCATGCGAACCGCGTAGCCTTCTCCGGCCGGCTCGACATGAACCTGCAGGTTCGAATTGGTCCACGAGCGTAGGAGCCCCTCGACCTCGACCTTCCCCTTGGCGTCGAAGGTCCGGCGCAGGTCCGACACCAGCCGCCCCCACTCGTCGTCGGTGAGGGCCCGATCGATGTAGAGGGTGCGGGCGACGGAGCGAGGCGCTCCGAGGAAGCGCAGCGGCGGCTCGGCCTCCACCCGACGCTGCAGCGAGTCAGCCGCCCGTGCGATCTCGTCCCGGGAGATCCCCACCTCAGCACCGATCTCCTCGATCTGGGCCAGCGTCATTCCGTCCTCCGGCGGCAGGGCCTTCCTCTCGCCCTCGGTCGTCTCTCCCGTGGCGCGCCGGAAGATCTCAGCGACCTCGTCGTCGTCGTACCGTCGTGACCCACTCATCGTCCCCTCCCGCGTTGGCTGCCTGACTCCCCTGAAGGTAGTGGGGCGATGGTCGCCCGCGACCCCTCCATCCTACGACCGCTGTCCCCGATTTCGTCATGAGGTCCGACCCTCGAGGGAGGTGAGGGCGGGCCTGACGTCCTCTGGGAATCCCGCAGTGCGACCGGGACGCTAGGCCCGCAGCGGCACGTCCGATACCTCACTCTTCCGCAGTGGCCGGTCGTGCAGGTGACTCAGCACTGCCGAAGCGAGGCGGTCCCGTTGGTCCCTGGTGCTGAGGATGTGGTCCATCTCCGGCGCCCAGAGGACCGAGATAGAATCCCGCGAGTAGCCGGTGGGAAGGCTCTCCTCGATCTGCTCGGGAGCGTTGCAGTAGTCGTGGCAACCCTGGCTGAGGACGTACAGGATCTGGACACCGCGCTGGACCAGCCCGGCCACCCGGCGATCCGTCTCATCCCGGTTCTGGGTGAGGAGCCCGTAGTAGCCCGGGGGTCGGTCGCTCTCGTCGGCGATCCGATCCTTGAGCTCCAGGGCCAGGCTACGCCCCGAGATCACGTTCCACCACGACCGGGCGCTGGTGAGCCGGCGGGTCCTCCGTCGCTTGTCGAAGCCTTTGGTCCGGTGCACGGTAGGGTCGAAGAGGACGAGACGAGTCACCCTGGGGTCCTCGGCAGCGACGTACAGTCCGTTGTCGGCCCCTGAGCAGAAGCCCACCAGCGCCACGTCGTCATCGCCCTCGAAGCGATCCCCCATGAGTGAGATGGCGTCCCGGATGTCCAGGACCGCCGTCCGATCCAAGGCCGGTTCATCCACTCGGGGACTGTCCCCGATCCCGGATAGATCGAAGCGGAGTGTGGGGTGCCCGGCGGACGCCAGGGCACGAGCCAGATCCACCGAGGCCCGGGACGGACCGACCTTGTGGATGATCCCGGCGCCGAGGAGCACCACCGGCGAGGAGGGGTCTACCGTGGGCCGGGTGAGGATCCCCGCCAGGGAGCCGTGGCGGCCGAAGGTCTCCAGAGTCTCGCGGAACGGAGCGGCGCCGGAAGCCATCATCCCGTGATCCAGGTCGCGATTCGGTCGAGGAGCTTGGTCGGCACCGCGCCGGCCCCACGGTCCCTGTCCTGCATCCAGCAGTGCGGATCGTCCGGAGACAGAGTGATCACCTCGGTGCCTCCGACCGACTGGACTTCTCTCCCGGGGCGACCCAGGCCGAGTACCAGACTCAGGCCCCCGCTGGACCGCAAGGCAGCGAGATCCAACCGGTCGAGCTGATCCTCCAGGCGCCGCCCGATGGGGAAGGCGTCCACCTCCCCTTCGTGGCCGGATCGGGCCCAACGCACCACGTCGCCACCCCTCGCCGGAGGCGCCCACAACACCTGCCGGTCCACGACGTCGGGCCTCTCATCCGCCAGCGCTGCCGCGACCAGGGCGCCCATACGCAGGCCGACCAGCGACACCTTCCTGAGACCCGCCATCGACTGCAGCTCGTCGAGGGCGTAGTCGGCATCCTCCATCCAGTCCTCCCAGGAGGCGTCCTCCCGGTCCCCCAGAGAGTCACCGGTGCACGAATAATCGAAACGGAGGACATCGAATCCCCCTCCTGCGAGGCGCAGGGCCAGGGCGCGCAGGGTCCTGTGCGCCCGCAGGGCTTCCCAGCCGTAGGGGTTCAGCAGGAGCACTCCGCGGCGAAGGCGAGTTCCGGTGGCGGGATGGTAGACGCCGTAGACGAGACGTCGACCGGACCCGAAGTGCAGCTGGATCAAAGCGGCCCCCCGTCGTCCTCCAGCGCTGCGGCGAGTTGCTCCACCGATTGGAAGAAGAAGGCCCGTGGATCCAGCTCCCGACCGGTGCGGCGCCGGATCTCGGCGACGGCTCGAATCGAGAGGAGGGAGTGACCGCCCAATTCGAAGAAGTTGTCCCCCCGACCGATTCGCACGTCGGGGAGGAGTTCGCCCCAGACCTGAGCGATGGTCCTTTCGGCCTCCGTGCCCGGCTCCTCGTAAGCGGCGGTCTCGCCACGGGCGGATTCCAACGGATCGGCGAGAGCCTTCCGATCCACCTTGCCGTTCGGTGTCAGGGGAAGGTCCTCGAGAAAAGAGATCATACTTGGCACCATGTACCGGGGCAGGCGCCTCCGCACGAAACGCCGGATCTCGCTACCCGAGATCCCCAAGCCCGGATCCGCCACGATGAAGGCCACGAGTCGGGCGTCGGGGGTCCCTGCCTCGAAGGCGCGAGCCACGGCGCGCAGGACCGCAGGATGCTCTTCCAGCGCCGCCTCGACCTCCCCGGTCTCGATCCGATATCCCCGGATCTTCACCTGCCCGTCCAGGCGGCCCAGGACCTCGAGAGTGCGGTCTGGAAGCAGACGGACCCGATCGCCGGTCCGATACATCCGTTCGCCCTTGGCTCCGAAGGGGTCCGGCAGGAAGCGGTCGGCGGTCAGCTCCGGCCGGCCCCGGTACCCGGCGGCGACGCCGGCCCCGGCGATGTAGAGCTCACCGGGGACCCCCCGAGGGACGGGCTGCAGCGCGCTGTCCAGGATGTAGAGGCCGGTGTTGGCCACGGGGGTGCCGACGTGGATCGGCCTCGGCGATTCGTCCACCCGTCCACAGGTCGACCAGACGGTGGTTTCCGTGGGCCCGTACATATTCCAGACCTCCGCACAGCGTCCCGCCATCGCTCCCGCGAGCTCCGGCGGAAACGCCTCGCCCCCGACGAGAGCACGCAGGCGTCCGTTGCCCGCCCAGCCCGCGTCGAGGAGCATGCGCCACAGGGAGGGAGTCGCCTGCATCTGGGTCGGATCGGTCCTGTCCACCAGGGTCCTGAGTGCCTGGCCGTCGGCAACGGTATCCGTCGACGCCAACACGACCTCGCCGCCCACCAGGAGGGGACCGAAGATCTCCAGGACCGAGATGTCGAAGGAGAGCGTTGTAACCGCGAGCCACCGGGCGTCGCCCTCGATCCCGGGGCGGAGGGCCATGGTATCCAGGAGGTTCACCACGTTCCCGTGGGTGACTTCGACTCCCTTGGGCCCCCCTGTGGAGCCCGAGGTGTAGATCAGATAGGCAAGGTCGTTGGGACCGACGGTAGGGAAGTCAGGGGCGTGAGGTCGAACCTCGTTCTCCGCTTCAGGCACCGTATCCGCCAGGAGCCCCGGGAGGAGGACCCGGTTCGGTCCGCCAGCGAAGCGACCCTGGAACTCCTCCGTGGTCACAAGGAGCGAGGTGTTGGCGTCCACGGCGATCTGTTCGAGCCGGGGGGGCGGGAAGTCGGGGTCAAGAGGCAGGTACGCGGCTCCGGCCTTGAGGATGCCCAACAGCGCAGCCACCATGTCCGGGCTCCTGGGGAGTCCCACCCCGACCACGTCGCCCACACCGATTCCCTTGGCCGTCAGGGCGACGGCGATGCGATGACTCCGAATGTCGAGCTCTCGATAGCTCAGCGCGTCTCCGTCCTCTCCCGTGACAGCAGCGGCGTCCGGCGTTCGGCGAGCCTGCTCCGACACCCGGACGTGAAGCGGCTCGCCCGAGGCGGCCCACTCCGGACCGGTGAGCGTCCACTCGCTTCGGTTCCGGATCATCGGCAGCTTCGCGACCGGGCCCTCGAACCCCTCGGCGATCGCCGTGAGAAGGGTCGAGAGGTGCCTCGACATCCGCTCGATCGTCTCCGCCTGGAACAGATCCGTGGCGTACTCCAGGTGTAGGGCGTAGCCGTCGTCGTCACGCTCCGCCGACAGCGTCAGGTCGAACTTCGCCGTCCCCGTCTCCAAGGGCACGCTTTCCGCCTGAACCCCAGGAAGGTCCAGGGGGGCCGGCTCCTGGTTCTGCAGCAGGAGCGCCACCTGGAAGAGGGGGTTTCGACTGGGATCCCGCGGGGGTTGGACCGCCTCGACGACAGCGCCGAACGGGGCGCGCTGATGGCTCAACGCCTCCACGCTGGCCCTCCCGACCTGCTCCAGGAAGTCGCCGACGCCGGCGTTCGGATGCAGCTCCGTTCGTACCACGATCGTATTGGCAAAGAGCCCCACCATCGCTTCGGTGGCCAGGGAGTTCCGGCCGGCGACCACGGTCCCCACGGCCAGGTCGGTCTGCCCCGCGTAGCGATGAAGGAGGACCTTGAGCCCGCCGAGGATGCCGGCATACGGCGTGAGTCCCGCCGCCCGGCAACGGGCCTCGAGGCCCTCCGCAGTGTCCAGGGGGAGTCGGAACCCGTGGGTCCGCCCCCGATAGCTCGGACGGTCCGGTCGCAGATGATCGGTGGGCACCTCCAGCGGCGTCACGTCGGCGAGCCGTTCTCGCCAGAAGGCCAGATCCCGCTCGCAGTCCTTGGACTCGAGCCATCTGCGCTGGTCGGCACACCACGATCCCCAGAACAGATCGTCGCGAGCCGGCGGATCGTCGAGGACTTCAGGACCGGGCGACCGTACCGCCCCCTGCGCCCGGCCCCGCGGGTCACCTTCGTCGTCGATGGCCTGTGCGTATCCCCGGGAGATCTCCCGGGCGATGAGACCTGCGGACCAGCCGTCGGCAACCAGGTGGTGGAGGGTGAGGATCAGGTAGTGCTCCTCCTCACTTCGCCGAAGCCAACGAACCCGGAAGAGAGGGCCCTGTTCGAGGTCGAAGGGTGTGGTAGCCTCCCGCTGCAGCACCGTTCGGACGTCGGCCTCGACCGCATCGCGGGGAAGGTCTGTGACCTGGATCGCGACGGGTGTCGGTGGATGGATGACCTGCACCGGCTCCTCGCCGCCCTCCACGGTGACTCGCAGGGCATCATGGCGCCGGACTACGGCGTCGAGGGAGGACTGGAGGGCCGAGCGATCCAGCCGTCCCACGAGACGGTAGGCGAGGGGGATGTGATACGCCGCGCTCTGCGGGTCCAGTTGTTGGAGGTACCAGAGCCGCGCCTGGTCCGGGGAGAGGGGGTAGCGCCCGACCCCCGTTTCACCGACAGGCTGCTCCCTCACACCGGCGGGCTGCTCTCCACAGGCCTCGCTCGGCTCCGGAGCTGGCGACGATGAGCGGTCTCGGGACTCCAGCAGCGCCGCCAGACCGGCGACGGTGGGCGCCTCGAAGAAGGCCGCCAACGGGATCTCGGTCCCCACGGCTTCTTCGAGGCGCACGAGGACGGAGATGGCGTTCAGGGAGTGTCCGCCCAGGGCGAAGAAGTCGTCGTGACGACCGACCGTCGCCACGCCGAGTACGTCGCTCCACGCCGCGGCGATGGCGGTCTCCGCTGCACCTCGAGGCCCCTCCCTGGCCTCGGTGGATGTCCGGAGTGTGGCCAGAGCCCCGCGATCGACCTTCCCGCTCTGGTTCAGCGGGATCTCCGGGAGCACCAAGATCCGGGCCGGGATCATGGCGCCGGGGAGGAGGTTCAGGAGGCGGGCGCGGATCGACGCCTCGTCCAGATCAGCACCCTCCGTTCCGGACACGAAGGCCACCAGCCGGTCGTCGCCCTCCGGCCCCTTCCTCACCTCGGCAACGCCTTGTTCCACGCCCGGAGTCGACAGGAGAGCCGCCTCCACCTCGCCAAGCTCGATCCGCTGGCCCCTGATCTCGACCTGTCGGTCGATCCGGCCGAGAAAGGCCAGAGAGCCATCGGGACGGAAGCGGGCCAGGTCGCCCGTGTGGTACAGTCGGGCTTCGGCGGCCTCCGGAAAAAGCCCTGGCCGGAAGGCCGTACGGGTCTTCTCGGGGTCGTTCCGGTAGCCCCGGGCCAGTCCCTGTCCCGCGACGGCGAGTTCGCCGGGCACCCCGGGGGGCACCGGCTGTCCCCTCTTGTCCAGGACGAACGCCCGGACCCCACGGATGGGCCGACCGATGGAGGGGAGCCCCCCTTCGTCCTCGGGAACCACCGGGCCTGAGGTCGAAACGACGGTACACTCCGCAGGTCCATAGCAGTTCACGAGGGGAGTCGGCCAGTCCGACGGAGGTCGGGAGCGGAGTCGCGCCCCTCCGGTAAGGAGGACCCGTACCGATCCGGGCAGCGCCTCTCCCTGGAGGAGGACCTCCGCCACCGGTGTCGAGGCGAAGGCAGCGGTAATGCCTTCCCCTTCGATCCAGCTCCGGAGCTCTCGGGGATCCTGCCGGGCGCCGGAGGGTGCGATGACCAGCGTGGCTCCCGCAGCCAGGTTGGCCCAGGTCTCCCACACGGAGGCATCGAAGGCGGGGCTCGCCACCTGAGACCCACGATCCCGGGCTCCCAGAGCGAAGGCCTCCCTGTGCCAAACCACCAGATTCGCAAGGGCCTGGTGCTCGATCTCCACGCCCTTGGGGACTCCGGTCGATCCCGACGTATAGACCACGTATGCCAGGGAGGTGGCCGAGGGCACGGGAAGGGGAGGGGATGCCCGGCCCTCTCCGGTTCCCAGGGAACGTCGGTCCCCCGTCGGCGCCACGAGCGGAGTCCCGTCCGGTATCCAGCCCCTCGCGTCGGGACGGTCCGACACCACCAGCGCCGGCCCTGCATCCCGGAGGATGGTCTGGAGGCGGGCAGGGGGGTGATCCGGATCCAGGGCCAGGAAGGCTCCCCCGGCCTTCCAGGTCGCCAGGAGGGAGACGACCTGAGCCCGGGACGGCGTCAGGGCGACGGCGACCACGGACTCGGACTTCACGCCCTGGTCGCGGAAAGCGTCGGCCAGCTCCTCTGCCTGCGCCACGAGCTCCCGGTAGGTCAGGCTCCCGCTCTCGTCGGAGATCGCTACGGACTCTGGAGCCTCACGGGCCACCGCCTCGACCTGCTCCAGGACCGTGGCGTCCTGGAGCCCTTCCTCCCCGGTCTCAGCGAGCGGTAGAGCACGGCTCCCTCCGACCGAAGCACCGCTCCACGGTCCCAACGTCTGCTCCCGCTCCAGCGCCGTCATCACCGGAAGGGTGGAGATGGGCTCGTGCGGTGTGTCCAGAGCACCCCGGACCAGGGTCCCGAACCGCTCCAGAAGGGCCGAGACCGCCTGGGGCCCGAAACGGTCTTGAGCATACTCGGCGACGATGGTCAACCCCGCCTCGGTGCGCTCGACCTCCAGGGCGAACTCGAACTTGGCAGCTCCGTTGTGGAGGATGGCCGAGTCCACCTCGACGCCCGGCAGATTCAGCGCAGATCGCCACCCGACGGGCCGGGTCCCATCCCGGAAGGTGAAAGCCGTCTGGAACAGGGGGGTCGTGGCCGGGGCCCGACGAGGCATCACAGCCTCGACGATCCGCTCGAAGGGCACGTCGGCGTGGGCCAGGGCCCCAGCCAACACCTCCCGGGTGCGACCCACGAACTCCGAGAAGGGTGGGTTGTCGCAGAGCTCCCCTCGAAGCGGCAACATGTTCTGGAAATATCCCACCGCTCGTTCCAGAGCCGGGTGGGGCCGATGTCCCACCGGGGTGCCCACCACCACCACGTCTTGACCGGAGTGCCGGTGGAGGAAGACCTGGTAGACCGCGAGGAGGAGGACGAAGGGCGTGCAGCCCAGCTCTCTGCACAGCGCGCTCAAGGACGCCCCGACCTCCGCCGGGAGGGTGAGGGAGGCGGTCGCACCGCCCCCGGCAGCCGGGGTGGGGCTACGGTCGTCCGGGGGCCACTCGATCCGTTCCGGGATGTCGGCGAGGATCTCGGTCCACCACTGGAGGGAGTCCCCGCCAGGCCCGTCGGCGCTCCAACGACTCCGCTCCCAGGCGGCGTAGTCCCGGTAGGACGCGGGTCCTGCTCCCGCCTCTCCCGCAGGCGTCGGCCTCGCGCGGTCCGGGTCGGAGCGCCCATAGGTCTCCCCGAGGTCCTCCAGGACGAACCGCACCGACTCTCCATCCAGGACCATGTGATGGAAGGTCAGCAGGAGGACGTGGTGCTCCGCTGCGAGACGGGCCAGAACGCCTCGCACCAGGGGGGCTCCCACGAGGTCGAAGCGGTGGGCGGCCGTCGCCCGGGACAGCCTGCTTACCTGGGCTTCCGGGTCCGGAAACGGGGAGACGTCGACCTGTTCG
>JGI12210J13797_10738259_pt1 | contig 15825 bp, 15 predicted proteins | sample ElkSlonscriptome_3_FD_13797 | JGI IMG/M metagenome (IMG submission 13797)
CCCGAAACGATAAGAAACGGTTCCAACAAGTCTTAGTGGTGATCGCTTTTCTCCGGCATTGTGACTCTATTGCACCACTTACAGGCGCTTAACCGCGTCCGCGATAGGACTGCACACCCTGATCCGGAACCCACAGATTTGCTGGCGGTGCGCCCGTTTGCCAGAACACGTCGATCGGTATTCCGCCACGTGGATACCAATAACCTCCGATCCGGAGCCAATGTGGACGCATCTCTTCAGCTAAACGTTGTGCAATTCCGACAGTAACGTCCTCGTGAAAGCCGTTGTGATTACGAAAACTGCCCAGAAACAGCTTGAGGCTCTTCGATTCCACGATCGTTTCGTCAGGTGCATAGTCGATCACCAGGTGCGCGAAATCCGGCTGGCTGGTGACCGGGCACAGCGAGGTGAATTCAGGCGCCGCGAATCGCACCAGGTAAAGCGTGCCGGGCCTGGGATTGGGCACGTAATCGAGCTGCGCATCCTGCGGCGAAGACGGCAAGGGCGTATCCTTGCCCAGAAAGGCGGGCTGGGGACGTGTCTGCTCGGAAGGTTCGCGCTTTTCGTCGGCGTGTTCGGGTGTTGTATCCATGCCGCGTTGTTGAACAGAAAGCTACGGGGTTGCAAGCGCCTAGCTGGACGCGCGCGAACGGGCTTCTATGTGTGGTCGCGACCCACCCGGCCGGCCGAACATCTCGACAGGTTCGCCGGGTAAGTCAGGAATCGCCCTTTTCCACTCGATCATGCGTGCACCAGCCCATCATGAATACCTGTTCGGCAATATCGTGACGAGATACCGCACTCTCTTACTGGCCGCCCCGCTCTCGGCCGTGTCTCTGATCGCCCTTGCGCCCGGACTTGCCGCGCAGCAATCGCCGGGGTCGTTCACATTGCCCGAGCCCACGCCGTCGCCGACCCCGGCGCCTCAAGGTCCGGTGGACGAACGCGCGGGCGTGCCAATCGCACCGCGTGTCATTCCGCGCGAAACACCTGAGCCGACTCCACCGAGCGAGCCTGCTCGGGAAAGCTCCCCTGCGCCTTCGGCCACCGCTCCCCAGCCGCAAGAGACGCAGCAGTCGCAGCCACAGTCGCAAGGTTCACGGGTCCCTGCACGCGAACCGGTGCAGCGCGAAACGGTGCAGCCCGATCCGCAGCGAGGGCGTGAACCCGCATCCGGGCCGGACGAGGCTGCATCATCATCCGAAGCATCCCCTTCCGAAACCACGAACGATCCTAATACAGAAACGGAGGTCGCGCAGCCGGGCTTCGAGGGCCTGCCCCTGCCAGGGGAAGGCGCGGGGGCGACCGCCGCCCCGGATCGCGGGATCGGAATGGCGGGGCAAACCGAGCCCCGCGCCGGTGCGGGCGGCGAGGTGTCCCCTGTTCCGGCCAGTTCGGGACAGGCAATCGGTCAGCGCTGGGCCTTGCTCGCGGCGATTGCGCTGCTGCTGTCTCTGATCGCGGGAATCGTGTGGCTTGCATGGCGGGGGCGCAGGTCGCCCAAACCGGATGAAGCGGGCGCGCGCCGATTGCTCACGAACGTCAGCCAGGCCCTCGCAGAGCGGATGCCCGCCGCTTTTCCCGACACGCCCCGGTCCGGGCGAAAACCCGCATCCGCTCGCCCCGCCACGTCCAATCCTGTCGTCGGGGCTGGCGCGCGCGCGGATGCAGGCGCGGCCGAACCGGCCCGGATCGATCTCAAGCTGGCAATCGTCAACGCGACGCGCAGCCTGAAGGTGCTGTCGATCGAATGTCGCATCGACGTCGCCAACCGGTCGGACCGGGCGGTGCGCAATCTCTCGGTCTTCGCCCAGCTCGATACGGCGCGGCAGAATGCCGGGGAGCCCGGCGCTCGGGCGCGTGAAAACCCGATCGGGTCGATCGAGCGGATTGGCCCGCAACAGGGCAGCGCGATCGTCGTCACCCTGCAAATGCCGCTTGGCGACGTTCATCCCATCCGGCAGGGCAACGAACCGCTGTTCGTCCCCCTCGTCCATCTCGCGCTCGACGGCGACAGCGGCATCGCCCGATCGCAAAGCTTCGTGCTGGGTACTCTCAGCACCGCCAATCAGGGCCGTCTGCATCCGCTCCCGCTCAACGCGCTGCCCGGCAGCATTACCGGTCTGAAGGTTCAGCCCATTCGCAAACAGCCGCCTCGCGAACCCTCGACTCAGCACGGTGCGAGCGCAAATGCCGGTCCGCGCTCGCCGGTCACACCGCGCTGAGACAGTCGATCCGACTGGAGGGGAATTGCCGAAGCGGGCGGTATCGGGCTTGGCGCTCGGCCCGGCGCGCGCTACCCCACGGGCGATGAGCCGAACATTGCCCGATCTGGTATCCACCGACTGGCTGGCCGAAAGGTTGGCCGGAAACAGCACCGGAGCCCCGGATCGCGGCGATATCGCCGTGCTCGATGCCACGCGTCATCTGCCCGATGCGAACCGCGATCCGCGCGCCGAATTCGAAGCGGGCCACATTCCGGGCGCCAGTTTCCTCGATCTCGAAACGCTGACCGATGCCGCGTCCGACGTGCCGCAGGCCTTGCCATCGCCCGTGCAATTGCAGCGCCGATTATCGCAGCTGGGCGTGGCTCGCGGTGCTGCCATCGTGCTGTATGATGACAGCCGCATCAGAACCTCGGCGCGGGCGTGGTTCATGCTGAGCGCTCAGGGGATCGACAATGTCGCGATCCTCGATGGCGGGCTGTCGAAATGGCGGGCCGAAGGGCGGCGCATCGAAAGCGGTATGCCGGAAATTCACGCGGCTCAAGCCCCCGAAACTACGCCGCCCGCAAGGGTCGCAAGCAAGGCGGATATGCTCGCCAATCTGGCAAGCTCGCGCGAACAGGTGCTCGACGCGCGCGGCGCGGACCGGGTTTTCGGCATGGGGATCGATCCGGTGCATGGCGGGGCGAACGGCCGCATTCCTGGTTCGCTCAACCTTCCCTACCCCGAAATCTTCGATGACGACGGCACCTACAAATCGCCGGCCGACCTGCGCAAGGCGTTCGTGGCGGCGGGGATCGACCTCGACCGTCCGGTCGTCACGACCTGCGGCAGCGGCGTGACAGCGAGCGTGCTGCTGTTCGCGCTGCACCTGATCGGCAAGGACGACGTGCGGCTTTATGATGGCAGCTGGATGGAATGGAGCGCCGATCCATCGACGCCAAAGGCGCAAGGCCCGGCATGAGCGCGAACGAGGACGATAACCGACTGCGTGCCGCGACCCGGGTGATCCGGGCCGGGCGGCGCGAGGAATGGACCGGGCCGGTCGTGAATCCGCCGGTATGGCGCGCCTCGACCCACCTGTTCGAAAACGAGGCGGCACGGCAGGAGGCTTTGAAAACGAACGAGGACGGGAGCTTCTTCTACGGCCGGCGCGGCGCGCCGACGCAATGGGCGCTGGCCGAGGCGCTGACCCGGCTGGAGCCGGGCGCGGATGGAACCGTCCTGTATCCCAGCGGCGTGGCAGCGATTGCAGGCTGCCTGCTGGCCGTGCTGAAGCCGGGCGATCACCTGCTGATGAGCGATAATTCCTACGATCCCAGCCGCTCGATGGCGACCGGCCTGCTGAAGCGCATGGGGATAACGCACAGCTTTTTCGATCCGCTCGACATCGACCGTTTCGCGCAGCTCGTGGCCGAACACCGCCCCCGCGGGGTCTGGTTCGAAAGCCCGGGTAGCCTGACGATGGAGGTCTGCGACGTCCCTGCCCTCGCCGCGATCGCGCGCGAGCACGGGGCGGTCAGCATGATCGACAACACCTGGGCCAGTCCGCTCGGCTTCGCTGCGCTGGAACACGGCTGCGATATCGCGATGATGAGCCTGTCCAAGCATGTCGGCGGACATTCGGACGTGATGATGGGCTGCGCCAGCGCAGGCGAGCGCTGGCATCGCGCCCTGCGCCGCACCGCTCAGCAATTGGGGCAGGTCATCTCCCCCGACGATGCCGCCCTCGCCGCGCGCGGTCTTCGCACCATGGCCCTGCGGCTGGAGCAGGAAACCCACAGCGCGGCGCGCATCGCCGGATGGCTGGCGGATCAGCCGCAGGTCGCGGCGGTGATGTGCCCGATGCTGCCGGGCGATCCCGGCCATGATCTGTGGCAACGCGATTTTACCGGCGGATGCGGATTGTTCAGTTTCGTCCTTGCCAACCAGGATCCGGAAACAGGTGCGCGGTTCGTCGATGCCCTCGACCTGTTCGGCATCGGCTATAGCTGGGGCGGGTTCGAAAGCCTCGCCTTGCCGATCGCCCCGGACGATCATCGCAGCATCATGAGGACGCCCGGCAAGAGCGCGAGGGCCAAAGGAGCGGCCATTCGCCTGTGGATCGGCCTGGAGGACTGCGAGGATCTCATCGCCGATCTCGAACAGGCGCTCGCCAATCTCGAAACCCGGTCGGCCGCGCGATGACAGCGAACCCCGCCCTCCAACGATCGCTCGGCCTGCCCGAAAATTCCGCGCCGGCGGACGATGCCGCCGGGTCCGACCCGCAAGCCGAAACCGCCGGCACCGCCCAGGACGCTGCGCCGTCGCAAAGCGAGCCCCCACCCGCGGACCCGCCCGGCGAACCGGTCGAAGTGACCGAGACGAGCGACACCATCGTCGACACGGCGACAGAGACCAGCGAAACCCTCGGTTCCGTGCTTTCGACGCTCGACGATTTCGCGATCGATACGACCAGTTTCCGCGTCTCGCTGCTCGATGCGCTGGTGCTGGGCGGCGTCATCCTGCTGGTCATCACCGTCGCCTGGCTGCTTACCCGGGTCGTCAGCAATGCCATTTCCCGCATCGGTCGGTTGAGCGGATCGCAGGCGCTGCTGGCCGAAAAGATCAGCACGATCCTGATCTGGGCTGCGGCCTTCTTCATCGGGATCGAACTTGTCGGGGTGGACCTGACGGCCCTCGCCTTTTTCGGCGGCGCGTTCGGCCTCGCGATCGGGTTCGGACTGCAAAAGACGTTCGGCAACCTGATCGCAGGAATCATCCTGTTGCTCGACAAATCGATCAAGCCCGGCGACGTCATCGCGGTGGCCGACATGGCGGGGAACGAGACCTTCGGCCAGATCCGCAAGATCGGCATCCGCGCGGTCTCCGTCACCACGCGGGACGAGCGCGAATACCTGATCCCGAACGAGAACCTGATGATCAACCAGGTCGAGAACTGGTCCTATTCGTCCAGGAATGTCCGGATGCAGGTCGATGTCGGGGTCAGCTACGGCGCGGACATGAACCTTGCCGAGGAATTGATGCTGAAAGCCGCGAAATCGGCGGACCGCGTGCTCAAGACACCGCCCCCGATCGTGTGGATGACCGAATACGGCGACAGCTCGGTCAATTTCACCATCCATTGCTGGATTCGCGATCCGGAAGAAGGCGTTGGCAATGTGCGCAGCGACGTGCTGAAGAACCTGTGGTGGCTGCTGAAGGAGAACGGCATCGAAATCCCGTTCCCACAGCGCGACCTCAATTTGCGGGACAACAACGAGATGCGCGCCCTGATCGACGCACTGCAGGGTTCGACCAGAGCTTCCTCGGACAGGCGGGATGAGAAGCCGGTGGGGAACGACACGCAATGACCGCCCCCAATTCCACAACTCAAAACGCGCCCCCGCCGCAATCCGCACCCGAAGGCGACCCGCAGACCGCAGCTGCTGACGCGCCCGAGGAGCTTCAGCCCGGCCAGGTCTGGAGCCTCGCCGAAGAGGCCGAGGTCGAGACCGAGATCGTCAGCGCGGCGCAGGGCGCGAAAGAGGTCGCCTCCCAAAGCGAGACCGGCGCGGCCCTCGTCGATACGCTCGACAGCCTGGCGTTTTCCGTTGGCTCGATCCGCATCTCGCTGTTCGACATCGTGTTCCTGTTCGCAACGCTGGCGCTGGTCGTCACGGTCGCGTGGATCGCGACCCGGATCGCACGAAATCTCATCCGCCGGGTCAGCCGGTTCGACGGCACGCAGAAACTTCTCGCCGAAAAGCTTTCGACGATCCTGATCTGGGCGCTGGCGTTTTTCATCGGGATCGACATATCCGGCATCGACCTGACCGCTCTGGCATTCTTTGGCGGCGCGTTCGGCCTGGCGATCGGTTTCGGTCTGCAAAAGACCTTCGGCAACCTGATTTCGGGGATCCTGCTGCTGCTCGACAAATCGATCAAGCCGGGCGACGTCATCTCGGTGACCGACCAGGCCGGGAACGAGAGCGTGGGCCAGATCCGCAAGATCGGCATTCGCGCGATTTCGGTCATCACCCGCGACCAGACCGAACATCTCATCCCCAATGAAAACCTGATGGTGAACCAGGTCGTCAACTGGTCCTATTCCTCGCGCGACGTGCGAGTGAAGGCGCCGGTCGGCGTGACCTATGACAGCGATCTCGAATTGGTGACGAAGCTGCTGTACCAGGCGGTGGACGATACGCCGCGCGTGCTGAAACGCCCGAAACCGCGCGTCAACGTCATGGAATTCGGCGACAGTTCGATCAACTTCGAAGTGCGCTTCTGGATCGAGGATCCCGAAGAGGGTCTCGCGAATATCCGCTCCGACGTCTACATGCGTATCTGGAAACTGTTCCGGGAAAACGACGTCGAGATACCGTTCCCTCAGCGCGATCTGAACCTGCGCCCCTCCGAACAGCTCGACCGTATCATCGACCTGATGAGCGGTGGCAAGCTGGCCCCGTCATCCTCCGATTGAAAACCTGCGGTCGGTCTGGCCCGAACGGTGGAAGCCGGCACGCGAAAAGCTTTGCTAGGCCGGGGCAAACCCATTCTCGCTGGTGAACGCTGACGGCTTTGGCCATTTCCTTGGCCCATGGAACACGGCACAATCTTTCTCGTGGGCGCGGGCCCGGGCGATCCCGACCTCCTGACCCTGCGCGCGGCGCGCCTGATCGAGCGCGCGCCTATCATCGTTCACGACGGGCTGGTCAGCGGGGAAATCCTCGCAATGGCGCGGCCCGATGCGCGGCTGATCTCGGTCGCCAAACGGCGCGCCCACCACACATTGCCACAGGACGAGATCAACGCCCTGTTGGTGCGCGAGGCGCGCGCCGGGCACGACGTCGTTCGATTGAAGGGCGGCGATCCGCTGATCTTCGGGCGCGGCGGCGAGGAAGCCGAACTGGCCCGCGCACAGAGCGTCCGGGTCGAAATCGTGCCGGGCATTTCCGCCGCCAACAGCGCCGCGGCCAGCGCCCGGATCGCGCTGACCCATCGCGACGCGGCCAGCATCGTCAGCTTCGTCGCGGGACAGTGCAAGGGATTGTCGGATCAGGACTGGTCGGGCCTTGCTGGGAAAGGGCGCACGCTGGTCATCTACATGGGCGTGAAAACCGCGCCCCAGATTGCCGAAAAGCTGATGGCCGATGGACTGGCGCCCGACATGCCGGTCGCGGTGATAGAGAACGCCGCCCTGCCCACGATGCGCGTTCTGCGCGGCTGCGTCGCGGGCCTGCCCGAATTGATGACCGGCGAGCAGGTGAAAAGCCCGGCACTGATCGTCATCGGCGAAGTGACCGCGCGCGAGGATGCAGCGATCCTTCGCACGGCAGCGGAGACGGCGCGATGAAAATCCTGACCGGCAATGACCTGAAAACCGGCGCAGTGGTCTGGTGGAATGGCGAGAACTGGTCGGCGCATGTCGACGATGCCGTCGACGTCGGCGAACATGGCGAGGAAATCATGGCCCGCGAAGAAGCGCTGCGGCGCGTCAACGTGCCCTACATCATCTCCGCCGAGCGGACCGCGGATGGCGTGCGCCCCGCCCATATCAAGGACCGGGTGCGCGCGCTCGGCCCGACGGTGCGACCCGACCTGACATTGAAACCACGCGACGCGCAATCGCTGGACTGGGTGATCTGATATGTACCGTTACGACGATTACGACCAGCACATGGTCGATACCCGGGTCGAGGAATTTCGCGACCAGGCCCGCCGGCGGATCGAGGGGTCGCTGACCGAGGACCAGTTCAAGCCGCTACGCCTGATGAACGGGCTGTATCTGCAATTGCACGCCTACATGCTGCGGGTCGCGATCCCCTACGGCACTCTCAATTCACGCCAGATGACCGCGCTGGGCGATATCGCGGACCGTTACGATCGCGGATACGGCCACTTCACGACGCGCCAGAACATCCAGTACAACTGGATCAAGCTGGAGGACGCGGCCGACATCCTGTCGGACCTGTCGCAGGTCGAGATGCACGCGATCCAGACCAGCGGAAATTGCATCCGCAATATCAGCTCCGATCACTTTGCAGGCGCCGCGCATGACGAGATCGTCGATCCGCGCCCCTATGCCGAATTGCTGCGGCAATGGTCGAGCTTCCATCCCGAATTCACCTACCTGCCGCGCAAGTTCAAGATCGCGGTGATCGCATCGGAAAAAGATCGCGCCGCGATGCGGCTGCACGATATCGGCATCCGGATCCTGCGCGGCGAAAATGGCGATTTGGGCGCGCGTTTTTATGTCGGCGGCGGAATGGGCCGCACCCCGATGATTGCGCCCATGATCCGCGATTTCGTGCCGCTGGACCAGCTTGTCACCTATGCCGAGGCATGTTTGCGCGTCTACAACCGCCATGGCCGCCGCGACAACAAGTACAAGGCGCGGATAAAGATCCTCGTCCACGAACTGGGCGCGGAAGAATATACCCGCCAGGTCGAGGAGGAATTCGCTCACCTCCTCGAAGTCGGCGTCGAACCGCCCTTTGCCGAGCTTGAGCGGATAAGGGGTTTCTTCACCGACCCGCCGTTCGAGGATGGGCCCAGGACCGTCGACCGGTCCGACCCCGATTTCGCCCTGTGGGTGGATCGCAACACGCACCGGCACAAGCATGACAGCTATGTCAGCGCGGTCATCTCGCTAAAGCCGGTCGGCGGCATTCCGGGCGATGCGACGGGGGAACAGATGCGCATCTTGGCGAAGCTGGCCAAGCGTTTCAGCTTCGACGAGGCGCGCGTTACCCATACCCAGAACGTCGTCCTGCCGCATGTCCGCATCGCCGATCTGCACGATCTATGGACCGAGCTCGACGCGGCCGACCTTGCCGCGCCCAATCTCGACACGATCGAGGATATCATCGCCTGCCCCGGGCTCGATTACTGCAGCCTTGCCAATGCCCGCTCGATCCCGCTGGCACAGCGCATATCGCGGCGCTTCGACGCGAGCGGAAAGACGCGGCGACTGGGCGAGCTCAAGCTCAAGATATCGGGCTGTATCAACGCCTGCGGGCACCATCATGCGGGCCATATCGGGATCCTGGGCGTCGATCGGAAAGGGGTGGAGAACTACCAGCTTTCCCTGGGCGGGAGCGAGGCCGAGGATGTCAGCCTCGCCAAGATCACCGGCCCCGGCTTTACCGAGGACGGCGTGATCGAAGCGGTCGACAAGGTCACCGACGTCTATCTCGAACACCGCACCGGCGAGGAACGCTTCATCGACACCTATCGGCGCGTCGGCATGGGCGTGTTCAAGGAGGCGCTGTATGACTGACCTGGCCCACAGGACCGCCGCCCGGCGCGGCCTCGTTATCCATGTCCGAAAGCCGACAGCTTCCGGCATCGAGCAGAGAGGTGGGCGCGATGACTGAAGCCTTCGACAACGAAGCCGGTTCGCTTGGCTCCGGGCCAGACCAGGTCCAGTTCCGCTTTCGCGACGACGAGCCGGTGGGCGATGCCACGCTCACTGTCGATGCGGCGCTAGAACAGCCCGATGCCGCTGCCGTCAGGATCGAGCCGGGCGACGATGCGCGCGACCTGCTCGAACATCTGGGGCGCCTTTCGCTGGTGGAGATCAATTTCCCCAGCTTCGCCGACGGGCGCGGCTATTCGGCGGCACGAATCCTGCGCGAAGCGGGCTATACCGGCGAATTGCGAGCCGTGGGCGACGTGCTGGTCGATCAGCTTGCGCATATGCGGCGCTGCGGCTTCGACGCGTTCGCACCCGACGCTCCCATGGACGAAGCCGCGGCCAAACGCGCTCTGGGCCTTTACGACAATGTCTACCAAAACGCTGCCGACCGCCGCCGGACGATTGCCGAATTGCGGCATTGGGGGCAGACTTGAGCAGGCCGGACTTGAACCGGCCGCCATCCCGCTCGCAGGTGTTCGACCGCGCTGTGGATCGGCTCGATGTCGGCCCGCGCTTTACCGAACATGACGCCGTCCGGCTCAATCGCATGTTTCGCGGGTCGAGCGCGTTGGAAATGCTCGAGGGCGTTATCGCAGACGATCTGGCGGGCGAGATCGCAATGGTCTCCAGCTTCGGCGCGGAAAGCGCGGTGCTGCTGCACCTCGTCGCGCAGGTTCGACCCAGCGTGCCGGTATTGTTCCTCGAAACGCGCAAGCATTTCCCCGAAACCCTCGCCTATCGCGACGCGCTGGCCGACCGCATTGGCCTGACCGACCTGCGCGTCCTGACGCCGGACGAAACCGAACTGTCGGAAAAAGATGAAAGCGGCCTTCGGTGGTCCTACGATCCCGATGGCTGCTGCGAGATCCGCAAGGTCAGGCCGCTCGCGACCGCGCTCGAGCGGTTCGATGCCAGCATTACCGGGCGCAAGGCATTCCAGTCGAGCACGAGGGCCAGCCTGCCGCGCTTCGAGATCGACGGATCGGACGCGCACGGACGGCTCAAGATCAATCCGCTGATCGACTGGAATACGGACGATATCACGGCATATTTCGAAGCCCACGATCTGCCGCGCCACCCTCTGGTGGAGCGCGGCTTCCCCTCGATCGGCTGCGCGCCCTGCACCCACAAGGTCGCGCCGGGCGAAGACCCACGCTCGGGCCGGTGGAAGGGTTGGGACAAGACCGAATGCGGCATTCACAAGCCCGGCGAGGAGCCGTTCCTTTAGGGCTTGCGCAGGATGCCGGATAGCTTAGCCTCGCGCGGTATGCTTGTCGCCCTGCTCCTGTCCGCCGTGTCGATCCAGGCGGCTCCGGATACCGCCTCGCCGGATTGCTCCTATGACCTCGGCGCGATGCTAGCGCTCGATCGCGATGCTTTCGATCAGGACATGCAGGGCGGCTGGCGAATTCTCGCGCGGCGCGAGGGTTGCGAGGAAGCTGCCGCCGAGCTGATCCGCGAATGGCGGACCGAAAAGCGCGATCACACCCCCATCCTCTACTGGCACGAGGGTCAGATGCGCGCTTTTGCCGGGCAGGACCAGCAGGCGGTCGATCTCTTCGCGCTGACATACAGGCCCGCAAGGAGCGATACCGCTTTCGGTTGGAACCACTATGTCGATGGGTCGATCGCGTTCCTCGAACGCGATCTCGAGGGTTTGCAGGAGGCCATCGGCAGGCTGCGCAGCGTCGAACGGCCGGATGTCACCATGACCGGTCCCGATGGATCGCCTGTCAAGATCGACTGGCCCCCGAATCTTCGCGTGCTCGAGGCGTTCGAACGCTGCTGGGATCGCGGTTACGCTCAGGCTTACGGCAATTCCGACTGCCGTGAGCCGGGCGCCTAGAGCCAGCCCTCGGCCCGATACCAGTCGGCTGTCGCCTTCAAGCCCTCCTCGCCCGCAATGCGCGGCGCCCACAGGTCGCCCGGCGCCTTTCGATCCGAGCGCGCAACCCAGTTGGGATGGCACATGTAGCTCACCCGGTCGGCAGTAAGCCTGGCGCGATCGCCGCGCATCAGGCGATCCGCGCGCGCGGCGAGATCGAGGACGGGGCGCGGCAAATGCGGCGCGTAAACCCTTCGGCGACCCACGGCGCGCCCGATTTCGCGCGCCAGTTCCTTCTGGCTCCAGCCGCCCTCGCGCCCGTCATCCGGTTCGTAAATCTTCCGCAAGCCTTTTCGCACGCCTTCTTTCAGGGCCAGCGCGACCAGCAATCGCGCCAGATCGGCGACGTGGATGATCGAGGTCGCCCCGCCCGGCGGCAACGGCACCACGCCCGATTTCGCGGATCGGAACAATTCGAACATGTCGGCATCGCGCGGCCCGTAAACCGCCGGCGGGCGCACGATGGTCCAGTCCAGACCGCTTTGCTCGACCAGTTCCTCGGCCTTCGCCTTCGAAGCGCCATAGGCGGAAAGCCGCGGCTCGCGTGCGGCGAGTGAGGATACGAAGATGAAGCGTCTGCACCCCGCCGCCTTGGCCGCGGCGAGGACGTTGGCGGTGCCATCGACATTGGCGGCGGTGAACCGGGCAGGATCGGGCGTGTTGGTCAATCCCGCGACGTGGATCGCGGCGTCCACCCCTTCGCACAGCGATGGTAGCGCCGAACTGTCATCCAGCGCGCCCTCGATCCATTCGACTCCGTCGCGCGGCGACTGCGGCCTGCGAGTCAGGGCGCGAACCGCAAGGCCCTGCGCCAGCGCCTCATCCAGCACCGCTCCCCCGACAAATCCGGTCGCCCCGGTAATCGCGAGGGTTGTCGCGGGCCGAGCCGCGCGGCTCACATCAGCACCAGGTGATCCCGATGAACGACGCAGGAGCGCGGAACGGTGCCGAGTTTCTCGGCCACTTCCGTGGTACGCAGCCCCTTGATGGTTTCGCAATCCTCGGCGTCGTATTCGACCATGCCCTTGGCGATCATCTTGCCGTCCCGGTCCTCGATCGAAATGACGTCGCCGCGCTCGAAGACGCCGTAAACGCCTGTCATCCCGGCGGCGAGAATGCTGTTCCCGTTCTGCAGCGCCTCGATACAGCCCTGGTCGATCCGGATCGACCCGTTGAACCGCAACCGCCCGCCGATCCAGGATTTCCACGCGCTATCGTCACGCTTGGGCAGGAAGACCGTGCCGGTTCCGGTTTCCATCGCACGGCCGAGCGGGGCATTTTCCACGCCGCGGACGATCGCCAGCGCGATCCCCGCGCGCTCGGCGATCTCGGCGGCCTGAAGCTTCGACGTCATGCCGCCCGACCCCTTGCCAGAGCCGGATTCGTCCGTCGCCATGTCGTGGATTTCCTCGGTGACCCCGCGAACGCTGGACAGCATTTCGGCATCGGGTTCGTCCGGGTGCCTGTCGTACAATCCCTCGACATCTGTCAAAAGGATCACGCCATTCGCGTGGGCGGCCTGGGCGACGCGGGCGGCGAGGCGGTCATTGTCGCCAAACCGGATCTCGCTGGTCGCGATCGAATCGTTTTCGTTGATGATCGGCACGGCCCCGCGATCCAGCAATTCGCGCAAGGTGTTGGAGGCGTTGAGGTAACGGCGGCGATATTCCAGATCGTCGAGCGTCAGCAGCATCTGGCCGGTCACGATGCCGTGATCGCTCAACAGGCGCGCCCAGATCGCGATCAGGTAGACTTGCCCGGTCGAGGCGGCGGCCTGTGCGTGGCTGAGCATGCTGCGCCCGCCGGCGGGCAGGTCCAGAAGCGATGCGCCGACCGCGACCGAACCGGAACACACGACGATGACTTCCTGTCCACGCTTGAGCGCGGCGGCGATTTCTTCCGCCACGGTCGCCAGCCAGTCCTCTCGCACATGCCCCTCCGGATCGACCAGCAGGGCAGAGCCGATCTTGATCACGAGCCGCGGGCATTTTTCGGGATCGCCGAAATCCTTGAGTGTCGATATTTTCATATTGCACTGCACCTAAAGAATGCGATCGGCTTTTTAAAGGCCCCTAGATCGGCGACCATTCGCTGTCGGCCTCGTCCGCGTCCTCGACTTCGACCGTTTTCGTTTCGGTCGAGGTGCGGTCGGGCAGATAACCCAGAACGGCGTCGAGCAGGTCGGAAATCCCCGATCCGGTCGCACCCGATACGGGAAAGACCTCGTCCGCTCCGGCGGCCTTCAGTTCATCGGCGTAGGCAGCGCCCAGTTCCTCGTCCGCGAGATCGAGCTTGTTGAGCGCGACGAGGCGCGGCTTGTCGGCGAGATCAACCTCGCCCTTCGTGCCATAGGCAGCCAGTTCCTCCTCGACCGTGCGCATCGCCTCGACCGGGTCGTCCCCGGCGATGTCGATCAGGTGGATGAGCACGCGGCACCGCTCGATATGGCCGAGGAACCGGTCGCCGATCCCCGCCCCATCGGCTGCTCCCGATATGAGCCCGGGAATGTCGGCCAGCACGAATTCGCGGGCTTTGTGCCGAACCACGCCCAGCTTGGGTACGATGGTGGTGAAGGCATAATGCCCGACCTTCGCCTGCGCGTTCGATACCGCGTTGATGAAGGTCGATTTGCCAGCATTCGGCAGACCGACAAGCCCGACATCGGCAAGCAGTTTCAGCCGCAGCCAGACCCACATCTCCTCGCCCGGAACGCCCGGCTGGTGCTGGCGCGGGGCGCGGTTGGTCGATGTCTTGTACGAGGCATTGCCGCGCCCGCCCTGCCCGCCTTCGAGCAAATGAACCCGCTGGCCGATCTCGGTGAAATCGACCAGGACTTCGCTCTTGTCCTCGGACAGGACCTGCGTTCCGACCGGCACCTGGACCACGAGATCGGGTGCGCCCGCGCCGGTGCGATCCTTGCCCTGACCATGGCTCCCGCGCTTCGCCTTGAAATGCTGGGCGTAACGAAAATCGATGAGGGTATTGAGGCCCTGCACCGCTTCGAGCACGATATCGCCGCCACGGCCGCCATTGCCGCCATCGGGACCGCCGAACTCGACGTATTTCTCGCGCCGGAACGAGACCGCGCCCGGGCCGCCGCCGCCCGATTTGAGATAGATTTTGGCTTGATCGAGGAAATGCATCCCATGCATCTACGCTCTAACGCGGCGATTTGCGAGGGGTCAGAACCGCGCTTCGAGTCCGAAAACGACATGCCGACCGGGAGAAACGAAGCTGAAGACCTGTTCGAACCGCTCATCCAGCAGATTTTCGCCGCGTGCGAACACTTCCAGCCGGTCGGTCAGGCGCATCCGGGCGTTGAAATTCACCAGCGTATAATCGTCGAGCGTGACACGAACCGGAATGAAACTCGGATCGGTGAAGGCGAGATCCTGAGCTTCGCCATTATGGCGCACAACGAGAGTGGCGGATGCCGCATCGCCGGGCGCGCTCCATGTCAGCGCCGCGCTGGCGACGTGATCGGGGCGGCGCACCTCTTCCAAACCGTCTTCCTCCGCATCGAGATAGGTGTAGGCGGCATCCAGGCTCCAGCGCGGTCCGATTTGTCCCGCCAGGGAAAGTTCTACCCCTCTTCTGTCGCTTTGTGTCTCGGCATTGGCCGGGGTCGCAACGAAGGTCGGAGCGGGGAAAGTGGTGAAGATTTCATCGTCGAGATCGGCATCGAAATAGGTCGCTGAAACACGAAATGCGCCATCGCCAAAGCCCTGATCCACACCGATTTCCCAGCTCTCAGACTTTTCGGGTTCGAGATCGTCATTGCCGATGAAACGGCCATCGACGAAGCCGAACAGTTCGAAAAATCCCGGGTTCCTGATCCCCGATCCGGCCGCGGCACGAAGGCGGGTGGTTTCGGTCAGGTCATACCCTGCGCTCACCCGAAACGTAGTTTCGTCGGCAAACCGGTCGTTGATGTCGCGGCGCAGCGCGCCCGAGAGATCGAAGCGATCACCATCGTAGCGATATTCGCCGACGATCCCGATATTCCTGATCTCCCGCCTGCCGGTGAAGGCAAAGCCGCCCGGCGTCGTATTGCGAAACCGCTCGCGTTCCCAGTCGGTGGCGAAGGTCACCGAATGCCGCTCGGCGATATCGTAGGCGGTGACATAAGATGCTTTCAGCCGCTGTCCCTCGTTCGCATTGCTGGGGCCGAAGGGTCCGAACGTGTCGCGCGTTATATCCGCGATCTGTGCGGAGAGGTCATGCGTCCAGCGGCCCTCCAGCGCTTCAAGGCGGGCACCGATAAGGGCATAGATCGCCTCATTGACGAGGCGCGTATCCGGGCTGTCGACGAC
>JGI12210J13797_10049760_pt1 | contig 15820 bp, 12 predicted proteins | sample ElkSlonscriptome_3_FD_13797 | JGI IMG/M metagenome (IMG submission 13797)
CTCTTCCCGCACGCCGCGCGTGCTATCGTCTCCCGCCCGTGCCCGCGATTTCACGTTCCTGGCGCCCATGGGGTCGTCGCGCGCTCGTCGGGCTGGTGGCCCTCGCCGCTCCGGCCTGCATCGACGCCACGCCCTACGCCCCGCCCGCCTCCAAGGCCAAGGCCGACGCCGCGCCGAAGGATGCCGCGCCGCGCGTCGCCACCGCTCCCTCCCACGGCTTCAACGACGAGATCGCCTGGCGATCCCTCGAGGAGGGCCTCGCCGAGTCCAAGGCCGACGGCCGCCCCCTCATGCTGGTGGTGCACGCCAGCTGGTGCGGCCGCTGCAAGGAGCTCAAGCCCGCGTTCCAGCAGGGCCGCCTCGCTCAGCTCTCCGACCAGTTCGTCATGGTCAACGCCGACCAAGATCTCACCCCCGCGGTGCAGGGCTACGCCCCCGACGGCACCTACATCCCGCGGGTGCTGTTCTTCGACCCCGCCACGGGCAACCCCGATCCGTCGCTGAACAACCCCAACCGCTCCCGCTACCACTACTATTACGGCCCGCAGGACGACCTGCCGGGCATGATGGAGAAGGCCCTCGCGCGCCATGGCAAGTCGTAATCCTCTCCCTCGGGTCCGCGGCGGGATGGTGGCCGGGCTGCTGGGCCTGGCGCTGGTCGGGGCCGCGGGCCTGGTCGCCCTCGCCCCGCCCGCCTCCGCCGCTCGCGGCATCGCCACCATGCCGGTCGACGACATCAAGCCCGGCATGCGGGGCCATGCGGTCACCGTGTTCTTCGGCGACCAGACCGATCGCTTCGAGATCGAGGTGGTCGACGTCATGCGCAACTACCTGCCCAAGCAAGACGCGGTGCTGTTCCGCTCCAGCGACCCGCGCCTGCAGCACTCGGGCATCGTGGGCGGCATGAGCGGCTCGCCGATCTTCGTGGACGACAAGATGGTCGGCGCGCTGTCCTACGGCTGGCGCTTCAACAAGGACCCGCTCGGCGCGCTCACCCCCATCTCCAACATGCTGGAGGTCGGCGAGCTGCCGTTCCGCCCCGACGTCATCGCGCGGCCGGCCGGCCCCCGCGGCCGCACCCGCGAGGGCAGCAAGGCCTGGGCCGACCAGATCCTGGGCCTGGGCCCCGATCCCCTCCCCCCCCGGCGCCGCCCCGACGAGCTCGAGGATGGCCTGAGCCTCAGCCCCCTGCCCCTGCCCCTGTCCGTGTCCGGCGTGTCGCCGTCCACCTCGCGCATGCTGGGCGACATGTTCGGCATGGTCCCCGTGCGCGGCGGCAGCGGCCCGGCCGGGTCCAGCCCCGGCGACCCGCCAGCCCCCGCCAAGACCTGGAAGCCCGGCGACTCCGTGTCGGTGGTGCTCGTGCGCGGCGATAGCTCCATCGCGTCCAACGGCACCATCACCTGGGTGGGCCCCAAGGGCGATCGCCTGCTCGCGTTCGGCCACTCGATGTTCGAGGACGGCCCCAGCAACCTCCCCATCGCCAGCGCCCGGGTGCACACCATTCGGGCCAACGTCGATCGCTCGGTGAAGGTCTCCAGCCCCCTCGACATCCAGGGCCTGATGTACCAGGACCGGCAGGCCGCCATCGCCCTGCGCACCGATCTACGGGCCCCGATGATCCCGGTGGAGACCACCATGGTCGGGCCCGACCCCGATCTCGCCCCCCGGGTCTACCGCAACGAGGTCGCCTTCGGCGTGGACCTCACCCCCAACCTCATCGCCACCATCCTCGCCGAGGCGGTCGACGAGGCCGGGCGCGACGCCACCGAGGTCGTCATCTCCATCCACCACGAGATCGCGCTGGAGACCAGCCGAGGCCCGCACACGGTGGAGCTGGACGAAGAGGTGTTCTTCCCCCAGGGCCTGGTCGGCCGGATCCTCGGCCGCAGCCGGGGCGTGCTGGCCATCATGGCCGCGCTCGACAACGAGTGGGAGGTCGCCCACCTCCGCGGCATCAAGCACGAGATCCGCATGAGCTACGGCTCGCCGCTCGAGTCGATCGAGACCGTCCGCCTGGTCGAGTCCGAGGTGCGCGCGGGCGACGTGGTGCGCCTGGTCGTCACCCTGCGCGCGTTCCGGGGCGACACCCGCGAGCTCATCGTGCCCGTGCGGATCCCCGACGACGCCGACGACGAAGAGATCAAGATCGAGCTGACGGGCGGCGACGGAGCGGTGCCCTACCGCCCGCTGCCCGACTCGCTGCAGACCCTGCTGCAGACCATCGAGCAGACCTACCCGTCCCGCTCGATGGTCGTCAGCATCTACCGCGAGGGCGAGGGCCTGGCCACCCGCCACGGGCTCATCGAGGACATGCCCAACAGCGTGCTCGAGAGCCTGGTCGATCGCGGCAGCACCACCGACGCGGTCCGCTTCAAGCGGATGGCCCGGCGGGTGCTCCCCACCAAGAACATCATCGAGGGCACGCACACGCTGCGCCTCGACGTGCTCCCCCGCAAGACCTTCGACGACGCACCATGATGGCTCGCTCTCTGATTCGTCCGCGCTCGCGCTCACGCCACTGCATCGGGGGGGCCGTGGCCCTGGCCGCGGCCCTGGCCCTGCCTGCCGCGGCCTGGGCCGGCGGCACCCGCAGCTTCACCCTCTCCGACCACGACGAGCTCGACGGCGGCGAGACCGAGGGGGCCGCCATCGAGACCAGCGGTCGGGTCACCCCCGGGTTCATCCCCGCGCGCGGGGGCCTGCCCGACGCCGCCTCGGCGTTCTCGTGCCTGGGCCGCACGGGCGAGGTCTGGGTCGGCACCGCCGACGAGGCCGCCGTGCACCGGGTGTCGGTGGGCAAGGGCAAGAAGGGCAAGGACGAGGTCCTCGTGGAGCGGATCGCCAAGCTCGACGGGGTGGTGGTCTCCGCCATGGTCGAGCTGCCCGGCGGCGACGTGGTCGTCGCCACCGTGCCGGGCGGCAAGCTCCAGCGGCTGGACCGCAAGGGCAAGCTCAGCGACTTCGCCGAGCTGCCCGTGGAGCAGGTGTGGGCCCTGCACGTGCACGGCGGCAAGCTCTACGCCGGCACCGGCCCCAAGGGCGAGCTGTTCGCGATGAGCCTGGCCGGCAAGGACCCCAAGGTCGTCCTCGACGAGTCCGACAAGCACATCATGACCATGATGTCGGTCGGCGACGCCCTGGTGGTGGGCACCGCCCCTGGGGCGCGGCTGCTGCGGGTGGGCGACGCCCCCGAGGGCGTGCTGCTCAAGGACTTCAACGGCGACGAGCTGCGGGCCATGGCGCTCACCCGCGAGGGCCTGCTGGTCGCGGTCAACACCTTCGAGGACCGGCAGCTCGGCACGGTGGACGCGCTGGCCAAGAACCTCGCCCGCGCCAGCCTCAGCGGGCCGCCGCCCTCGGGCGACCTCCAGCAGACCCGCCCCACCAAGGCCGACGCCACCGTCTACCACGTCGATCTCGGCCGCGGCCGCGACGTGGAGCGGGCCAGCGAAGCCGCCTGGGACGAGTGGTTCTCCCGCGAGGATCAGTACTTCACCTCCATGCTCGCGCTCGACGACGTGGGCACCGTGCTGCTGGCCTCCTCGGCCGAGGGCAAGGTCTACCGGCTGCGAGGGCCGCGAGACGCCGCCACCGTGGCCGACTTCGAGGAGCGACAGACCACCGCCCTGTGCCGCATGGACAAGGGCCCCGTGTTCGCCACCGTGGGCCAGGGGGCGGCCGCCTACCGCCTCGAGTCGGCCACCGCCAAGAAGGCGCTGTACCGAACCGAGGTGCTCGACGCCAAGCAGCCCTCCGACTTCGGCGCGCTGGTCATGCGGGGCAAGGGGCCGCTCGGCGCCCGGGTCCGGGTGGGCCCCAGCGAGGAGCCCAGCGAGCGCTGGTCGGCGTGGTCCACCGTGAAGATCGAGGCGTCGCCCGGCGGCGAGTTCCGGGGCGACCTCAGCCAGGTCGACCGCCGGCGCTATCTCCAGCTCGAGGTCGAGCTGAAGGTGCCCGACGCCGAGCTGCGCTCGCTCGAGCAGTTCTACGCCCCCGAGAACCTCCCGCCCCTGCTCCAAGACGTCGACGTCAGCCGGCCCAGCCTCGACGAGAGCGACGAGGAGCCCAGCCCCAAGGTCACGATCCGCTGGAAGGTCGACGCCCGCGACGACGACGACCTCGTCTACGACGTGCGGGCCCGCCCCGAGGGCAGCGGCGAGGCCCAGTGGATCCCCCTGCACGAGCGCGGCGAGCCGGTCACCAAGCGCGAGCTGTCGTGGGATCTGAGCACGGTGCCCGACGGCATCTACGAGATCGAGGTGGTGGCCAGCGACGAGCCGAGCAACGGCGCGGGCCGGGCCCGCACCGACGAGCTTCGCAGCGCGCCGTTCGTGGTCGACCGCGCCCGTCCCCGCATCGAGGACCTGCGCTTCGGGGCCGGCAAGCTCAGCGCCACCGTGCGTGACACCGGCGGCTACGTGCACGACGTGTCGTATCGCGTCGACGACGGAGGCTTCCACGTCGTGGCCGCCGCCGACGGCTTGTTCGACGAGCCGGTCGAGTCGGTCGCGTTCGAGCTGACGGACCTGCGCCCCGGCACCCACCGCGTGGTGGTGCGAGCGCGCGACTCCTTTGGCAACATCGAGACCTCCGCCATCATCGTGAAGGCGGAGTAGCTTCGAAACGACCGAGGGCCGGCGCCCGCTGATGCGGAGGTCCGGCCCTCGCTCGATTCCTCGGCTCGCTCTACGTCTTCGAAGTGCGGCTCAGGCCCTCGGTGAGGTCGACCAGGCGACCGGTCGAGAGCTTCACGAGGCGGTCCTTGTACTCGTGGTCCTTGGGCTGTTTCTTGAGCTCGAGGATCTTGGCGACCATGCCCTCACGGCCGCCGAAGCCCTCGGCCCGCTCGGCCAGTGACACCAGGTGCAGCAGCTTGGCATTGGACACGTACTTGAGTCGCTTGGTGTGCTCCTCGGCGCTCTCGCCCTCCTCGGGCTGCACCATCGACGCGACCTTCGTGATGAGCTCCTCCTTGGAGCCGTAGGTCTCCTTGACGGTCTGGAGCGGGGTCTTCTTGGCCATATCGTTCTCGTTCTCCTCGATGTTCGCCGCCATCAGCAGCTACGAAGGGGCACCGGTCGCCGAACGCGACACGGCCCGGAGGGAGTCTCCCACCGGGCCGCGGATGTTGGCGTGTCGAGCACGCCAGCGCAAGGGGTCGGCTACATCATGCCGCCGAGGTTTTCCTTGAGCTTGGTCTCGATGACCTTCATGTCCTCTGGGGAGGCCTTGGCGGACACCGTGACCGCGGTGTCCTTGGTGTCGAACTTCACGCTGTCGACCACGCCCTGCGGCACGCCGAACTGGCCCGCCATGCCCTTCATGTCCTCGAACTGGGTGGAGAAGGTCTCCTTGGCCTTGGTGGCCTCGTCGGAGCTGGCCAGGCCGAGCGCCACGAAGATCTCCATGCCCGAGCCGAGGTCCAGCCAGCCGGCCACGTCCTTGGGATCGCCGATGTCGCCGGCGGACTTGGCCATGCCCTTGGCGCTCTCGGGGATCATGCCCGCGAACCAGACGTGCTTGCCGGTGTCGGTGCGACCGATCACGTCCTTGAGGCTGCCGTCGAACGCCGACTTGCCCTCACCCTTGGTGAGCTTCTTGACGTCCTCGGCCCACGCCTTGCCCGCGACCGCGATGGTGTTGTCGTCGACCACGTAGGCGACGACCCCGTTCTCCATCTTCAGGACCTTGCCATCTTCCTCGGCCGTCCAGGGATCCTTCTCTCCGCCGGACTGCTCCTTGATCTTGCCAGCGGCGCAATCGAGGTTCTCCTTCTTGCCGAGCCCGTCGGCCACGATCACGGCGGCCATCTTCTCCTCGGCGGCGGAGGGATCGACACCGACCGTCACGCTCTTCCACTTGTCGATCCCGAGGTTGCAGGCCGTCATGGCGTCCAGAGCTTCCTTGCCCTGAGACTCCAGCATGGCCTTGTTGTCCTTCCAACCCTGCGTGCCCTGAATGGCCGCAAGGTTGACGCCGCCCACGATCGTGGCGGCCTCGGGAATGAGCTTTGCAGCGTCGCCGGCGCCACCCTTGCAGGCGGCCATGCCAAGAATGGCGAATGCGAAGGTGGTGGTGGCAAACGTCCGTCTCATAGCGGGGGTTCGTACACGACGGGTTGGGGCGGTGCAAGCCGAAAAGAGTTGGGGCATGTCGGTTTCCTCGGTGGTGGGCGCTCGATCATCGTGGCCGAGCACACGACAGACGGTGCTTGGCTCGCTCGGTTGCGGGCGGTAGGGTCGAACGGATTCGATGCCCTGGAAAAAGTACGAATTCAAAGGAGAAACGGTGTATGTGCGCGTGCTGCCGGCCGGCAAGCCCATCGTTCACCGGGGTCGGGTCGAGCTGCGTTACAAGCTCGGAGCCCGCAAATCCTACAAGGCTTCACCCGAGGGCATCACACCCATCGAAGGTGAAGACGAGATCATTGCCGACACCGAGATGAGTGGCAGCTCGGGTAGCTCCGTTGCGGCGACCGCAGCGCTCAAGGAGACGCCCAGCACCGCGGCCGACGAGAACACGATCATCATCTATACGGACGGCGCGTGCTCGGGAAACCCCGGTCCGGCGGGGATCGGCGTGCTCGTGACGCGACCGGACCAAACCGTCGAGATCTCTGAATTCCTGGGCAGTGGCACGAACAACATCGCCGAGCTCACGGCCATCCTGCGGGCGCTGGAGACCCTGCGAGAGAACGAGCAGGATCGGCAGATCCACCTCTATACGGACAGTGGCTGGAGCCTGGGCGTGCTGGTGGGGGGCTGGAAGGCCAAGTCCAATGTCGAGCTACTCGAGCAGATCCGCACCCAGATGGCTCGATTCCCCAAGCTCGAGCTGCTCAAGGTGAAGGGACACGCGGGCCACGAGGGCAACGAAGAGGCCGATCGCCTCGCCACCCAGGCCACGCGGCGCGAGGCATCGTCCGAGCCCCGCGTACGCCGGCGGCGAAGGTGAGCTGACGCGTCCTCACGCATCCCGCGGGCGGGCCGCGTGGCCGCTCGCGGCTCGCCCTGCCCTCGCGACCGCCTGCGTCGCTCACTCCACCGCATCGCGCAGCGCAGCTCCCCCGCCGCGCCACGACAGCAGCTCGCGCAATCGCTCGTAGCGCATCCGCCAGGGCGGGCCCAGCTCGGGCTGGCGCTGCACCAGCGCAGGCACGATGGCGTCACGGGTGAGGTCGGCCAGGTCGATCGCGTGCAGCTCGAGGTGGAAGTGGGGCAGCCGCAGCGCCGCGCGGCGCAGCACCGCGCCCACCACCGGCGGCGAGGCCAGCAGCGACGTGCCGATGAGCGGCACCCGTCCCGTCGGGGTCACCGACATCGGCAGCTCCCACAGCTCCACGTCGCGCCGACGATGCGGCCGGCGGGGCCCGAAGAACGACCTCGCGCCGCTCCACTGCGACGACGATCGCCGCCCCGATAGCGCCATGCTCCCCATCACCGCCAGCTTGGCCACGTAGTAGGCGGGCGACGGCAGGCACGAGCTGTCGTAGCGATAGCCCAGCGCCACCGCATGAGACAAGAGCCGTGCGTCGTGCGTGTAGCCGGGCGCCCGAAAGCCCGCCACCTCGGCCCCCAGCGCGCGCAGCTGCTGGTCGCACGCGGCGAGATCCTCGTGCTGCCGCTCCGACGACCAGCGCACCAGATCGTAGGCGTGCGCGAAGCTATGGTTGCCCAGCTCGTGCCCCTCGGCGAGGGCCTGCCGCAGCCACTGCGCGCCCTCCCCCTCTCCCTCGCGGTCGTCGGCGAGATCGCGGCCCACCACGAAGAACGTGGCCCGCACGCCCAGCCGGTCGAACAGCTCGAGGAAGCGCGGCAGCCAGCGACGCAGGCTGGTGCCCCGCTGCTCGGGCGGCGGCGGAGCGAGACCGTGGATCCGGTGGTAGCAGGGCAGGTCGTCGAGATCGACGCTGACCAGCGTAGCGGGCACGCTCATCCGGACGCTCGCGATGAGCCGCTCGGCGGCACGTCGGAGGCGACGGACGACGACAGGTGGATCGAGATCATCAGCCGGCCCAGGTTGCGCAGCACTCGGGGCACGCGGCGCACCAGGTGAATGGAGGGCGCGCGCTTCTCCTCCACGGTGACCGGCAGCTCGCGCACCCGCAGCCCGCTGCGCTCGGCTCGGATCACCAGCTCGCTGGCGAACACGTCGTGCTCGACCACGCACCGCGCCGCCACCGGGAGGATCGCGTCGCGGCGCAGCGCCTTGAGCCCGTGGGTGTCGGTGCCGGAGAAGCCCAGCGTCACCCGCAGCACCCGGTTGTACACGCGGGTGGCCAGCCGCCGCGACAGCGGCCGGGTGTCCTCGGCCCCCACCATGGCCTTGGAGCCGATCACCACGTCGGCCTGGTCGGCCCGCAGCAGCTCCAGCGCCCGCAGGTGGAAGCCCACGTCGCACAGATCGATCTCCTCGCAGATCACGAAGCGCCCCCGCGCGCGGTAGATGCCCTCGCGCAGCGCCCCGCCGTAGTTGGGCTCGGGGTAGCTGAGCAGCTGCACCGCCTCGAAGCGGGCGGCCAGGGCCTCGCCCAGCTCCACCGTGCGATCGCGGCTGCCGTTCTCGGCCAGGATGATCTCGTAGTGCAGCCCGTGCTCGTCGAGCGCCGCGCACAGCTCCGTCACGCTCGCCTCGAGGATCGCCTCCTCGTCGTACACCGGGATCACCAGCGTCAGCTCGGGCGCCTCTCCCGGCTCGGCCCCTACGCTTCGCTCGCCCACGCCGCTGCCTCCATTCCCTGGATGATGCTGTCTTCCATGGAGTTGTAGACCCACGCCCCGTAGCGCCCGCACGAGCGCACCGCCCCCACCTCGGCCAGCCACCCGTGGATCGTCGCGGTGGCCTCGGCGCACGCGTCGTCGAACAGCACGTAGGCGCACTCGATCTCCCGCAGCTGGTGGAACACCACGTCGTCGGCCTCGTGCAGCGCCCCCAGCTCCACCAGGTGCCGCACGATGGTGGGCATGTCGGGCGTGCCCTGGCGATCGGCCAGCTCCACGTAGAGCGACCCCGCCCCGGGGGGCGCCATCGCGGGCAGGGCGTTGGTGTAGACGCCCACCCGGAAGAAGGGGATGTGCGGCTGCGGCACGTACACCCAGTGCTCGTGGATCGGCGGGGCGCGGCGGGTGGCGATGTCGAGGTAGCGCCACGACACCCACCGCAGCGACGCGGCCGCGTCGCGCACCTCGGCCGGCGCCGCCGGGGTGCGGGCCACCAGCTGGGGCAGCGGGATCGTGGAGACCAGCGCCCGGTAGGCCAGCCAGTCGTCCTCGCCGTGCAGCTTCACCCGGCGGCCCACCACGTCGATCTCCTCGGCCGAGCAGCCCACGCGGATGCCCTCGGGATCGCGGCCGCGCAGGCGGGCCGCCATGGCCTCGGGCAGGTGATCGATGCCGCCCGCGCGCGGGTAGGAGAAGCGCACGTTGTAGCCCAGCCCCTCCTGGCGCAGCCCCAGCGCGCCTGCGATCACCTGCTCGGTGTCGGGCAGCGGGATGAAGCGCGAGGCCCAGTCGGGGGTGAGCTGCTCGGGCCCCACGCCCCACAGCTTGGTGTTGTAGGGCACGAAGAACAGGTCGGCCATGCCGCGCCCGAAGCGGGCCTCCACGAATTCGCGGAAGCTGCGAGGCGCCGGCACGTCGGGTCGCGCCTGGCGGGTGCGCGCGTCCACGAAGTCGACCAAGCAGTCGCGCACCAGCTCGGTGGGCAGCCCGCCGAGGTTGGCCTGGATCGGGTAGGGCAGCATCACGCCGTGGGTGTAGACCCCCGTGCGGCGCTCGATCTCCACCAACTGCCCCGGGTCGAACAGCTCGCGCACCAGGGCACGCACTCGATCGTCGCGCAGGTGCAGCCAGTGGCCGGTCACATCGAACGTGTAGCCGTCGCGACGCTCGCTCCGGGCCTTGCCGCCCACGCGTTGCTCGCGCTCGGCGAGCACGTAGGGCTGGCGTCGCAGGTGCAGCGCGGTCGACAGGCCCGTCAGCCCCGCGCCCAGGATCACCACCGGACGGCCCTCGTCCAACGTCACGGGTGGGACGATACCCGCGATGGAGAGGCAGCGGCAAAGCACCATGCCCTCGCGATCTCGGCGCACGGCCGTCGGGGCCGCCGCACCGCCCCATCGGCCCGCCGACGCCCCCTGCTGCGCTGGACAGCCGGATCTGCGGCATGCACACTGCATCCCCATGGAGCTGCGAGGCCTGGGTCGATATCGACTGACGGACGACGTGGCGGGCCCGAGCCCCTTCGCCCGCTACTACCAGGCGCGGCACGAGGACGAGCCCGACACCCAGCCGCCCGGCTACATGGCCAAGCTGCTGTCCGCGGGCCGAGGCGCCGACGTGGACCTGCGCCGCGGCCAGTTCGAGCACGAGATCCGGCTGCTCAAGAGCTTCAACCACCCCTGCATCCCCACCCTCCACGCCTCGGGCGACCAAGACGGCGTGCACTACATGGTGCTCGACCGGGTCGACGGCGTGAGCCTGGCCGCCCTGCTCGGCCACGAGGGCGCCGAGCCGCGGGCCATCAGCAAGGAGATCGCGGTCTACGTGATGGGCCAGCTGGTCGACGCTCTGCGCCACGTCCACACGCTCGAGTACCTCGAGGAGGGCGAGCCCGCCTCGCTGGGCGTGGTGCACCGCGATCTGTGCCCGCGCAACGTGTGGGTCAGCTCCCGGGGCGACGTCATCCTCTACGACTTCTCGGTGGCGCGCAGCGAGTGGCTCCCCGCCGAGCACGACGATCCCAGCGCCGGCTCGCTGGCGTACATGGCCCCCGAGCGGCTGCCCGCCGGCGCCACCGCCAACGAGAAGACCGATCTGTTCGGCATGGCCTCGGTCCTGTGGGAGTGCCTGCGGGGCGAGCGACTGTTCGAGGGGGCCGACGACGCGGCCACCCGCGAGGCCATCGAGCGCTTCGACATCAGCCAGCCCAGCCGCCGCGTGCCGGGCCTGTCGCCCAAGCTCAGCGAGATCGTCCGCAAGAACCTCGACCGCGATCCCGACCGGCGCTACCGCGACGCCTACCAGATGCTCCAGCGCCTCGCCCAGGCGCCGGAGGCCAAGGTCGCCGAGCAGTCCCGGCAAGCGCTGGCCAAGCTCGTGTCCGAGGCCGTCGCCGCCCGCTCGTGAGCGCTCCCCCCTCGGTGCTCGCTCCTCTCGCGGAGCATCGGGCCCGGCTGGCCCCGCTGGGGATCGCCCTGCTGCTGACCTACGCCTACTTCGTGGGCGAGCCGGCGTGGAACCAGAACTCCCGGCTGGCGCTCACCCGCGCCCTCGTCGAGCGGCGCAGCACCATCATCGATCCCGACCACGTCACCACCGGTGACAAGAGCTTCCGCGCCGGGCACTTCTACTCCGACAAGGCTCCTGGCGCCTCGTGGGCCGCGGCCGTGCCCTACGCCGCCTTCCTCGGGCTGCGCCGGATCACCGGCGGCGAGGAGCCCCGCGTGTCGGTGCGCCCGCTCGATCCCCAGGGCCCCGTGCCCGAGCCCGAGCAGCGCGCCCCGGGTGATCGGCTGGTCTACAACCTCACCCACCGCGTGGCGCTGTACGTGTGCGGGCTGTTCACCGGCGTGCTGCCCACCGTGGCCGCCGCCGCGGCCATGTTCTTGCTCGCGCTGCGGCAGCTCGCCGGCGAGGTCCGCCCCGCCCTCGCCGTGGCCTGTGCCCTTGGCCTCGCCACCCCCGTGTTTCCCTACGCCACCGTCTTCTACGGGCACGCGCTGTGCGGCGCGCTGCTGCTGTGGGCGTTCGCGCTGGTCGTGCTGCATCCCCCCGCCACGGCGACCGGCACCGCGAACGCCGACATCGCGAACGCCGACATCGCGAACGCCGACATCGCGAACGCCGACATCGCGAACACCGACATCGCGAATGCCGGCACCGCGAACGCCGACATCGCGAACGCCGACATCGCGAACGCCGACATCGCGAATGCCGACGACACGAAGACCGGCACCGCGAACGCCGACCCCACGGCCATCACTACGATCGCGATGACCCGCCGCATGCCGCTCGTGGTCGGCACCCTGCTGGGGGGTGCGGTGGTCACCGAGTATCCCGCGGCCGTCCCCGCCGTGATGCTCGTGGCCCTCGCCGCCGTCCTTCACGGGCGAGGCTTTGCGCTGCGGGTGGTGCTCGGCGGCGTGCCGTGGGCGCTGGCGCTGGCGCTCTACCACCAGGTCGCCTTTGGTCACCCGCTGCACACCGGCTACGACTACGTCTACCTCGAGCGCTTCGCCGAGGGCATGCGGGTGCACTATGGAATCCACGCGCCCCAGCTCGATGCCCTGTGGCAGCTGCTGTGGGGCAGCTACCGCGGCCTGTTCTACCTCAGCCCCGTGCTGCTGCTCGCCGCGTGGGGCCTGGTCGTCGCCGCCCGCCGGCCCCAGGGTCTGCCCCGGGCCGCGATCGTCACCGCTGCGGCGATCGTGGCCTTCTACGTGCTGCTCAACGCCGGCTATTACATGTGGGACGGCGGCGCGTCCTATGGCCCGCGCCACCTCGTGCCCGCGCTGGGCCTGCTCATGCTCGGAGGCGCCGCGGCGTGGCGGGCCAGCCCGCGGCTGTTCCTCGCCCTGGCCGCCATCGGCCTGCTGCACATGCTGCTGGGCGCCACTGCCACCCCCGAAGCGCCTCAGCACGGCAACCCGGTGTGGGAGTACGCCTGGCCGCGTGCCCGGGGCGCCGAGGCGGCCGTGCCCGGCCGCGCCACCAACCTCGGCCTGCTGCTGGGCCTGCCCGGCCTGCTCAGCCTGCTGCCCCTGCTCGCGCCCTGGCTGTGGGCCGCCTCCGCGGCCGTCCAGCGCGAGCCCTCGCGCTAGCCCGAGCCCGAGCCCGAGCGAGCCCGAGCCCTCGCGCGAGCCCGAGCCCTCGCGAGCCCGAGCCCTCGCGAGCCCGAGCCCTCGCGAGCCCAAGCCCTCGCGAGCACGAGACCTCGCGAGCCCGAGCGCTCGCTCGCTCGCCCGATCGGCTCGGCTCAGAAGCGGCCGGTCAGGACCAGCCCCGTGCGGCCACCCGAGACCCAGGGCGCCACCTCGACCCGCCGGGCGGTCGACCCCGGCCTCTTCTGCGACCGGCGCACCAGCATCCAGCGCAGCAGGCCACCGCCCACGAGGAGCAAGCCAGCTCCGGCGTTGATGCTCCCCGCCAGCAAGAGCTTGGGCCGCACCTCTTGTCGCCGCGCGAACGTGCCGTAGATGTCTGCCTTGTCGGGATCGAGCACCGCCGCCGCCACCAGCATGGCCCCGCCGCCGAGCAGCGTCACGCCGCCCACCCCCACCAGCACTCCGCCCAGGGGATCGCGATACCACGGCCGCTCGGGCTCGGGCTCGGGCTCAGGCTCGGGCTCAGGCTCGGGCTCGGGCTCGAAGTCGGCCTCGAGCTGGGCCTCCAGCTCCGCCTGCCGCGCAAGCTCGGCCAGCTTCTCCGCACACATGGCCTTCAAGGTCAGCGCGTTCTGCTTCTGGTCCTCGTCCTCGGTCATGTCGATGAAGCGCGTGTAGACCTCGACCGCGACCACGCAGTTGTCACGCATCCGCTCGGCCTGGGCGAGCAGGAACAGCAGCAGCTCGTGCTCCTCGATCTCCAGCCCGAGGGTGGCCGCCTCCACCGCCTCGTCGAACTCATTCTGATTGTACAGCTCGATCGCCGAGTCGTAGTACTTGCGCGCCTTCGAGTTCTTTGGCTTCGACGGCGCGGCCACGGCCACGGCGGGCCCCAGCGCCATGCACAGCCCTGCGACGAGCGGCAGCAGCATGCCCCGCACTCCACGGAGGCGGGGACGCTGGTTCAGCTCGGGAACGGGGAGTCGGGATCCCATTGCTTCGGCTTGGAGCTCGACGAGGGCTTGTTGCGCTTGGGGGCTCGCTTGGAGCCGCCGCGCTTCCGCTCGTCCGCGGTCCCGGTATTATCATCTTTCGAGTCGCCCGCGGGCTCCGAGCCGCCCGTGGTCCCCGCGCCCGCCGGCTCGGGGACCCCGCTAGTCTGCGCGTCGTCTTCGCCGAGGCCGTCGGCCTCCTCGTCGCCCCGCGGCCCCCCGACCCGCGGCTCGTCGCGGTCGACCGCCTTCGCGTCGGCCTCGACATCCAGCTCGGATGGAGGATCGAGGGCGGGCTGCGACCCGTCGGGATCGGGCGGCGCGGGGCTCTCCACGATCACGCCCGGCGTCCGCTCGGGCTCGTCGCCCTTGGCCGGCCTTCCGCCGTCGAGCGCGAAGAACCAGACCAGGGCGGCCACGCCCGCCACCGCCATCATCCCCATGACCACCGCCAGGATCACCGCGCCCGCGCCGGAGCGGGGCTCCTCGAACGATACGTCGGTGCCGAAGCTGCCGTCGACCGGGCCCGGCGTGTGCATCTGCTGATCGGCCCGCACCTCCGAGGGGGTGACCTCGGCCGATTCCGACTCCGCTGGGGTGCCGCCGGACACCCCCGCCGCGATCATCTCTCGCGTGAGCGTCGGCCGGGGCATCGTGGGCTGCTCGTCCATCCGGTCGACGTGCATGTGCATCGCCGCCTGACGGATCTCCTCGCCGAACAGCTCGCGCATGAACTTGGCCATGCGCGCCGAGGACACCGGCAAGCGGGCCTCCCGGGCGAAGTCCTCGAGATCGATCTGGAGATCCTGCGCGGAGCCATAGCGCTGGTCGCGATCGGCCTGCAGCGCGCGCATCACGATCGCCTCGAGCTCGGGCGGGTAGTCGGAGCGGATCGAGCTGGGCAGGGGCACCTCCCCCGCCGCCACCCGGTTGATGAGCCCGAATTCGTTCTCGCCGGTGAACAGCCGCGCCCCCGTGGTCAGCTCCCACAGCAGCGTGCCGATGGAGAAGATGTCGCTGCGCCGGTCGACGATCTCGCCCCGACACTGCTCCGGTGACATGTAGGGGATCTTTCCCTTCAGCGTGCCGGCAATGGTGGCCGACTGGGCCGTGGCCGCCTTCGCGATGCCGAAGTCCACGATCTTCACCCCGCCCTCGTACGTGACCAGCACGTTCGACGGCGACACGTCGCGGTGCACGATCCCCAGCGGCCGCCCGTCGAGGCCGATCTTCTCGTGCGCGTGGTTGAGGCCCGCGGCCACCCCCATCACGATGTGCAGGATGTGCTCGAGCGGCAGCGCCTTGCTGGCCTTGCGCGCGGCCCGGACCAGCTTGCGCAGATCCTGGCCCTGCACGTACTCCATCGTGAAGAAGTAGGTGCTTCCCTCCTCGCCGATGTCGTAGACCTGGACGATGTTGGGGTGGTGCAGAGTCGCGGCCAGCCGCGCCTCGGCGAGGAACATGCGGATGAATTCCTCGCTCTCGGCGTGCTGCGGCAGGATCCGCTTGAGGCACACCAGCTTCTCGAAGCCGTGGATCGCGGTAGCGCGCGCGAGGTACAGCTCCGCCATGCCGCCCGTCGCGACGCGACGGATCAGCTGGTACTTGCCCAGCTGCGCGGGCTCGCCCGGCAGGCCCCGAGCCGAGTCGATCTGTGCTCCCCCCAGCACGTCCGAACTCTATACTGGCGCGACCGAGCCGATCAAGCGCATCAGGCGCGGACCACGGGCACTCACTGCGTTCGAGGACCGCCGCCCCCGGTTCGAGATCGCTCGCCTCCCGGGGATCGCCCCTCCCCGCGCGGGGCCCACGGAGCTATCCTCTCCATCATGTCGCCTCGCCCGCTCGCCCCCGCCGTGTCCGGGGCAATCCTGGCCAGCCTGCTGCTCTTCGCCGGGAACGCGTCGGCCCACGGGGCCACGATCGACCCGGATCCGGCCGTGGAGACCACCTCCGACGCCGATGACGGCCCCGGGTGGGGACCGATCCTCGGGGCGTGCAT
>JGI12210J13797_10076233_pt1 | contig 15820 bp, 11 predicted proteins | sample ElkSlonscriptome_3_FD_13797 | JGI IMG/M metagenome (IMG submission 13797)
ACAATCATTGCTCAGCGACTGCAGCTCGAAGTCATCAACCTGCAGCTCGAGGCCAACAAAACCTCGCTCGAACTGATTGAGCTGCGGTTCAAACAAGCCTTATCCACCTCGCTCGATGTTTTCCAGCAACGCCAGACGGTTGCCGGCACCGAATCGCTCGTCCCTCAGCGCGAACGTAATGTTCAAATCCAGAAGAACGCTCTCTCCGTACTTCTCGGTCGCGCCGACTTCCAATCATTGGAAATTGGACAGACCAATCTTCCAACCATTGGAAACCTTCCAGCCATTGGAATTCCCGCGGATGTGCTGGCTAATCGGCCGGATGTTCGTGCGGCGGGTCTTCGACTCTATTCTGCCGACTGGCAAGTCAGCGCGGCTAAAGCCGACCGGCTTCCCGCACTCAGACTTACCGGCTCACTGGATTATACCGACAGCACCATCGCCGACCTCTATGATAACTGGGCGGCAAACCTTGCGGCGAGTTTAACAGGGCCCATCTTCGATGGAGGCCGACGTAAAGCTGAAGTGGCGAGACAGAAAGCCATTGCTGCTGAACGGCTCGCTTCATATCGGGAGACGGTCCTGAATGCGATCAAGGAAGTGGAAGACGCGCTGATTTCTGAACGCAAGCAGCATGAGTATATTGCCAAACTGGATATTCGGCTGAACGCTGCGCGCCGCTCCTATGAGGAATCCGTCAACCGCTACCGCAATGGGCTGGTGGAATACACGACCGTCCTCATTCAGCTCAACACCCTCCAGGGATTGGAACGCGATCGCGTTGCCGCCCAGCTCGACCTCCTTCAGTATCGGATCAATCTTTATAAAGCTCTCGGCGGATCTTGGCCGAGCGAACTTGAACCCCTTTCAATCGGAGAATAATCATGTCTAAACTTCTTAAAGCCATCATATGCGTTGTATTGGTCGGGCTGGCCATTGTCATCTTCAAAGTCCTGATTGCCACGGCCCCAAAAGCTGAAAAGAAAAGGCCGCCGAAAATGGCTCCTCTCGTGGAAACCACACCCTTGAAGTCGGCGAATCAAATCGTTCAGCTGAAGCTCACCGGCACCGTAACTCCGGCACAGATGATCAAACTGCAATCCCGTATATCCGGGGAAATCATTTCGAGATCGCCCGACTTTATCGACGGCGGGCTTATTAAAACAGGTGAAGAGATACTGACCATCGATCCGGTCGACTACGAACTCGCTCTAGCCGATGCGCGATTCAAGCTGGAAAATGCTCGTTTTGCCTATAAGCAGGAACTCGGTCGACAGGAAGTGGCCAAACGCGAATGGGAGTTGCTTAAATCCGATGATGCAACGGAACTGGAGCAGGAACTTTCCCTGCGCAAACCCAACCTGGCCGCGCGGAAAGCTGAATTGGACGCCGCCGAAGCCGCCCTTAAAAAAGCCGAAATCAATCTGGAACGCACCCGGCTCTCCGCCCCGTTCAATGCCATGGTGCTCAAACGGAACGTCCACATCGGTTCCCAGGCCTCGCTCCAAACGGAACTGGCGGAGCTGGTCGGGACGGATGTCTACTGGGTGCAGGTCTCCATCTCCGTTGATCGGCTGAACTGGGTCACCATTCCCGGCAGCGCCGTGAAAGTGGTCTCCTCCAGCGGAGCCGTACGCGCAGGCAAAGTGATTAAACTCTTAGGCAATCTGGAAGAAAAAGGCCGCATGGCCCGCCTGCTGGTGGAAGTGGTCGACCCGCTCTGTATCCAGCCTGAACATGCGGATAAAAAACCGTTGCTGCTCGGCGAGTATGTCCGCGTCATCATCGATGGCCGGGAACTTGAAAATATTTATTCCATCCCGCGCAGTTCACTTCGTGAAAATTCAGAAATCTGGATTGCCTCAGAAGAGGATAAACTGGATGTCCGAAAGGTGAAGGTACTCTGGCGCGATGCCGAACAGGTGATCATTCACGACGGCCTGAAGGACGGGGACCAGCTAATCACATCCGACATCAATATTCCGATCCATGGAATGGATGTGAATACCGGTCAGAACAAGGACGTAAAAAAACTACAGAATAAACCCGCAGCCAGCAAATAACCCAACGGCAGAGCATTTCCGAGGATTGGAAAATGAGCAACGATTTAGAACCGAAACGCGGCCCCATTGCCTGGATGGCAAAAAATACGGTGGCATCAAATATTCTGATGATTATTCTGCTCGGTGGCGGTATTTTTGCAACCACACGGGTAAATCAGGAATTCCTTCCGCAGTCTGAACTGGATGCAGTAAATATCAGCGTTTCCTATCCGGGCGCCAGTCCCGATGAAGTGGAACAGGGTATTCTCCTCGCCGTTGAAGAAGCCGTTCGCGGAATCGATGGCGTTAAAAAGGTTACGTCCAATGCCAATGAAGGGAGTGGCTCGGTCCGCGTGGAAATCATCGAAGGCAACGATGTCAGCCGCGTGACCGACGAAGTTCGTAATGAAGTCGACCGCATCCGCACCTTTCCGCTCGATGCCGAAGAACCGACCATCAGTGCCGCCACCTTTAAACGTTCCGTGATGGATGTTATTGTTTCGGCCGATGTTTCAGAAGCCGTTCTCCGTGAACTGACCGAACAGACGCGTGACCGTCTATTACAATCCGGCGGGGTCACTCAGCTGGAACTGGCCAATGTCCGCAGCTACGAGATCGCCATTGAAATCCCCCAAGCCAAACTGCGTGAGCTCAACCTCTCCCTGCAGGATGTATCCGACATTATTGCCCGAAGTTCTGTGGAACTGCCCGGCGGCGGCATGAAAACCACATCCGGCGAAATTCTTGTCCGTGTGAAAGATCGTCGTGATCTCGGGCGCGAGTTTGCCCGAATCCCGATTGTGACGGCAATAGACGGCACCCAGCTGTTGCTCGAAGATATCGCCGACATTACAGACAGCTTCGACGAGTCCGACAAATACACCTATTTCAACGGGAAACCGGCCATGACCATGACCGTCTACCGCGTCGGCAAAGAAACGCCAATCTCTGTCGAAAAGGCCGTGCTTGGCGTACTGGAAGAATTGAATGCCACCATGCCAGATGGAGTTGAATTTACGCTATGGAATAACCGGGCCGATATGTTCCGCGGTCGTATGGGTCTGCTCATCAAAAACGGGGCCATGGGCCTTGTGCTGGTATTTGTACTGCTCGGCCTCTTTCTCGAAATGCGGTTGGCTTTCTGGGTCATGCTGGGAATTCCGATCTCGTTTCTGGGCACGTTCCTTTTCATGGGGCCTATGGACGTCAGTTTGAATATGATCACCATGTTTGCCTTTCTGATTGCTCTAGGTATCGTGGTGGATGATGCGATCGTGGTGGGTGAAAACATCTACCACCATCATCAGGACGGCATGCCCTTCCTCCAAGCGGCTATCAAGGGGGCCAGGCAGATTGCCGTGCCGGTGACCTTCAGTATTTTGACCAATATCGTCGCCTTTATGCCCCTTTATTTTGTACCCGGGGTAATGGGTAAATTCTTCCGGAATATTCCGCTCATTGTCTGCACGACATTCCTGATCTCCTTGGTGGAAGCGCTCTTTATTCTGCCCGCTCATCTGGCCCATCAGAAGGATAAGGGAAAAACGAGTGCGCTTCACCGTTGGCAGCAGTCCTTCAGCACAAAATTCACTTTTTTTGTTCGTAATGTCTATGGCCCGTTTCTCGATAAGGTACTGCAATTCCGCTACATCACGCTGAGCATCGGCCTCGTGATCCTGATCATTACTCTGGGCTATGTAAGAAGCGGCCGCATGGGTTTTGAACTGTTCCCCAGCGTGGAATCGGACATTGCCATGTGCAGCTTTCAATTGCCCTATGGCTCCCCGGTCGAAAAAACCCAGCTGGTGCACGACCGAGTAATCGCCGCCGGAAAAAAAGTAATTACTGAAATCGAGGAGGAATATGGTCGCCCGATCATTAAGGGGGTCATCTCCACCATCGGGGTTGGTGGACGCAGCGGACCCTCCGGCGGGCATGCGGCTCAAATTTCCTATGAACTGCTGGATGCGGACAGCCGTCCCGTGTCCACACAGGAATTTGCAGACCGCTGGCGCCAGGCCACCGGAAAACTCAGCGGTCTGAAGAGTATCCGGTTCCGTGCCGACTCGGGCGGCCCCGGCGGAGGATCCGATGCGCTGACCGTTGACTTGTCCCACCGCAGTATGGATGTGCTGGAACAAGCCAGTAAAGAACTGGCCGAAGCCCTCCGAGCATATCCCATGGTGCAGGATATCGACGATGGCTTCACGCCAGGCAAACCGCAGATCGACTTTTCCATGAATGCCGAAGGACGCAGCCTCGGATTGACCTCCCGCGAGATCGCCCGCCAGGTTCGTAATTCCTACTATGGCTCGGAAGCGATCCGCCAGCAGCGCGGACGGAATGAAATCAAGGTAAAGGTCCGCCTGCCGGAAGCCGAACGCGATACAGAATACAGCCTCGAAGAAATGATTGTGCGCACTCCCGCAGGCACAGAAGTTCCGCTGCGGGAAGTCGTAAATGTGGAACGCGGACGGGCATATACCAGCATCAGCCGGCGCGACGGCCGGCGCGTGGTGACGGTTTCTGCCGATGTAAAACCAAGGGATCAGGTACCGCAAATGCTTGCCGTTCTCACATCGGAAATCCTCCCGGATCTCATGCAGCGCCATTCCGGCCTCACCTTCTCGTTTGAAGGTCGCCAAGCCGATCAGCGCGAAAGCGTAGGCGGGTTAATTACCGGGTTGTTTACGGCTCTGGTTCTCATCTATGTCCTGCTCGCCATACCATTCAAGAGCTACTGGCAACCGATGATTATTATGGTCTCTATCCCTTTCGGTGTCGTTGGCGCTGTGGCCGGCCACCTTCTTTTGGGCTTTTCACTTAGTTTAATGAGTCTATTCGGTGTGGTCGCGCTCTCCGGCGTGGTGGTGAACGACTCGCTGGTCTTCATCGATTTCGCGAACCAGAAACGGCGTGAAGGGTTGGATATGCACGATGCCGTTCTTTCGGCGGGCGTCCAGCGCTTCCGACCGATTATCCTGACCACCCTGACCACCTTCTTTGGTCTGATGCCCATGATCCTGGAAACGTCACGGCAGGCGCGCTTCCTGATCCCGATGGCCATCTCGCTCGGTTTCGGCATCCTCTTTGCAACCGGCATTACGCTCCTGCTAATTCCGTCTTTGACGATGATTCTCGAAGATATCGGAAAATTATTAAAAGGGTCGCGTGAGTAAACTGCTGCACGGTTCCGTTTCCGGACAGTTAACCCGCCTGACGCTTCCAAGTATTGGAGGCATGTTGGCGATCATGGTCTTAAATCTGACGGACACGTGGTATGTATCCCGTCTGGGAACCGATGAACTGGCCGCGATGGGCTTTACCTTTTCCGTGGTCATGATCGTCGGTGCACTGGCCATTGGATTTTCCTCCGGTGCCGCCTCGATTATCACACGGGCACTGGGCGCAGGAAATAAAGCATTGGCCTCGCGCACGGCATCCGATGGCCTCGTTCTGACGATCGTAGGCACACTGATGGTGAGCATGGTCGGTTATTTCAGCATTGATCCCCTCTTCCGCATACTAGGCGCCGAAGGCCATGTGCTCGATCTCACCCGAAGCTACATGCAGCTTTGGTTTCTCGGAGCCGTGGCCGTCATTATGCCACCCGTTTCCGATGGATGTCTCAGGGCCGCCGGCGATGTCGTACGCCCGGTTATCGTTATGTGCTGCATTGCCCTCCTCAATGTCATACTCGATCCGATCCTTATTTTTGGATGGGGCCCTTTTCCGGCCTTGGGAATCGAAGGCGCCGCATTGGCCACCATAATTGCGCGTACCTGCGGAATGATGGCTTCGCTCTATTTTCTGCATTTTAAACATCACCTGATAGACTGGAGGTTTCCCCGTATCCGGGAGATGCTTCGCTCATGGCTTGAAATCATCCGTTTAGGCATTCCCGCGGCCATTACGCAGGCTCTCAATCCGGTCGCCCAGGGTTTCTACATCCGCCTCGCCGCTGGCGTCGGCGGAGCGCAGGCCGTGGCCGCCATGGCGACCGGCACTCGCATCGAAGCGTTTCTGCTCATTCTCGCCATGGCCTACGCCATTGCCATTATCCCTTTTGTCGGACAGAACTATGGTGCCGCCGAACACGGTCGTATTCAGGAAGCCCGGCGGATCAGCAACCGCTTTGCACTGCTCTATGCCGGTGCTGCGCTGCTTATTCTCCTGCCTGCCGCCCGGCCGGTCTCCAAGCTGTTCAGCGCTGACCCGGAAGTGATCCGTCTGAGTACGACCTACCTGCTGATTGCCGTACTCGGTATGGCCGGCATACTGGTCAGCATGTGGATGAGCCAATTCCTGAACGTCATTGGTAAACCCCGCCCGGTCATGGTTATCAACCTCACCCGTGTATTTGCATTCGTCATTCCGCTCAGCCTGCTGGGAAGTACACTTTTTGGATTCACCGGACTGGTGGCCGGCCTTACACTCGGCAACCTCTGTTCCGGAACACTCGCCTATTTCACCTCTCGGACAGCGCTTCGTTAAAGCGTTTTAGTTCTTCCAATTACTGGAAAAATCGAGTCCGATATCTTTCAACGATTGGAAATACACTATGGGCGAGCAGGTCGAAAAAAAGGGCTATTCATTCGGAACGTTTAAAGGGGTCTACACGCCCAGTGTGCTGACCATCTTCGGCGTCATCATGTATCTACGCTTCGGCTGGGTGCTGGGCAACGTCGGCCTTTTCGGTACGTTGCTGATTGTGACGATGGCCACGCTGATTACCTTCCTGACCGGCCTATCCATCTCCGCCATGGCCACCAATATGAAAGTCGGCGGCGGCGGCGCCTATTTCATTATTTCGCGCTCCCTCGGACTCGAAGCCGGCGCGGCCATCGGACTGCCCCTGTTTTTTGCCCGAGCCATTGGGGTGGCATTCTACATTGCCGGTTTCACCGAAGCCCTGATGTCGCTGGGCAATCCCCTGCCCATGTTCGATCCTGCGGTGGCCGCAAAAATAATTTCGAGCGCCACGCTCATTGCCATTACCGCGTTGGCTTATATTTCAGCGGATCTGGCGCTCAAGGTGCAATTTGGAATTTTTGCGGCCATTGCACTTTCTTTGATCTCACTGTTTATGGGGAAACCCTCCGAAGAAATTCTTATGGTGCCGCCGGATGCCATCATTCCCCCCAAAGCGGCCTTCTGGGTTGTGTTTGCGGTTTTTTTCCCGGCGGTCACCGGTATTGAAGCCGGCCTTGGATTGTCGGGCGACCTGAAAGATCCCTCAAAATCGCTCCCGCGCGGAACCATGCTCGCGATTGCTACGGGCTATCTGGCCTATATGATCCTCCCGATATTTCTGAGCACGGTCGTGCACGATCCCGACTTACTGCTCATCGACTCGGCCATCATGACCAAAATTGCCCGCTGGGGCATACTGATTACCATCGGCGTTTTTGCCGCATCGCTCTCCAGCGCCCTCGGCTCCTTGCTAGGTGCCCCCCGCACCTTACAGGCGCTGGCGGTGGACCGCGTGATTCCCGGATTTATAGGCAAGGGTTTCGGCAAAGACAAAGCGGATCCTCGTATTGCCACGTTTATCTCTTTTCTGGTGGCCCTCGCCGCCGTTCTGCTCGGAGACCTGAACCTGATTGCTCCGATTCTCTCCATGTTTTTCCTGCTGTCCTATGGACTCCTGAATCTCTCGGCAGGTTTAGAAGGGTTAATTGAAAGCCCCTCGTGGCGGCCCAAATTCAGAGTCCCTTGCAGCGTCTCACTGCTCGGAGCCGTCCTCTGTTTTTCGGCCATGCTCATGATCAATGCCGGCTCAACCATCATGGCAATACTTGTCACCGGTCTCGTCTTCTACCTGGTCAAGCGCCGACAGCTGAATGCCCATTGGGCGGACATGCGCTACGGCATTCTGAACCTTATGATCCGGTTTGCCATTCATCGGCTCAATAAACTCAAACCGGACGAACGAACTTGGCGGCCAAAAATCCTGGCCTTGAGCGGCTCACCAAAATCGCGCTGGCACCTGGTGGAAATGGCCAACTCGCTCACCCAGCACAGCAGCGCACTGACGGTGGCCAGCATTCTGCCGGTCGAAGACTGGTCGGCAGACAAAGTGGAATCCATGGAAACCTCCATGCGGGAATATCTGGAAAAACGCGAAGTCGATGCCATGGTGAAAATCTTTCCTTCACCCGATATGCTTTCGGGCGCCCGCGCGTTGGTACGCGCCTATGGGTACGGTCCGCTTACGCCGAATACCATCCTGCTCGGCGATAGCGGCAACGAATCCAACCACACCGAATTCGCCGAACTCATTAAACTGGTCCAACGCACAAAGCGAAACCTGATCATGCTGCGCGAAAGCGAAAAGCCTACCGTGGATGAAGGCGAAGAAATCCATGTCTGGTGGGGTGGAAATAAGGATAATATCGGGTTGATGCTCACCCTCGCCTACCAGATTCAAAAAAGTCCGATATGGAAACAGTCGAAACTCATCATTAAAACCATTGTAAATGTTGAGGATGAACAAGGGCCGGCATTGGCACGACTGGAATCATTTATTGAAGAGCAACGCATACCGGCCGAAGCCCGCGTGCTGGTAAAATCGATGCCCAGTTATTACGAAATTATACGCAATGCCTCACCCGAGGCCGGACTGGTCTTTATGGGTATGCGCCCGCCGCTAGAAGACGAAACCAACGAAAACTATGCGCAATATTATGCCAATCTCATGACCGCCTCCAAAGACATGCCGCCAGTTGCCTTTGTGATGGCATCAGAAGAAATCGAATTTCGACAGGTCATTGGTATTTCAGAAGGCCGTATGCGACCGCGCAACCTGAAGTCGGCCCCAAAACAAAACGGCGAACCTGTTTAAACCGGGGCTAGCCAACCAACAGGCCTAGCTCAAGCCCATCGCGGACAGAATCACAGTCTTGAGCTCGTGGTAGGCTTTCTCGAGCTCATCATTCACAATCTGGAATGAATACTCTTTTGCATACGCCATCTCACCCTCGGCATTATCCAGCCGTTTGCGGATCACTTTTTCCTCATCCGTACCGCGGCCCCGCAAACGCCGCTCCAGCTCTTCGAGCGAGGGGGGTGAAATAAAAATATCCGTAAACCCGCGGCGCAACGGATGACGCGGATCCATTTGGGCTAAATGCTCCCGCAGCTGTTTGACCCCCTGAACATCAATATCCAGAAGGACATGATTTCCCTCTTCCATGGCATAGAGCACCGTGTCCTCCAAGGTGCCATAATAGTTTCCATGGACCTTGGCCCACTCCAGAAACTCACCGCTTTTTGTCCGATCCTTAAATTCTTTTTTCGAGAGAAAATAATATTCCCGACCATCCACTTCACCTTCACGCGGACTCCGGGTCGTGCAGGAAACGGAATATATAATCTTAGGAAATTCATCGACCAGACGGTCGCACAATGTGCTCTTCCCACAGCCCGACGGCGCAGACACGACAATCAACAGCGGACGCGATGCCCGAGGTTGTAATGGCGGTTCCGGGATTAATTCGTGCTTATGTTCTTCCACGTGAAACTCCTGATTTACTCAATGTTCTGAACCTGCTCGCGAATTCGCTCAAGCTCGGTTTTAAACGCAACGACGTGGCGCGTAATCTCAACCTCATTGGCCTTCGATCCCACCGTATTGATTTCACGAAACAGTTCCTGACAAAGGAAATCCAATGTGCGGCCCACGGGCTCTGTGGAACGAAGCAGTTTGCGAGTTTGCGCCATGTGACTTTTCAGACGGGTCAACTCCTCGCTGATATCGCAGCGGTCGGCAAAAAGCGCCACCTCTTTAACGATTCGCTCATCGGAGGCCAGATCATCCAGACCGGCTTCTTCCAACCGCTGGAACAGTTTTTCCCGATAGCCGGAAACCACGGTCGGAGCCAGCTTGCGGATGGCTTTAACATAATCATCGAGCAGTATGATGCGTTCGCGCAGATCTTTCTCCAGCGCCTTGCCTTCGGTCGCCCGCATTTTGGCCAGACCCTTTAGCGCCTTCGACAATGCAGATTCGAGCACTTCGGAGACCAAATCGGCCGCCATTTCATCCTGCTCAACCGTAACAACACCCGGCAGACGGGAAATGGCTTCTGATCCGAGGTCATCCGTCAGCTTAAGTTTTTCAGCCGCATGGCGAATACGATCCACATACTGGGCCGCGAGTTTTTCATTCACTTTCACCGACTCCGCGGATCCGTCAGCTGCATCCACCCGAATAATTCCGGATACGCGGCCACGGGAAAATTCCTCACGAATACTGCGCTGCACCTGGGCGTCCAGTGTGACGAGATTGCGCGGAAGGTTAATATTGATGTCGAGCTGCTTTCGGTTCACCGAGCTGAGTTCCACCGCAACCCGGATGCCGGATGCGGTTGCGGCGCCCTCGCCAAAACCTGTCATGCTTTTTAAAGCCATAAACTAAACCTATAAGTTCCTTGAATTAAGAGCCCAGAATTCCCGATTCTACCATTCATGTCACGCATTTTGATCAAGGATGGAATCACGGTGGTCGAGTCAGTCATTTTGGCAGAGACGACGGCCCAGCGTATGAAGGGTCTGCTCGGACGCTCAGCTCTGGATCCATCCACCGGAATGCTGATCCGACCATGCCGCAGTATCCACATGTGGTTCATGCAGTTTCCCATCGATGCTGCCTTCCTGGACAAAAATTTGCAGGTGCTGAAAGTTGCCCGAAATCTGAAACCCGGTCAGTTGGCTTTTGCGCCACGAAAAACACACGTTGTACTCGAAACCGCCGCAAATGTGCTCAACCTCATTAAGGTTGGCGATTTTCTGGTGATAGAATAAAAAAATCCAGCCATTGGAAAATCCCAATGGCTGGAAATCATTTTCCAAAGCCTGGAAACTACTCGTCCGGCACGGCACTCTTGTTCATCTCAATTAACCGACGGGCTTCCCGGTTGCTCTCATCTTCCAACGTAATCGGTTGAACATCGCGGATGTCGGCGGCCAAGGCCGTGTTAAACACACCGGGATAGCGCTCATAATAAATATTGCCGTTCGGCAGCGTATATTCTATGCGGCATTTGATGATTTCATTATCGGTTATGATCTTGCTGTCATAAACGAAAATACGTTTCAGCACCTCGTGACGGGTCACAATCTGATCCACCTCGACCTGTACGGATGTCGTACGGGATACAAAGCCCTCGCGCACCAGCTGAATCGTGTGATCCTTGCCGGATTTCAATGTAACGCGAACCGGCTGGGAAAGGGAGTCGGACCCGCCCTTCGGCTGTGTGGTTGCCAGAAGTTTGCCATTCACATAGAGCTGCACACTGGCCGGTTCCGTATCGATGACCAACGTGCCGCTGTTCTTTGCGAGCGTGAATTCCACACTGTCGTTGATATCGGGCTCCAGATAAATATTCTTGGTGACCGTGTCGTAGCCCTCAAGCGAGGCGGTAACCTCGAGCGGGCCTTCTTTAAGATTTTCGAGCGTAATCGGGGATTGTCCCACTACCTTATTATCAATTTGGATACGGGCCCCTTCCGGTGTAGTCATCACGGTTAATCCAGACGGCAGGGCCTCGAGTTCCGCATTAATTTTATACGGCTTGGTCGCTTCGAAGGTCATACGCGCCTGATAGGGTTTATATCCCCGTTTGGACACTTTCACATCCGCTTCACCCGCCTGAACTTCCTCGATTCGGATGGGGGTATCCCCGGCAAGAATTCCATTGATGCGTACCTCAGCGCCATCAGGGGATGACGTCACATCCAACTGGGCGGTATTGGATACCAACTCAGCAAAAATCCTCACCGGCGTCCGATCCTCCAGAGTGGTTTTCATGGTTCGCGGCAGCTGTTTGGGCGACCTGAATTCCAACGTATATTCACCAAGCGGCAGATCGGTCAGCAACAGAGGGGTATTCCCTTTTGAAATACCGTCGATCATCACATCCGCATTCTGAGGATTGGAATCAACTAGCAGCAATCCGGTGATAGGCTTCAGGTTCAGCGTCACATCCATCTCCTGTCCTTCGAGCAGGCTGACACTTTTGTAGCCGCGCTCAAATCCAGCGTTTCGGAGTTCGATGATATAATCCCCCGCCACCAGCCCTGACAGGGTTTGCGGAGCAACACCTTGAGAAGTTCCGTTCACAAAAACCTCGGCACCCTTTGGATCGGAGTTAATGGTTATGGAGCCCTTCCCGGCCATTTCAATTTCACATCCCGTCAGGATGAAAAGCGGAGTCAGCAGCATCAGAGCCATCGCGAAAGATCGTTTCATGTTCAAAAAATTTCCAATCATTGGAACTTACCTCAAATGCTGTTCAACGTTCAGGAGTTTAGCACTGACCTTTTCATAACGCGGATCGGACCGCTCCGGAATCAGCTCACTTAAAATTCTCAAATATTTAGCCGCTTCGTCCCAGTTTTTCAGGCGAATGGCTCGGTCCGATCTAAACAGAAAATCTTCGTACCGAACGTTCTGCTCCTGTTCGGCACTCTCCAGCAGCGCTTCTGCGCGATGGTAGAGCGCCGGCTTCGGCTCAATCGTTTCCAAATAGAGCATTGTCTCTTTTAAATGAGCAATCGAGGCGGCCAGATTACTATAGCGGACATCCCGTTCATTATAGCGAGCCTCTCCCACCTCAAAGGCATTCTCAGCCAATTGCATCAACTCTTTCGGCTCTTTCATCCAGGTGAATGAAATTCCCAACTCACTGACTGCAAAGTCCTCAATCAGCTGCGTAGCTCGTTTGATGGCCGGCGGCGGGGTCCAGTTGAGCACCGTAATATGATGAAAACGGCTGTTGCGAAGCACTGCGAGCTTATAGAGGTCATATTGATTTTCGCCGGTACCGGCATAGTCAGAATCGACATCAAAAAAGCCAGCAGCTTCAATGCCATGCGAGAGCTGTTCGATCACGGTATCCGTAATCTCTTTGCTCTCAACCTGATGTCGATTGGTCTTCAGATCATCAATACGAACTGAGAAAATCCCCTTATCATCCAGCTCCACATGATAGCGGAAGATATTCTTCGGCGTACCCATGACCCGTTCATAGGAGAACGTCAGGGACTCTTCCTGCTGCACCGTCGTGACATTGGTTTTAGAAATTTCCAGAAGCGATGGCCCGACCACCATGAGGACAATCAAAACCAGAAGAATGACCGAAACCTGAAGAAGCCGGGAGGTCAGCGAGGAGGTTTTAGAATCATCCTTTTTTTCCTCCCGCTTTTTCGTCTTTTTTTCCCGCTTGAAGCCCAGGTCAATATCGTCTTGCTCATCGGCGGACGTTTCATCAGGCGTTTTCACCGACGCAGCGGCGGGTATAGCAGCCGCCTGAACCGTACTGATAATTCGAAAGGCCGTTTGGCCGACTTCAACCAAATCGCCGACTTTAAGCTGATGTTCATCGACCGGCTCACCTCCGACCGTGGTTTTTTCTCCCGCGCCGAAATCAGTTACCCAAAGGGTGCCATCCGACTTAAAGAAGAAACGCCCATGAAACAGCATGGCGGCGTCATCGTCCAGCACGAGGTCGTTGGCCGGGGAGCGCCCGAACTTCATGCCCTGAGCGGGAACTTCGACTTCCGTGCCGACGTCTTTCCCGTTTTCTATGATTAAATGAGACATTTCGTTTTACCTATTTCGTTTAAAATCAGAATCCGCCACGCAGGGCCATCTGCAAGATTACCGGCCCTAGTAAAATTAAAAATACCGAGGGAAAAATGAAGGCGACCAAGGGGAATAACATTTTTACCGGTGCTTCATTGCCCAGTTTTTCCGCACGCTGGAAACGCTTGACCCGAATCTGATCCGACTGAATGCGAAGTGCAGTTCCAATACCCGTACCCAGTTCATCCGCCTGAACCAACGCATTGGTTACGGAGCGAATGTCCATATGGTCAATCCGCTCGGCCATATTTTGCAACGCCACTTTGCGCGAACGGCCAACCTGAATTTCGCGGAAGACCCGGATCAGCTCTTCACCTAGCGGATCGATGGCCCTGAACTGAATAATACGGTTAATACCACTCATAAAATCTAGGCCCGATTCCACAGACAAGGTGAGCAGGTCGAGTACAAAGGGAAGTGCACGCTCAATGCTTTTATGCCGGTTCTGTACTGATTTTTTCAGCCATACGTCCGGATACAACCCCAGAAGCAACAGGATCAGCATATAGATTAAATATTTGCGTTCAGCCAGCATGGTGCCAATTCCGGTCGGCATAGAGCCAAAGGAAAAACCTAACAGCACACAGAATACGACCCCCAGCCCCAGAGGCATCATGATGCGCAGGGCAATCACCTCCGCCGGTTCAATCAGACCCTCAAAGCCACCGGCAATTAGTTTTTTCCTTATACGGCTCCTGCTATCCTCAAGCGAGGAGTGCTCAGTAAGGGCGGTGGGAATCACGCCGACAAAGGGGAGCACCAGACGAATCAATAACGGCAGGCTGCGCTCCTGACGTCGGCCGTCCGCCAGCGTTATATACGTCACATGCTGTGCGGTACGAATGATCTGCCAAGCCACGGCTAACGCCGCAAACAGAAACATGGAACTAATGATGAGAATCTCTTTAGTCATGGTACCTACACATCAATATTAACAATTTTACGGATCACAACCATCCCGAGCGCAACCATTACCATCACGAGCCCTATAATCGCCATCCCGATATACGATTTAAGGAACATCGTCATCATACCCGGATCGAGAAAATAGATGGCCAGTCCAAGAACAAACGGCATGGCCCCAACAACATTGCCCTGGATTTTCCCCTGGGCCGTCAACGACTTAATCTTTCCTTCAATTCTCCGGCGTTCACGGATCGTTTCCGCAATCCGGTCAAAAACTTCTGTCAGGTTACCGCCCGTTTGACGCGCAATCTCAATGGACTGAATCATCAGCGTCAAATCATCGCTCCCCACACGGCGGTTCATATCGGCCATTGCATCCTCGAAGGTCATCCCCACACGGAGCTGCTGCAGGAACATGGCGAATTCCTGGGCAATTGGATTCTCCCCCTCCTTCACGACCGCCTCAAAGGCCTGCTGAATACTGAAACCCGCCTTCAAAGCATTGCTCATGCCGGTCATGGCATTTACGAGCTGAGAATTAAACCGTTCCAGCCGGCGGATGCGTAGCACCTTAAGAATTCCACGGGGGGCAAAAAGTGCCAGAATACCGCCCAGACCGCCTACCAAACCACCGCTGACCATCCCCCCTAGTGAATTGATATTGCCAGCCGAGAAAAAAAGTAGGAAGAAGATAATAAGGGCCATTATGCGGGAAACAGTCAGCATTTGTTTCGGCGATATAAAAAGAAAAAGATCTTCAAACTGCCGAGCGGTATCTGCTGAATATTCGTTGGCATAACTCTCTTCGGCTTCGCGTAGCGCACGCAGCACAACATAACCGAGCAACGCAGCGCACAATGCAAATAGAATGGGTATCAGCCAAAACATACGTTACCCCCACTGCCCGGAATTTTTAGTCTCGAAGATCGTTCGATCGAACGGAATGCCGCGGATCGCAATCTCTTCAATAAACGTTGGAACGGCACCGGTAGGATGCAGCGAACCCTGGACTCTTCCATCATCATCCAAGCCGGTCTGTCGGAATTCAAAAATATCCTGAAGCGTGAGCCGATCCCCTTCCATACCGGAGACCTCCGTAACTTTACTCACTTTACGGGAGCCGTCGGAAAAGCGGGAAATCTGGCAGATCATATGTACAGCCGATCCAACCTGCTCGCGAATAGCGCGAACCGGAAGTTCCATCCCCGCCATCAATACCATGGTT
>JGI12210J13797_10762528_pt1 | contig 15820 bp, 12 predicted proteins | sample ElkSlonscriptome_3_FD_13797 | JGI IMG/M metagenome (IMG submission 13797)
ACCGCCTGTCACCCCCCAAAGACCTCAAGATCTGCCGACTAATAGGGATTCATCGTCCATATTCCACAGGGGCAGGTATCCTCGCAGAAGCCGCAGGCGATGCATTTATCGTCATCGGAGACGTATTCGTAGTCGGCCTTGATGGTTGAGCCGGCCGCGACCTTCTGATCGATCTCCCGTCTGCTGATGGCTCCCGTTGGACAAATGGTCTCGCAGAGATGGCAGTCGCGGCAGGCTGCGCAGGAGAGGCATCTGGCCGCCTGGTCATCCTCGGTGTTGCTGGCGGGTTCAGGCACATAGTGTGTGATGGTCAGCGCCTGCTGGGGAATGACCTCCTTGGCAAACGGCTGCCAGGGTATACCCTTAAAATTGGCGAGAACAAATTCAGCCGCCGTCTTGCCGGCGCCGAGGGCATTGGTGGCCAGGCCGGGACGTTCGACATCGCCGATGGCCAGGATTTTGGGATCGCTGGTGAGATGGGCCTTGTCGGTTTTGATCCAGGCGGCGCCGCCGACGGTGACCGTCTCCACGGATTCCGGCAGGAAGGGCAGGGTGGGCACGTCGCCTATGGAGATGATAACGGTCTGGGCCGGGATAAGCGTGCCGTCGTCGCAAACCAGTCCCTCCGCAGTAACCTCCTTGGTGGTGACCGGCCAGACGAAGGCGGCACCGTGGCTTTCGGCCGCTTCTTTTTCGGCACCGAAGGCTAATGGCTTCTGGATATCGACAAGGGTTACTTTCTCCGCACCGAGGCGGTAGGCTTCGCAGGCAACGTCGCAGCCGACGTTGCCGGCACCGATGACCACCACTTCCCTGCCGACTGCAGTGTTCTGATTGCTTTTGGCCGATTTCAGGAAGTCGAGAGCGGTGATGACTCGGTCGCTGCCGGGAAACTCAAGCCTGCGCGGCTTGTGGGTGCCTATGGCGATGATGATATACTCGAATTCCTGATACAGTGTATCAAAAGTCTCTTGGTCCATGTCCACCCCCAGATGGGTGTGGATATTGGGTGTTTCCACGAATCTTCTCACCTCTTCGTCCCAGATGGCCTGTGAGAGGCGTTCCCAGGGAACAACCTGGGCCAGTTTGCCGCCGAGCTGCTCATCCTTCTCGTAGATATGGGTTTCCACCCCCTTGAGTGCCAGCTGCCAGGCGGCGTTCATGCCTCCGGGGCCGCCGCCGATGACGGCTACTTTTTTACCGATGGGATCTTCCGGTTCGGGGGCCTTATGACCGCTGACGGCCCGGCCGAGCACCTGCATTTCGATGGGCTGGTCGACTCCTGAGCGTGAACAGTTTTCCATGCAGAGATTGGGGCATATGGCTCCACAGACCGATCCCGGCAGCGGAGTATAGTTGAGTACCAGTTCATAGGCCTCGTCGAGTCGGCCTTCACGAATGAGGCGCAGCCGGTCGACGGTGGGAATGTGGATGGGACAGTAATAGGTGCAGGGGGCGGCATGTTCGGCGTTGGCCCAGTAGGGTTTGAACCTCCTCATCTCGCCGGTGACGATGGCGTCTATCGGGCTGCGGTCCAGACCCGGCGAGAGGTCGCGCAGGGGATCGCCGCCGAAAGCCTTGTTCCAAAAATCATTGCGAAATTCGGCCATGGGCATCGGCCCGGAGAACATCAGTGCTCGCTCCTGTGGGGAGATGGCGACAAGCGCCTGCCACTCCTCCCTGATGCTGAATTTCTCGAGGAGTTCAGGTCGGCCGATTTTTTCGAGGAAGGCCGGTGTGTTGTCACACAGCCACTGCCACTGCTCATCGTCGAGTTGCTGCAGTCTGGCATTGGTTTTGGAGAAGGAACCGTCTATCTTGCCGCGAAAAAAGATGGTGCCACCGACCATGCCGATGCAGGGGCGATAGCCGAGGACATTGTCGGCATTTTTGGCTTCTTCGCCGCATACCACGGCTATGCCGCCGCAGTTGAATTCGGCAAACGAGTCGCCTGTGGAGCCAAGTACCCAGAGTTCGGGCCGGTCGAAATCGGGGTTCCATTTGGTCATGGTCAGACCGCGAGCGCCTATGGAGCCGCCGATGAAAACCTTGCCGTTGGCCATGGCGTTGCAGACACCGTTGGTGGCATTGCCCTTGACGGTGATTTCTGCGCCGATATTGAGATAGCCGACGTCATCGGAGGCGGCGCCGTCGCAGGTAATCGTGGTGCCGGGCATACCCATGCAGCCGAGGCGCTGGCCGGCGGGACCCGTGAGATGCAGTTTGAGCCCGTCTTCTCTTTCAAGGCGGATGCCGATGTTATGCTGGCCGTAGGTTTCCAGATCGATTTCGCCGGACTCCCGGGCAGCGTGGCGCACGAGCTTTTCAAAATCCATAGAGCTGATACGCTGCCCCTGCTGGTCGAGGCCTTTCACAACGGTAGTAGTCACTGGTCACTCCTTATAAATACCTGACGGCGAGAACCGTCGGGGCTCTTCGCTCATTTCATCTAACAGACATATTTGATCTGCAGCCTTTCCGCAGCCGCCTTATCGTTTATTCCCAAGGCATCGGACATGCCCACCGGCAGACTCTGCGATCGGCCCAGAGGCGCCATGATCTTTTTTGCCTCGGTGCGTATGGACATGAACATATCGGCCACACGCTGGGCTACAAGGTCAGGATCGAGCCGTCTGTAAAGTTTGGGATTCTGGCTGGTGATACCCTTGGGGCAGATACCGACGTTGCAGACATTGCAGCGGTTCTTCTCGTTGCCAAGACAGCCTGCGGCAGCCTGCATGACGTATTTGCCGATATGGACGCCGGAGGCGCCAAGCATAATCAGGGCCATGCCGTTTTGGGCGACGTTGCCGTTTTTACCGATACCGCCGGCGGCGAAGATGGGAATCTCGTTTTGTTTACCCTGTTTGGCCAGATCGAGATAACACTCGCGCACATTGGAAGCGATGGGATGACCGGTTGCGGCCATGGAGACGTCATAGGCGGCGCCGGTACCGCCGTCGATGCCGTCGATCATCAGACCGGCGGCGTAGGGGTTTCTCACCAGGTTGTTAAGAACGGACTTGGCCGAAGTTGAGGCCGAGATCTTGGGATAGACGGGAACCTTGTGGCCAAAGGCCATGGACAGCGACTGGATCATCTTCATAACGCTTTCTTCGATGGAGTACAGCGTCTGGTGAACCGGCGGCGAAGGCAGATCGACTCCCTCCGGCACGCCCCGCAATCTGGCTATGAGTTCGGAGACCTTGAACCACATGAGAAGGCCGCCGTCGCCCGGTTTGGCGCCCTGACCATATTTGATCTCGATGGCTGCCGGATCGCACTGCATTTCGGGAATGGCTCGGATGATTTCATCCCAGCCGAAGTACCCTGAGGCGATCTGGAGTATGAGATATTTGAGATAGGGGCTCCTCAGCACCCAGGGAGGGCAACCGCCCTCACCGGTGCACATGACAACTGGAATGCCCAGGACCTCGTTGCAGTAGGCGACCCCCTGCAGCAGGCCCAGCCACATATTGGGTGACAGTGCACCAAATGACATGGAGCCGATGACGAAGGGGAAAATTTCCCGGGTCGGCGGAATCCAGCCACCGTTCATGTTCTTTTGCAAAAACTCCTCAGGCGGCAGCACCCGGCCCAGCGAAGTGGTGATGTTGAATTCGTGCCGGCCGGCATCGAGCGCCGGATCGGTGAGCATGGAGATGCGGTCGAACATAATGCGGTCGAGCAGGGTCGGGCCGGTGACGTTGCGTCTGCCACCACGCTTATAGGGTTCGCCTTTCTGATTGTTGTAGAACAGTGAACGGTTTTCACTGGTATTTGGATGGGGAGCGATGGCCTCGTTGGGGCAAATCATCTCGCACATGGCGCAGCCAATGCAGCTGTTGGCCATATTGGTGTTCTGGCGTATGCCGGTAAAAGTCCGGTACTCGGTCTGCCTCTTGGTGCTGAAGACGTCGAGTTTTGGAATTCTCTGGCGAAAATGACCGAGGTAAATAGCCTCTTTCGGGCAGATGGCCGTACAGCGGCCGCAGAGAGTACAGCGGTCCTCGCGGTGTTCGATTATCCAGGGGAGATCGCTGTAGGTTAAGCTGCTTGGGGTAACGGATACGGATCGAGCTGAGACCATATTGTCAATTCCTTTCTATCGGGGGGTATAAGTACTGTATGTTCACGCATGGGCTGAAAATCGAGAGCAGGGTCGCGGTCGGGCACCAGTGCATCGACACCGCACATCTCCGAGGCGATGGCCCATTCGCCGGGCCGACCGCCGACGGTGGCCGGCCGCAGTTTCTTCTGGTCCATGACCAGCAGACAGGTTTCATCGGGAAGGGTACCGATGACGGCATTGGGGCCGTCTATTATCAGCCGTTTGCAGACATTGCGCAGGCCGCGCAGAAACTCGCCCTGGGGGTGCTCATCGAGTTCCGTGTTGCTGAGGGGCGTGATAATATGCTTATAGGCCTGCAGCGGCAGCTTCAACTCTTTGAGCGTATAATGAAGTATATGGGCAAAGACCTCGGAGTCGCTCTGGTAGCCCATATATCCGGGAAGCTTTCTGCCGAGCAACCAGTCACGAATAGGAACGAAGGCGGTGTTTTCGCCGTTGGTCATGGTGGCGATGCCCTGGATGAAAAAAGGATGACAGGCATAGAGATTAATGCCGTAATTGGTGTTCTGGCGCCCCTGAGCCATACAGACCCGTGATTTGATCTGGCCGTCGTCAAGACAAAGGGCGTCGCCTACCTGTAGCGGCCAGCCGACTTCTTTGATCATGGCAACATCGGGATAGAAAGAGAAAACCGTCAAATCGTCGCCGTTGTCTTCGCCTATCCGGCGCAGGGCGATACGTGTCCGCAACAGTTTGGCCTCGCGCTCTTCCTGGCTCTTTTCCTTGTAGGACTCCGGCATGCGGTAGGCCCTGAGAAAATAGCGGAAGCGGTCCTTGGCTTCGATGAGGCCGGGACGCATGGCAAAACGATGGTCGTATTTGAGTTCGTAGCCGTTGGCATCCATGTATTCATCAAGCCGGTATTCTGCCTTCTTACTGTGAGCAATGCCGGAGAGTACGGGAAACCTTGGATTATACTTAAAATCCTCGAATTCCAGGCCGCGAAGCAGAAGGCCGAGGCCGGAGCCGTCATATCCTTCCTTCATGGCCTCCATGGCTGTCAGAACCGAGTACGGTGAGAATGGTTCATTGGCTGATTTCAAGGCTAGACGACACATGTTTTCTCCTGATAGTAGAAAAGAGACTGCCGGAGGCAGAAAATTATTATGGCAGAATGTGAACCGGAGGGGTACTTCTGGCCTGATCGTAAAGAAATAGTTGCGACGAACTCGCATTATTAGCATGAAAAAAAAACGAAGTCAATGTTCTTTGATTTTATCATGTAAAAACAGAGTGATAGGACGTCAAGGAAAGGGGTGTTTTGGGGGGTGTCGTCAGTTGAAACGCCCAGTGATGGGGGAGGCCTTTATACCATCTCCCCGGAAAAATCACTGTTGGCAGTATTTACGGTATTGATCAGACTGGGAAGCGCTTGGGTATGTGAACATTTGATTCCCCCTGAAGCAGAGCTTGTCCAATTCCAGGGAGACAGGGGATATTTTCACGGTCGCCTGCAGCCGGATATGGGTGCATGACCTCCCGTGAAAAGATCTATTCCGATCCGCGACTCGTTGACATTTAGTGGCACACGAATACACAACCTTACGAATTAGGTAGTGAGAAGATGTGAAAATGGAGACCGGAGAAGAGAGCGATTCAGGAGTATAGCTCTCCCGGATACTCCGGTGGTGAGTTCGACTTTGAAGCTGAAAACATGGCCTGCCGCCTTTGGAAGAAACCTTCCTGCTCCGAGCAGGAGGAGTATGGCAGTGCCCATTTCAGGCGAGGAAGGCCGTCGGTCGGCTGCGAAGCCGATCTTTGATGAAAAAGAGGGGAGACTGTGGTGTTGCCATAACATCATACCGGCACATTCGAAACGGAACGTGATTTCTGATTGTCTGTGGGGATGGATGGAGGGGTGGCTGCGCTGCAACGAAAGATGAAGAAGAGGCGGGATCGAGCGCCGGATAAAGACCCGCTGACGGCCGTGTTGCCGGAGACCGTCGGCGGGAGTAGATTATTTCAGTACTTTCCCTATGTTTTTTACCTGATCGACCTTCTCCTTGACCTCGGCGGCCTCTTTGACGCCGGGAATGGAGTCGATTAAATCCTTGCCGCCTTCTTCGGCATCATTTATGCCGCGTTTAAACGAAGAGATGGCTTTGCCGAGGCCTGAACCTATTTCCGGCAGCTTCTTGCCGCCGAAAATCAGAAAGGCGATGCCCAGAATTACAACGAGCTCCGGAGTTCCTAATCCGAACATATCATTCTCCTTACATTACATATGATGCGCTGGGAAAGGACTCAGGCAGAAGAGTCGGGTTTTTCCTCGTCATCGATTTTCTTCTTTTTTTCCTCTTCCTGTTGTTTGGTGGCTTCTTTGAAGTTCTTGATGCCCTTGCCTATGCCCGAGCCGATTTCAGGAAGTTTGCCGGCTCCGAAAATAATTACAATAATTACCAGAATGACAATCAGTTCCGGCATTCCAAGTCCAAACATAACACATCCTCAATGTAGATTGATCTGACCCCGGTTGCGCCACAGGGACAATGGACAGTCCTTTACCATACGGGAATTCTGAATGTAGAGCAGTATGGGGAGAAAGTCAAGACTGACTATCTGCCGCCAGAGTTTTCAGCAGGCTGCTGCTGGAACACTGCCGATTCACGCCGTAAGCCCACCGTTGTTCAAGCGGAAAATATTTTCCCCCATCACGCGCATCTCAGCCAGCAGCCGGGGCTCGTCTATGGTCAGCAACCGGCGATTTTTCATCAACTGACGACCGCCGACAAAACTGTGTATGACATCGGCGCCGCGTGCGGCATAGGTAAGATGTGAGGGAATATTGTAGAGAGGCGTCAGGTGCGGCTGATCGAGGTCAAGAACGATGAAATCGGCCTTTTTGCCGACGGCGAGGGTGCCCAGCTGATCACCGGCATTAAGGGCCAGAGCCCCATCGGCGGTTGCCGCACGCAGTGTCTGCTCGGCGCTCATCACCGTGGGATCCATGTTGGTGACTTTCTGGACCGTGGCGACGCTGTTCATCTCGCTGAACATATCGACATCATTGTTGCTGGCACTGCCGTCTGTTCCCAGAGCAACGGTGATGCCGGTATTGAGAAGCTCGACCACTGGAGCGATACCCGAGGCCAGTTTCATGTTGGATTCGGCGCAATGAACCACTTTTACCTGCTTTTCGGCGAGCAGAGCCGGTTCGTGACCGGCGACCTTGACGCAGTGACAGGCGAGAGTGGTGTTTGAGAGCAGGCCGAGTTTGTGGAGATGATCTACCGGACCTGCCCCGTAGCGCTCAAGGCAGGTGGCTACCTCCGCATCGTTTTCGGCGAGGTGAATGACATAGAGGCTGTCGTTGTCGGCGGCCAGCTGGCCGAGTCGGACCAGCAGGTCAGGGGAGCAGGTGTAGACGCTGTGGGGGTCCACCGTGATGGATATCAGCGGATTGCGGCGATACTCTTCAAACAGTTCGCTGACATAGGCGATGCCGTTTTCCACAGGGCCATAGCAGGGTGAGGGGAAATCATAGAGAACCTCGCCGATCCAGGCGCGAATGCCGGCAGCATCGGCGGCCCTGGCCACCTCCTGTGAGAAGAGATACATGTCGCAGAAGCTGGTGGTCCCCGATTTAATCATTTCGGCAATGGAGAGTAGCGTCGAGCTATAAACCATCTCGGGAGTGAGCTTGGCCTCTATGGGAAAAATGTGTTTTTCCAGCCAGGTCATAAGCGGCAGATCGTCGGCGAGACCGCGAAAGCAGGACATGGCCGCGTGGGTATGACAGTTGATGAGCCCGGGCATAAGCAGGCCGTGCTCTTCATGGATGACGGGCGCTTCGGCAAATTCGCGGCGCAGCCTCTCGGCCTCGCCGATGGCGACGATGGTATCACCTTTTACGGCAATGCCGCCGTTTTCAACGATGTTCTCCTGGAAACCGTCCGTCAGGAGGTATCTTCCGGTGAAAATACAATCTGCCTGTTTGTGTGTCATGCCGTAGATGTATTGTGGAAGGTTGATGAGCGGGAATGAAAAAGCTATATCCGGGCAATAAGCTCAAATAGGAGCTTTTCCATCCTCGGTTCGATTGCAGCGGCAGTGGCGATGATGTCATCGAGCAGGATGGGCTGAAAATCATCGGGGTTATTGACGTTGGCAATGGCTGAAAGACCAAGAACCTTCAGTCCGCCGTGAACGGCGACCAGCACTTCCGGAATTGAACTCATGCCGACGCCGTCGGCACCGCACTGGCGCAGCCAGCGTGTCTCGGCGGGTGTCTCCAGGCTGGGGCCGGGAATACAGACATAGACGCCGGTGACGACTTTGTCGATGCTGCAGGCCGTGGCGCAGTCCAGTGTTTTCTTTATGAGGGCGCCATCGTAGACCTGGGAGAGATCGGGAAAGCGGGGGCCCCAGGCATCGATATTGGTACCTCGCAGCGGATTTTCCCCGAGAAAGTTGAGATGATCGCGCATGATCATGATCGTCCCCGGCTGAAAAAGAGGGTTGAGGCCACCGGCGGCATTGGTGACAATGAGCGTATGCGCTCCCAGAAGTGAGAGAACGCGAACGGGAAAGGCAACCTCCCGGGTAGAATAGCCTTCATAATAGTGGAAACGTCCCTGAAGTACAGCGAGTTTCTTCCCGCCCAGCCTGGCCATAATAAGGTTTCCGTGGTGGCTGCTTACCGTGGCGGTGGGAAAATCGGGTATTTCGGCATAGGGGATGACGGCATCGGCCTCGAGCTTTTCGGCCAGACCACCCAGACCTGTGCCCAGTTGGAGCAGTATATCCGGTGAGTAGGGCAGCCGGCGTCGGAGGTGTGAGACGGTCGAGTCGACCCGGCTGAGGTAGCTGGCGTCAGTCATTTGTTTCGGTTATGGCATTGGTCTGGACGTATTCTCGTATCAGGTCGCGGTCGGCGGCCATCACCTGGCAGCGGGATTCTTTTTCGAACAGCCCCTCCAGTACATCGGGTACTTTGGGGTCGACCCCGGTGGCTTTTCTCACCGTATCAGCAAATTTGGCCGGGTGGGCTGTGGCCAGACAGATCATGGGGATGTTGCGCTGCTGTCGCTCAAGTCCTGCACATACGCCCACGGCGGTGTGGGGATCCAGCAGATACCCGTGGTCTTTCTTGAAGCTGCGAATGGTTTCCTCGACCTGATCGCCGGTGACGGCGACGGCGTTGAAGTCTCTTTTTATCTGGTCGCGGCAGCCGCTGAGTTGCAAGGACCCTTTCTCGCTGAATTCGACCATGGCTTCTGCAGTCCTGTTACTGTTTTTGTCGAGCAGGTAGTAGAGGTAGCGCTCAAAATTGGAGGCAGCTTGAATATCCATGGATGGGCTGGTTGTCGCTTTCACATCTGCCTTGGAGTAGTCGCCGAGGTTGACGAAGCGGCTGAGAATGTCGTTGTCGTTGGTTGCCAGGATCAGTCTGCGGATGGTTCCCTCGGGCAGCAGATGTTTTGCTATGTATCCAGCGAAAATGTCGCCGAAGTTGCCGGTGGGAACGGAAAAATCCATGGCCTTGTCATTTTCGTGCTTGATCACGTGCAGGCAGCTGTAGACATAGTAGACAACCTGGGCCAGCACCCGTGCCCAGTTTATCGAATTGACGGCACCAAGATGATACTTCTCTTTGAATTCCAGGTTGTTGAATATTTCTTTGACGATGGCTTGGCCGTCGTCGAAGGTGCCTTCAATGGCGATGTTGTAGACATTACCGTCGCCGACGGTGGTCATCTGCCTCTCCTGCACGGGTGAGATGCGGTTGTGAGGGTGGAGGATGAAAATATTGATACGTTCCTTGCCGCGGACGCCGTAGATGGCGGCACTGCCGGTGTCGCCGGAGGTTGCGCCGAGGATGTTGAGATAGCTTTCGTTCTTTTGCAAAAGATACTCGAAGAGGTTGCCGAGAAACTGCAGGGCCACGTCTTTAAAAGCCAGGGTCGGACCGTGAAAGAGTTCGAGAATGTGCAGGCTGCCGTGGTGAACGAGTGGTGTAACCTCGGGCGAAGTGAAACCGGCATAGCTCTTGGCAATAAGGTCCCGCAGGCTGCTGGAGGGGATATCGTCGATGAAGCGGGACATGATTTCAAAGGCCAGCTCTTCATAGCTCAACTCCGACCAGGAGTTGAAGGTATTGGCCCCTATCTTGGGGATGTTCCTCGGCAGCAGCAGGCCGCCGTCCGAGGCCAGGCCCATCATTACCGCCTGGCTGAAGGAAATAGGAGAGATGCCTCCCCGTGTGCTCAAATATTGCATGACGTGTCTCTTACCGTTGTTGTAAAGTTATGAAACATATAGACAGGCCGGCGCTTCTGCTGCGGCAAGCTATTGTGTTTCAATCTCCACCTTTCTGGCATCATGCCATAGTCCTTCGAGGTTGTAGAACTCTCGCTGGTCGTAGTAAAAAATATGGATAACGACGTCGTCGAAGTCGAGGAGCACCCATTTGCCTTCCTCCAAACCTTCGGCATGGGAGGCCTTGATGCGTTTTGAGTGAAGCCCTCCTTCGATGGCCTCGGCGATTCCCTGTACATGGCGGGTTGACCGTCCGTTCATGATGACGAAATAGTCGGTAAAGGAGGAAAGGCCCTGAACGTCGAGTATCACCAGCTCCTCGGCTTTGGCGTCTTCGGCCACTTGGGCGCAGGTCATAGCAAGCTCCAGCCCTGATTTGGAGATATGTTCTTTTTTTAGTTTTTTCATAGTTTTAGTTGGTGACCTTCCGTTATGGCACGCTTCTTATTTTTTTTTCTTCGAGGTTCTGGGGGGAAACTCAAAGGAGATTTTACCATTTTTCGCTAAAAGAAGATAGGCGTCAAAAGGTCTGCGTTTTTTGGAGATAAACCCCTTTATGAGCTCTGTTTTGCCGGAGTTCAGCAGCTGGGATATGATTGATGGCGTTATTTCACGCAAGAGAATTATCTTGCTTATTTTGAGACCGTTTTTGTCGTCGCCCTCAAGAGCGGACTTCGACATGTAGCCTACCGGAGTTTCATAAACTTCGGTATTGTCGACGGGTGATTTTCCCAAAGATTGCTGGGCGGTGATACTGTCGATGTCGAGATCGTCGGTGGAGTTGGCGAAGAGGAAATCAACCTTGTTTTTCTTTAATTGGACCGAGGCGGTGAAAGGCTTGCCTTTCTTGGAAATGAAGTCGCTGAATGGTCCTATGGTCTCGCCCTTGATCAGAGCGCGAATCTCTCGGTCTTCCATTACCCTGCCGCCGAGAACCTTGCGGATAGTGATGGAGTCGTCTTCGGCATGGTAGGCAGTGGGTGACTCGAAATACCGGACACCGTTCATCGGGCTGAAAGAGGCTTCAGGGCGTACTTCTGTGTCGTCGAAGTTGACAATCTGGGAAGTAATGTGCCTTGTCAACTCACGGACCTCCTGCATGAAGATTTCCCTGGTCAATTCTCCCTTAAGGATCTGGTTGAGCTTGTACTCCCATTCTCCGGTCATTTCTGGTGAGGCCAGAACATCGATCTTCATGGCATCGAGCAGAGTCAGCAGTTCGAAAGCCTTGCCTGTCGGCGTCAGGTCCTTGCCTTCACGGATGACATATTTTTCCTTGATCAGTTTCTCGATGATCGCCGCTCGGGTGGCTGGCGTACCCAGCCCGCGCTCTTTCATGGCCTCGGCCAACTCTTCATCCTCCACAAGTTTGCCGGAATTCTCCATGGCGGAGAGGAGCGTTGATTCATTGAAACGCGGCGGTGGTTTGGTTTCTTTTTGCTCTTTGTCGATGTGATCGCAGACAACCTCAACCGAATCGGCAAGAGGCTCGAGCATCGTCCCCTCGCCGCTTTCCTGGACTTTTCCATATATGGCCTTCCAGCCCGGCTCGGTCATTATTTTTCCTTCGGTAAGAAAGGTTTCTTTCATGACCACGGATAGACGTCGGGTGATAAGAAATCTGGCGGCAGGAAAAAACACTGCCAGAAATCGCTGGACAACCATAAGGTATATCTTCTGCTCCGGCTCGCTGAGATTTTTGGGCAGAAGACTGGTGGGAATGATGGCGTGATGGTCGCTGATTTTCCGGTTGTCGAATATGCGCCTGTCCTTTTTTATATACTTTTTCTCCAGGGCGGTCCGGGCGAACTCGCTGAGTTGCCAGCCAAGCTGGCACTCCATGGTTTGGCGGACGCTTTGAACATAGTCTTCGGGGAGATATCTGGAGTCGGTCCTGGGATAGGTGAGCACCTTGTGCCGCTCGTAGAGGGCCTGGGCAATGCCCAATGTGTTTTTGGCCGAAAAGCCGAACCTGGAGTTTGCCTCGCGCTGCAGCGAGGTGAGGTCGTAGAGCTGAGGCGATTTCTGCGAGGACTGTTTGCTTTTCTCCGATACCTTTGCTTTTTTTCCGGAGCATTTGGCTATTATGTCGTCGGCTTTGGCGTCGTCCCATATTCTATCGGCCCGCAGGTGGGGATCCTGGGGATCGGTTGAAAATTCGGGGTCTATCCATTTACCCACATAGGTGTTTTTTTCGTGAGCGAAGGTGGAGAGCAGATTGAAATAGGTGCGGGGTTTGAATTCCTTGCGCGCTTTTTCCCTTTTGACCAGAAGTGAAAGCGTTGGCGTCTGGACCCGTCCGCAGGGGGTGAGAAAGAAGCCGCCGTAACGAGAGTTGAAGCCGGTGAGGGCCCGGGTGGCATTGATGCCAATGAGCCAGTCCGATTCCGAGCGGCAGAGGGCGGTGTCCTCGAGGGGCAGCATTTCGTCCTCGCGGCGCAGGTTGCTGAAGGCTTTGCCGATGGCATCGCTGGTCATAGACTGTAGCCAGAGACGCTGAAACGACTTCTTGGCCACGGAATTGTTCCAGACGTAGCGGATGATGTTTTTAAAGATCAGCTCGCCCTCACGTCCGGCGTCGCAGGCATTGATTATTCTCGATATATCCTTGCGCCGGATAAGCTTCTGCAGGGCGTTGAGCTGTCCCTTGGTGTTTGGGAGGCTTTTGAGTGGAAACTCTTCCGGGAGAATCGGCAGGTCTTCGAGGTTCCACTTCTGGAACTTGCTGTCGATTTCTTCCGGGTAACAGATGGAGACAAGGTGGCCTACGGCAAAGGAGACGACATGGGTGTCGCCTTCGTAGTGGGTCTTGTTTTTTGTGAACTTGCCGGGCAGGGTTTTGACCAGGTCAAGAGCGACGCTGGGCTTTTCTGCTATAATCAGGGTTTTTTCAGTCATGGACTATCTGTGGTGCAAAAGGCTGCCGACTCCGCAAAGATGATGTCTTTGGAACAGAGTGGCATTTATTATGTCGGCGTCTTCCTGCTCAAACGTATATCGAGTATATATACAGTGGGCCGACGTTCAAAGAGAAGTCATTGTTCATCTCTGTTGGCAGTGATTGTCTTTTCCTCGTCCTTTCGGCCGGCCTGAGCTCACCTGGGGAGGCCCCGCCAGGAAAACGCCTGTTCTTGGGCCGGAAAATAGTCAGATGTTCTATAAGCCAGCCGGGTGTTTGTCAATCGCTATTTTTTTTCATACTCTCTACTCAGCCCGGCCAACCGGGTCCCAACGGAACTGTGCAGAGTGTATTCTATGCCTTGCCAGGTAAATGTCAAACAGCTCCGCCATTGTCCGGTTTGAAAAAAGACCCCCTGTAATAACGCAAGACACGGGGAATGATGCACCTTTACCGTAATAAAAGACCTTATCCCTTGACAATCTTCTTGTAAAATGTTTAAATTCTCCGCTTGAGACAGGTCCGTGCGGGCGTAGCTCAGTTGGTAGAGCGCAAGCTTCCCAAGCTTGAGGTCGCGAGTTCGAACCTCGTTGCCCGCTCCACAGAGGTATAGGGTACCGGTGGAGCTGGAATCAGAGGATTCCAGGTATACCGTCGTCAAGACGGGTTTTTGAAAGTGGGCTTTGCCCGCTTTTTTTTATGCCTGTTACCCGGCCCTGTCTGACGATTTTCGATTCGGCCAGACAGGCGGTCGGGTAGTGTTGTGAATAACGTCAGTAGGATGTGATGAGCGAGTTAGTAGTGGACAGAGTGCGTGATTTTGCCGAGGAGCTTCTTCCTTCCATGGGCCTTGAGCTTGTCGAGGTGCAGTTTAGAAGAGAACAGCATGGCTGGGTCCTCCGGGTCTTTATCGATACCGAAGAGGGTGTTACTCTTGAGCATTGCGGCCGGGTCAGCAGAGAGCTGAGCGACTATTTGGACGTCGAAGATATTATTGATCATAAGTACCATCTTGAGGTTTCATCGCCGGGGCTGGAAAGAAAGCTCTATAAGACCGAAGATTTTCGGCGGTTCAGTGGTCAACGGGCGAAAGTAAAGCTCCAGGACCCCGTGGATGGGCAAAAAACCTTTATCGGAGTCATTTCCGGAGTGGACGGTGAGACGATAACCCTCTTGACCGAGCAAGGGGAAAAGCTGCGTTTCACCTTCGATATGGTCAGTACGGCGCGACTTGCTTTGTGACTGGGCGGATGCCTTGTCGAAATATGAATGAGTGTCCGTTCTTAGGAGTTTGGACAAAAACGGTGGAGTAAGAGGATGCTGTCAGACTTAAAACGCATTATCGATCAGATCAGCAGGGATAGAGGATTTGACAAGCGGCTTCTGATTGAGGCAATAGAAGAAGCGGTTGCATCGGCCGCACGGAAAAGACTGGGCAGCCGCAGAGATATCGAGGTTCGCTATAACGAAGAGTATGGAGAGGTTGAGATATTTCAGTTTCGCAGCGTCGTTGAAAACGCCGAAGACGAACAGACGGAAATAGCCCTGGAAGAGGCTGTCAGACTCGACCCTGAGGTACAGCTCGGTGATGAGCTCGGCGAAAAAATGGATAAGATCGAGGATCTTGGCAGGATAGCGGCCCAGTCTGCCAAACAGGTTATCATCCATAAAATGAAGGACGCCGAAAGGGAAGTTATCTACGAGATGTTCAAGGGCCGGATCGGCGAAGTCGTCAGCGGCATCGTCCAGCGCTTCGAGCGCGGCAACATGATCGTCAACCTTGGCCGGACCGATGCTGTGCTGCCCAAGGATCAGCAGATTCCCAAGCGCTCCTTCAAGCAGGGAGACAGGATCCGGGCTTTTCTCCAGGAAGTGCGTCAGACGACCAGGGAGTCACAATTGATCCTCTCCCGGACCTGCGACGATTTTCTCGCCAAGCTTTTTCAGATGGAGGTGCCGGAGATAGCCGAAGGCATCGTCAAGATAATGGGCGTCAGCAGGGAACCCGGGTTTAGGGCCAAGATTGCCGTAAGTTCCATGGAAACCGATGTCGACCCGGTCGGCGCTTGTGTCGGCATGAAAGGATCGCGGGTCCAAAACGTCGTCCAGGAACTGCAGGGAGAAAGAATAGATATCGTTACCTGGAGTCCGGACCCCGCCAAGTATGTATATAACGCCCTGGCTCCTGCCCATGTTTCCATGGTACGGGTGGATGAGGAAAGCCAGTCGCTTCTGGTCGTCGTTCCCAATGACCAGCTTTCGCTGGCCATCGGCCGGCAGGGCCAAAACGTCAGGCTGGCATCCAGACTGCTCGGATGGCGCATAGACGTCAAGAGCGAGCAGCGATATGAGAATCTCGAGGACGAAGGGTACCAGAGCTTACTGTCGCTCGAAGGCATTGAAGAGCCACTTGCCGACCAGCTCTTTGCCAAGGGGATCCTCTCCGTGCATGAACTGGCCAAAGCCAGTGTCGAGATCCTTGTTGTTTTGCGGGCTATCGATGAGGAAATGGCTGAGAGGTTGATCGATGC
>JGI12210J13797_10231874_pt1 | contig 15810 bp, 14 predicted proteins | sample ElkSlonscriptome_3_FD_13797 | JGI IMG/M metagenome (IMG submission 13797)
GTGAAGATCCCCATCGTGGACCTGCTGCGCCAGAAAGATCGCGATTGAAACCTGGAAGCGGCCGCCGGCCGCGGCCGAGAACAAGCAACCCCCTGGGCTTGCTTGGTTGCGGTGCCGCTCGGAGCGGCTCTTGCCACCGATGGCCGCCACGCAATTGGCCCGCGGCCCTGACAGACAAGGCCGGCGAGTCTTCTCGGCGATCGCGATATTGCAATAAACCCCTGACTACTGAGCGAGAAGGATTGATGAGTCTCGTTTTTCTCAGAAGCTTCTTCAGACGCCCGCTCGTGGTTGCCTCGGTCATTCCGAGCTTCCCTGCGCTCGTCGGTCGTGTCGCGCGCCGGTTCGATCTCTCGGCACCAAGGCGCATCATCGAGCTCGGCCCCGGCGAGGGCGTGCACACGCGCGAATTGCTGCGTCGGCTGCCCGCCGGATCGCAGCTCCTGCTCATCGAGATCGATGAGGTTCTGGCGGCGCATCTCAAAGAGTCGTTCGCCGATGACGAGCGCGTCGAGGTTATCCACGGCGAGGCGAATTCGCTGCCTGAACAGATGCAGCAGCGGGGCTGGGAGCACTGTGACTACGTCCTCTCGGGGATTCCGTTCAGCATCTTGCCGCCTGCTAAGAAGACGCCGTTGATCCAGTCGATCTATGACGCGCTAAAGCCGGAGCCACACGCGGCCTTCGTGATCTACCAGGTGACCGCCGAGCTGCGCGACCATGCGCCGATGTTCCCGCGTCTCGAATCCGAGTATTGCCTGCAGAATTTCCCGCCGATGTTCGTGATCTCGTTCTTCAAGACACCCTGAACGAGCCAACGCACCTGCGCTCGACTACATACAACTGATCGCCACCTCGTAGACCCCGCCGATCACCACCCACTCATCCTCGCCCTTGAGCATCCCAGGCAGCAGGCCGTTGAAGAAGAATACCTTCGGCAGCGGCACCTCGGTCTCCAGGATGTAATCGCCGAACTCGCAAGCGCGCTCGCGGTTGCTCGTGAAGCTGTTGAGGTTGTTCAGCAGCACCCGCCGCGGCTGGCCGTTGAACGCGCCGGATCGGTCATCGAGATCGTCGAACACATCGTGCTCGCCGATCCGATTGATGCCCCGATAGAGCGTGAGATGGGTCTCCTCCGGATGCTGACGTACCAGCTCGTACTGGCAATAGGTATAGAGCAGGTCGAGCTGGGCCTCGAGCGCATTGGTGGCATAGAGCCCCTTGGCGCCTTGCATGAGGTATTGGTGGTAGGCCGCGCCCTCGTCGTCGTCGAGAGGACCGCCGTGGTAGCGGGCGAGCAGCCCGAATCGGGTCTCCACCCAATGCTTGAGCACCGCCCCCTCGCGACCGTCGGCGTCGAACGACCAGCCGCGCACCATGCGGAGATAGTTGGCGTTGCGGCGGTACTTCTTGACGCGCGCTGCCGACAGACCGGCGGCCTCGAGATCGTCGAGGCAGAAGTGCGCCGCCATGTAGTCGACAAACCGCTCCGCACGCTCACGCGGATTGTGGATCGGCGCCAGCAGCCGAAACAGATCCTGGTGAAAGGTCCGGATGCCGTCGATCTCGAGCGCGATGGGATGCGTCTGGTAGGTCAGCCCCCCAAGGATGACTGCGGGCAGGTTGCAGCGGTTGAGCGGTAGGCGGGAGTTCGCGGGCAGAGAGGGGGCTGAGTGGGGCATGTCGCAGTTCGAACGCAGGCTGTCGTTAGACACACAATGGCTGTGGCCTTGTTGGCTATCCTACCAATAGAGGAGACCCGAAGAGAAGGACTTTTCCTTTTGAGTTCAGTGCACTAGAAAACTCTACCGGGGGTGGCACGCAGGATGCTTAACGCTTGTCGAGCGAACCATTTGTTCATCGCCCGACAGGGCATTCAACCGGGAGAATCTCATGGCACTGCGTCAATGCGCTATCTACGGCAAAGGCGGAATCGGCAAGTCGACAACGACGCAAAACCTCGTTGCGGGTCTCGCCGAACTCGGCAAAAAGGTCATGATCGTCGGCTGTGACCCGAAGGCCGACTCGACCCGTTTGATCCTGCACGCCAAGGCTCAGGACACCATCATGCACCTGGCCGCCGATGCCGGCTCGGTCGAAGACCTCGAGCTCGAAGACGTGCTACGCGTCGGCTACGCGGACATCAAGTGCGTCGAGTCCGGCGGCCCGGAGCCGGGCGTCGGCTGTGCCGGCCGCGGGGTCATCACTGCGATCAACTTCCTCGAAGAAGAAGGCGCCTACGACGAAGAGCTCGACTTCGTCTTCTATGACGTCCTCGGTGACGTGGTCTGCGGCGGCTTCGCGATGCCGATCCGCGAGAACAAAGCGCAGGAGATCTACATCGTTGTCTCCGGCGAGATGATGGCCATGTACGCCGCCAATAACATCTCCAAGGGCATCGTCAAGTATGCCAGCTCCGGCGGCGTGCGTCTGGCCGGCCTGATCTGCAACAGCCGCAACACCGCCCGCGAGGATGAACTGATCATCGAGCTCGCGCGCCAGCTCGGCACTCAGATGATCCACTTCGTGCCGCGTGACAACGTCGTGCAACGGGCCGAAATCCGCCGTATGACGGTCATCGAGTACGACCCGAGCGCGAAGCAGGCGGACGAGTATCGACAGCTCGCGCAGAAGATCATCGACAACACCAACTTCGTGATCCCGACGCCCATCTCGATGGACGCTCTCGAAGACCTGCTGATGGACTTCGGCCTGATGGACGAAGAAGACGAGAGCATCGTCGGCAAGTCCGCCACCGAAGAGGTCGTCGCCGCCTAAGATCGACCGCTTGGTGCCAATGCCTGCTCCCCGTCCCGCTGTGCCTGGTGCGCAGCCGGGGCAGCGAACAGGCAAAGCCGAGCGCCTCGTGGCAGCCGAACTGTTCCCGTTCCCGTTCCCAACCGAGCGTGCGCCTGCGGATTAGCGGCGGCGCCGATGAGAGGAAAGCCGACATGGCAACAATGTCCCGTGACGAGACCCAAGCCCTGATCCAAGAGGTGCTCGAGGTCTACCCCGAGAAAGCGAAGAAAGACCGCGCCAAGCATCTAGCGGTCAATGATCCGACGGTCGAGCAATCGAAGAAGTGCATCACCTCGAACCGTAAGTCCCAGCCTGGCGTCATGACCATCCGCGGCTGCGCCTACGCCGGCTCCAAGGGCGTGGTCTGGGGCCCGGTCAAGGATATGGTGCACATCTCCCACGGTCCGGTCGGGTGCGGTCAGTACTCGCGCGCCGGCCGTCGCAACTACTACACCGGCATGACCGGCGTGAACACCTTCGGCACGATGAACTTCACCTCCGACTTCCAAGAGAAGGACATCGTCTTCGGCGGTGACAAGAAGCTGGACAAGCTCCTCGACGAGATCCAGCAGCTGTTCCCGCTCGCCAAGGGGATCTCGGTGCAGTCCGAGTGCCCCATCGGTCTGATCGGCGACGACATCGAGTCGGTCTCGAAGAAGAAGACCAAGGAGCTCGACAAGCCGGTCATCCCGGTTCGCTGCGAAGGCTTCCGCGGCGTCTCGCAGTCGCTCGGGCATCACATCGCCAACGACGCGATCCGCGACCATGTCGTGCACAACCGCGACAACGACAGCAGCTTCGAAGTCGGCCCGTACGACGTCGCCATCATCGGCGACTACAACATCGGCGGCGATGCCTGGTCCTCGCGCATCCTGCTCGAAGAGATGGGGCTGAGGGTGGTCGCACAATGGTCCGGCGACGGCACCCTGAGCGAGATGGAGCTGACGCCCAAGGTCAAGCTCAACCTCATCCACTGCTACCGCTCGATGAACTACATCAGCCGGCACATGGAAGAGCGCTACGGTGTGCCTTGGATGGAATACAACCTGTTCGGGCCGACCAAGATCGCCGAGTCGCTGCGCAAGATCGCCGAGTTCTTCGACGAGACGATTCAGGCCAACGCCGAGAAGGTCATCGCCAAGTATCAGGCCGAATACGACGCGATCATCGCCAAGTACCGCCCGCGCCTCGAAGGCAAGAAGGTAATGCTCTACGTCGGCGGTCTGCGGCCACGGCACATCGTCGGGGCGTACGAGGACCTCGGGATGGAAGTGGTCGGCACGGGCTATGAGTTCGCTCATAACGACGACTACGACCGGACCATGAAGGAGATGTCTGATTCGACGCTGCTCTACGACGACGTCACCGGCTACGAGTTCGAGGAGTTCACGAAACGTGTGAAGCCCGATCTGGTCGGCTCCGGGATCAAAGAGAAGTACATCTTCCAGAAGATGGGCATCCCCTTCCGCCAGATGCACTCGTGGGATTACTCAGGTCCGTATCACGGCTACGATGGCTTCGCGATCTTCGCCCGCGATATGGACATGACGATCAACAACCCCTGCTGGAACAGCATGCAGGCGCCTTGGCTCAAGCCCGCCGCGGGCGAGGGCGAGGCACCGATGGCGGCCAGCGCTTGATCGGCTAGCTTGGCGCTGAACGAGACGTAAGGGCCGGTGTCGGGCTCACGGCCGGGCGGCATCGATCGCCCGGACGGCGATCGTAGACCCTCCAGGGACGGATTCTCGGCGGCCGTCGGACGTGAGACCGGCACCGGCCCTCAAAGGTCAGCGCCATAGCCAGAAGCCATCGTCAGAAACTTGAAGTAACCGTTTTCACTCACCGTTCGTCCGCAGATAAGCGGCGCGGCAGGAGCAAACCGATGACCCAGACCGTCGACAAGATCAAGCCCGGCTATCCACTGTTCCTCGACGAGGACTATCAAGCCACCATCAAGAACAAGCGCGAGCTCTCCGAGGAGCGCGTTGATCAGGCCAAGCTCGACGAGACCTTCGAGTGGACCACCACCAAGGAATACCAAGAGCTCAACTTCGCCCGCGAGTCCCTGACCATCAACCCGGCCAAGGCCTGTCAGCCGCTCGGCGCCGTCCTCTGCGCGCTCGGCTTCGAGAAGACCCTGCCCTATGTGCACGGCTCGCAAGGCTGCGTCGCCTACTTCCGCACCTACTTCAACCGCCACTTCAAGGAGCCGATCGCCTGCGTCTCCGACTCCATGACCGAGGACGCAGCGGTCTTTGGCGGCCAAAAGAACATGTTCGACGGCCTCGAGAACGCCAAGGCGCTCTACAAGCCCGAGATGATTGCGGTCTCGACCACCTGCATGGCCGAGGTCATCGGCGACGACCTCAACGCCTTCATCGGCAACGCCAAGAAGGAAGGCCACATCCCGCAGGAGTTCCCCACCCCGTTCGCGCACACCCCGAGCTTTGTCGGCAGCCACACCACCGGCTGGGACAACATGTTCGAGGGCACCATGCGCTACTTCACCCTCAATAGCATGGAAGACAAGGAGGTGGGCAGCAACGGCAAGATCAACCTGGTGCCAGGCTTCGAGACCTACCTCGGCAACTTCCGTGTCATGCATCGGATGATGCAGGAGATGGGCGTCGACTATACCCTGCTCAGCGACCCGACCGACGTGCTCGACACGCCGGCCGACGGCGAATACCGGATGTATGACGGCGGCACCAAGATCGACGAGATCAAGGATGCCCCGAACGCCATCGATACCCTGCTGCTGCAGCCCTGGCAATTGCCGAAAACCAAGAAGTACGTCGACACCGTCTGGCATCAACCGGCCTCGAAGATCGACATCCCGATGGGGCTGGAGTGGACCGATGACTTCCTGATGAAGGTCTCGGAGCTGACCGCCAAAGCGATTCCGGACTCGATCGCGAAGGAGCGCGGGCGCTTGGTCGACATGATGACGGACAGCCATCAGTGGCTGCACGGCAAGAGCTTCGCGCTCTACGGTGATGCCGACTTCGTGATGGGCCTGACCAAGTTCCTGCTCGAGCTGGGTGCCGAGCCGAAGCACATCCTCTGCAACCACGCCAACAAGCGTTGGAAGAAGGCGATGGAGAAGATGCTGGCCGATTCACCCTACGGTCAGAACTCAACCGTCTACATGAGCAAGGATCTCTGGCACCTGCGCTCGCTCTGCTTCACCGATAAGCCGGACTTCCTGATTGGCAACAGCTACGGCAAGTTCATCCAGCGCGACACGTTGAAGAAGGGCAAGGAGCACGAGGTTCCACTAATTCGGCTCGGCTTCCCGATCTTCGATCGGCATCACCTGCATCGGATGACCACCCTCGGCTACGAGGGCGCGATGTACATGCTGACAACGCTGGTCAACGCCGTGCTCGAGCAGTTGGATAAGGAGACGAACGAGATGGGCGTCACCGACTTCGGTTACGACCTGGTGCGGTAACAGCGAAGGCGGCTTACGCCCCGACGAGCGGTTGCACCTTCTCGTCGGGCCGGGCCGCAGAGCTTGCGAGCTCAGGCGACATAAAACGGATGTTTGGCAGAGGTCCCGCCGCCGCCCTGGCGCCCCGGTCAGCGGACGCCGTGAATCCGTCCTTGGAGGCTCGGCGATCGCCATCCGGGCGATCGACGCCGCTGACCGGGGCGCCAGGGCCGCGACTAACGCTTGAGAAACCTCGGCCAGCAGACGTCGCGGATCCGATGCCTGAGCTCGGTGATCACCGCCCTGGTAATCGACACCGCTGAAAGCGGCATCAGGCGGTAAGGACTACCTCAACCTGACGAAGGCTGACATCGAGCCACGGACAACAACGACCAACGACGAGAACGAGACATAACGAAGATGCCCAACGTGATGATCCGCAAGACGGAAGACGGCGGCCTGCTGTTCTACGTCGCCAAAAAGGACATGGAAGAGACCATCGCCAGCGTCGAGACCGACACCAGCGACGCCTGGGGCGGCGCCGTCGAGCTGACCGACGGCTCGCGCTGGTACATCGACCCGGTGAGCCCACCCCCGACGTTCCCGACCACGCTCCGTTTCAAACGCGCGGACGGCTGATCGCCGAGCAAGCTGACAAGCCTTCTCGAGCCCCAGGCCATCGCCTGGGTCTGAGCCAACCTGAACCCCGAGATCGGAGGTTAATCATGGCCCTACAAATCATCCGCGACCTCTGCACCGCCTGCGGCGATTGCGAGTCTGTCTGCCCGACCGACAGCATCACCCCGTTCAAGGGTGTCTACAAGATCGACACCGGCACCTGCACCGAGTGCGACGACGCCGAGCCGCAGTGCCTGGACGTCTGCATGGAAGACGACTGCATCGTTCCAGCCTGATCCGGCATCGGCAGCGTGTCGCGCACCCGCCGACACGCGCTGCCATGCCAGCAGGCTATCGTGATACGACCACTGAGGAGCAACCGATGACCGAATCCGCTCTATCCGACGAGATTGCGCTGCGCATCGGCCTCGCCGCTCGCGCCCTCCCGGACACCGACATCGCCCGGCTCCTGCGCGCCCTCTCCGATGCGGTCGGCCTGCCGCCGACGGCGGCGAGCCTGGACAACTTGACGGTCAAGTCCCTCAAGCAAGCCGCCGACGGCGAGCTCTCGGACATCGACAACGCATCGCTCAAGGAGGCGCTCGCGCGACTCAAAGGCCAAGGCGACACGGCGGTCGAGCCTGCGCCGGAACCCGAATCCTATAGCGAGGGCGAGCTCCCAGGTTCGATCCGCGTTGCCTGCGCCTCCAATGGCGGTGAGCTGCTCGACGGCCATTTCGGCTCCTGTCAGCGTTTTTTGGTCTATCAGGTTGGCCCCAACCAGTTCAAGCTGATCGACTGCCGGGAGATCGACACCTCCGCCGGCGAGTTGCAGGATGACAAGAACGCCTACCGCGCCTCACTGATCGCCGACTGTCAGGTCCTCTATGTCGCGTCGATCGGCGGCCCGGCCGCAGCGAAGGTCGTCAAGCGCGATATCCATCCGATCAAGCGCCCGCAGATGGGCAACGCGCGCGAGCACATCGCGGAGCTTGCCCGAACCCTTACGGACAAGGCGCCGCCCTGGCTCGCGAAGACCATGGGGACCGGTATCGATGGCCGTGTCCGCTTCGAGCGGTCGCCGGAAGAGGTTTGAGCGGCCGTGATACCCAAAGCACGCCAATTTGATGGCGGGGCATAGCGGAAGGTCGAGCGGCGGCGAGCGGAGGGTGTCGACGGCATGGATGCCGTCGTCAAGCCTACAGCGATGGATTCACGGCGTCCCCCGCTCGCCGTTGCCCGACCCGGAGCGTGTTTGCAACGCCGAAAACGGATCTGCGATGGGTATTGTTGTGAAAGAGCCTGGAGCCGCGGACAGGAGCAGCAAAACGCCATGATCACCTCGACCTTTCTTAATCAGATCGAGACCATCGTCAGCCGGGCCGGGTTGAGCACCGAGTCGGTCATGGCCCTGCGCGAGGCCTTTCCGGATCATCACTTCACCCATTGTCTGGATGACGACATCAGCGCCGGAATCACGCCGGTTCGAGAGTCCGAGGGTTTCAACCTGTACCTGATCGACGGCAACGAGCACTGTCTGCGATTCACGCGGGACCTCGACAGTGCCACCGGCCTCGTCCTCGCCGAGGTCAGCGACGAGGAGTGACGCGAGGGTCCAACTGCCAACCGCTCAGGGCTCCACAGCCGGCAGGCGTTCGAGCAGCGGGTCCCAGCGGATCACAACATCGTCGAGCACGGCGACCGGCGTTTCGCCACCCAACTCTGAGACGTCGGGCTTGCCGTAGTGCCCCTGCTGGTCGAGCCGATAGACGGTGAGCACACGATCGATCGGGTGCACCAGCCAATACTCGCGCACCCCGGCGCGCTCGTAGATCCGCAGCTTACGCACTTGATCGTGTCCCGCCGTTCCGGACGAGAGCACCTCGACGGCGAGGTCCGGCGCTCCCCGCACGCCGCGCCGGTCGGTCTTGCTGGCATCACAGACCACCAGCACATCCGGCTGTACGACCGTGTCGACCTGCTCGTCCGCCTCGTCGCCCTTGGGAAGGCGGACATCGACCGGTGATACATACGCGCGACAAGGCGTATCGCCCAACTCCTGCCGCAGCTGATAGTAGATCTCACCGACAATGTCCTGATGGTCCAGGGTCGGCGCCGGAGCCATTAGATAGGCGACGCCGTCGATCAGCTCGTAGTGCACATCTTCCGGCCACGTTAGATATTCGCCGTAGGTATGGTAGTCCCTATCCCGCTGAGGTAACCCCATCGCTCTCTCCGGTGCAATTGATGAATCTTTCGACGGTCGGGTCTGACGGCAGCCCTTGATACAGCGCCCGACCGATCCCTTCGGCCCAATCGATCGGCCGCATTTCAGGCTCACGAACGAGCATACCACCGCAGCCAGGCGGCACCCGTCGCACCACAGGTGGCGCTGGCGACATTCGCTTGTCATAAGTGCGACAACGGCGTTGTGACGACTTTTCGTTTTCTTTGATTATCAATCGGATAAGCTCGCTGATTCTCTAGGCCCGTGACTTGCTTGGTGCTAAGGCAATGCGGATTCTCAATCACATTGCACGGCGGCGAATCAGCGCAGCAGCCGTCACCAACACGAGCCTGGAGCCAGACCATGTGGGACTACTCGGACACCGTCAAACAGCACTTCTTCAACCCGCGCAACGCCGGAGCCATCGCTGACGCCAATGCTATCGGCGAGGTCGGCTCGCTCTCCTGCGGCGATGCGTTGCGCCTGACCCTAAAGGTCGACCCGACCACCGAGACCATCCAAGACGCCGGCTTCCAGACCTTCGGGTGCGGCTCGGCCATCGCATCCAGCTCGGCGTTAACAGAGATCATCAAAGGCATGAGCCTCGAAGAGGCGCTGCAGGTCAGCAATCAGGACATCGCCGATTATCTGGACGGCCTGCCGCCCGAGAAGATGCACTGCTCGGTGATGGGCCGCGAAGCGCTGCAATCGGCCGTTGCCAACTACCGCGGCGAGGTCTGGAGCGACGACCACGAAGAAGGCGCGATGGTCTGCAAGTGCTTCGCTGTCGACGAGGTCCTGATCGAAGAGACCATCCGGGCCAACAACCTGAGCAGCGTCGAAGAGGTCACCCACTACACCAAGGCTGGCGGCGGCTGCTCGGCCTGTCATGAAGGTGTCGAGGAGATCCTCACCCGCGTGCTCGCCGAGCAAGGGCGCCGCTTCGAGCCTTCCTCAGGGCCAGCGAAGGCCCCCGAGCGCCAGCGCGTCGCGGTCGGCATCCCGGTCATGCCTGCGCGGCCGCAGACAACTCAGCAGACGATTCAGGGCCGCGACCACGCGCCCACCGCCCCGGCCCCGGCCCCGGCCCCGGCCCCGGCCCCGGACCTTGGGGAGACCGAGCGCAGCAGGCCGAGCCTCAGCAACCTTGCCCGAATCCGGCGCATCGAGCAGACCATCGAGTCGATCCGGCCGAACTTGCAGCGCGATCACGGCGACGTCGAGCTGATCGACATCGAAGGCAACGACATCTTCGTCAAGATGACCGGCGCTTGCTCCGGCTGTCAGCTCGCATCGGTCACGCTCGGCGGCATCCAGGAGCGCATCTGCGAAGACCTCGGTGAGCTGGTGCGGGTGCTCCCGGCACAGGCGATGGCGAGAAGCGCCTGAGCGCCGTGTCCAGGCAATGGACCCCGCACGCAATCTTCAATCCCTGAGCGAGACCGACCATGATGCCTAGCCAGCAGACAAACCCCGGGATTTACCTCGACAACAACGCGACCACGATGGTCGCACCCGAGGTCGTCGAGGCCATGCTCCCGTACTTCACCGAGCAGTTCGGCAACGCCTCCTCGATGCACCAGTTCGGGGACCGCGTCGGGCGCGCAATCAAGACGGCGCGCCAGCAGGTCCAAAGGCTGCTCGGCGCCGAACTGGATTCGGAGATCATCTTTACCTCATGCGGCACCGAGTCCGATTCGACCGCGATTCTCTCGGCGCTCAAGGCCCAGCCCGAGCGGCGCGAGATCATCACCACCGTCGTCGAGCATCCGGCGGTGCTTAGCCTCTGCGAGCATCTCGAAAAGGACGGCTATCAGGTCCATTACCTGAAGGTCGACGCGAACGGCCGGCTCGATCTCGACCAGTACCGAGCCTTGTTGAGCGAGCGCGTCGCCATCGTCTCGGTGATGTGGGCCAACAATGAGACCGGCACCCTGTTCCCCATCGAGGCAATGGCCGAAATGGCTCGCGCTGCCGGGGTGATGTTCCATACCGACGCGGTGCAGGCCGTCGGCAAGGTGCCGATGGACCTGAAGACCACCGCGATCGACATGCTTTCGCTGTCGGGCCACAAGCTGCATGCGCCGAAAGGCATCGGCGTGCTTTATCTGCGCCGCGGGACGCGTTTTCGGCCATTGTTGCGCGGCGGTCATCAGGAGCGCGGCCGCCGCGCCGGCACCGAGAACAGCGCCTCGATCGTCGCGCTCGGCAAGGCCTGCGAGCTCGCCCAAGCCCATATCGATGCCGAGCGGTCGGAGGTCGCTGCGCTGCGCGATCGCCTCGAGCGCGAGATCCTGGACGCGGTCCCGAACAGCTTCGTCACCGGCGACCCGAGCAATCGGCTGCCGAACACCAGCAACATCGCCTTCGAGTTTATCGAGGGCGAGGCGATCCTGCTGCTGCTCAACAAGCTCGGCATCGCCGCCTCCAGCGGCTCCGCATGCACCTCAGGCTCGCTCGAACCGAGCCATGTGATGCGGGCAATGGGCATCCCCTACACAGCGGCCCATGGGACCACCCGCTTCTCGCTCTCGCGTTACACGACGCTCGCGGAGATCGAGCAGGTGATCGCCGCCGTGCCGCCCGTCGTCGCCCAGCTGCGCAAGCTCTCGCCGTACTGGCAAGGGGATGCGGCGGCGACCGAGCAGCGCTTTCAACCCTCCTACGCTTAGCGATCATCTGCCGTGGGCGCGCTGGCGCGTTCTGTGATGCATGCCACAGTAACGCCCGCGGCGCCCACGGAGCCAGTCGGGAGCGGCTAAACTCCAAGACATCCGGCTGCCACAAACCGATCGAACACCGTGATCCTACCGCCGCGCGCGGTACCCGCAAACGCCGAGGGCCTTACGGAAGAAGCCAGCGCACGCGCGTGGACCAGCGCCCCGCATAGCCCTAAGCGATCAGTGCCCGCGCGGCGCGATACTCGCCGCTGCCAGGCCATCCCCATCCCCCGCGCGAGCGTTGCGCTTGCGGCTCGCAATGGGCGCGGCGCAGAAAGGTCCCCGGGACAGGATCGCCGTTCCCGCTGTCTCGTCATGCCTGGATTGTCGTGAGCAACGACGATACCGCAACCATCATCGTCGTCGAAGACGACAAGCGCATGGGGCTCGCGCTGAAACGCAATCTCTCGAAGGCGGGCTATCAGGTCACGCATGCCGACAGCAGCCAATCGCTGCGCCAGGCCTACCGTCGCCATCAGGCCCATCTCGTCCTGCTCGATCTGAATCTCGGCGGCGAAGACGGCATCGACATCGCCCGCGAGCTGATTGCGACCACCTCGGCGGCGGTCATCATCATCACTGGGCGCCAGGATCTGCAGGATCGCATCGAAGGTCTCGACGCCGGCGCCGACGACTACATCGTCAAGCCGTTCGCGATCGACGAGGTCCTCGCTCGGATCCGCGCGGTACTGCGTCGCCGGGCCCTGGAGAGCACCCCATCGGAGACCATCGAGCTCGGCCGCTTCCGGCTCGATCCCACCACTCAATCCCTCTATCGCAACGGCGGTGCATCGCCGTTGCTGACGCTCACCGGGACCGAAACTCGCATGCTGGGTATCCTGATGCGGCAGCCCGGCCGCGCAGTCAGCCGCGAGCGTCTCGGTACCCGCGGCGCGCCCGACGCGTTGGACCGCGCCACCGATGTGCACGTCGGCAATATCCGGCGCAAGCTGCGCCAAGGCGGAGTGACCCAGCTCGTGATCTCGCCGGTGCGCGGGTTCGGCTACCGGTTGCTACACGAAACGCCGGAGGCGGAGACGCCGGAAGCCGAAACTCCAGACAGCGACTGAATCGCCGCTGTCGGCAGCCTCGCCTGGGGGACAGGTTTAGGCACAGGCGCGCCGCGCCCGACTTCAGCCTGCCTCCGGCCACCCTCCAGGTTCACTACCGCTCGCCGGCAGTCCTGTTCAACTTTGCCTGTCGTCGCTCCTCGTTGCGAGTCCAGACTGTTCGTCCCGCGCGCTCCGCGTTGCACCGCGCACACGCGGCAACAGCGCCCTCAGCCACAGCCAATCTTGTGACCCAGTCGAGATTTCGATTGCGGTCTGCCAGCCCCCCCACTGTTCTTAACAAGTCTTTACCGAGGCGAGATTCGGCTGGACTAGGCTATGGGTACAGGGTTTCCGGCGCTGGAATGCCGGTTCCGACCCCAACCGCGCAGCACCGGCTCAACGCCCCAATGCGAACCCCCAAAAGCGGCGACCTCGAACCAGGCCATTGACCTCACCGTACGATGCGCTCGCCGACCCAACAATCGTTATTGATCATCGGAGCATCCAACGACATGGTTTCGGAAATGAAGGTAAAAACCCTGCTGTCGATCGCCTTTGGCATCATGATCTTCTTTATTGCGGTGATCGGCTTCGTCGGCATCGTCAACGTTAACACTCTGCGCGATAGCGTCGGAGACATCGCCACCGACAAATTCCCTAAGACCGTTTGGGCGAACGACATCATCAATGCGACGAATGCCATCGCCCTCGCCATGCGCGATGCCGTCCTGACCCAGAATCCCCAACAGAGAATGCAGCAGCTGGAGCGCATCGAGCAAGAAAAGGCTAAGGCATTGTCGAACCTGCGCCGGCTCGACGCGGTCATCACGACCGCTGAAGGGAAAGAGAAACTCGAGGTGTTGACTCAGGCCCGCAACGAAACCGTTGCCTACTATGAGCGCTTTGCCGCGCTGGTCACCGCCAATGAGATCGGCCAGGCGGAGGCGATGCTGCTCAACGAGATTCGCCAAAGTCAGCAGGCCTATCGGAGCGCAACCTCGGCACTGATCGGCTATCAGGAAACCCTGATGAACCAAGCGGGCGCGGCCGCCGGGAAGCGCGCAAGCATGACAGCGTCCATGATCATCGGCGTCGGTGGTGCGGCACTGCTGATCGCCGGGCTGGTCGCGTTCTGGATCACGCGCAAACTGCTCACGCAGCTCGGTGGCGAGCCCAGCTACGCCGCGAACCGTGTCAACGAGATCGCAGCCGGCAACGTTGACGCACCGATTGAGCTCAAAGAGGGCGACGAGACCAGCCTGCTCGCTTCCCTGAAGAAGATGCAGGACGTCCTCCAGCAGGTCACCTCGGATCTGCTGGCATTGACCGAGCGCCACAACGAGGGCTGGATCTGGGAGACCGTCGACACGAGCCGCTATCCGGGCGCCTACGCCGAGCTCGGCGATCGGATCAACAAGCTGGTCCGCGAACATATCGACACCAAGATGCAGATCGTCGAAGTGATCACCGAGTATTCACGCGGTGACTTCTCGTCCGACATGCCGCAACTGCCGGGCGACAAGGCCAAGATCACCGAGGCCGTCAGCTCGGTCAAGCAGGGCCTGCTCGGCGTCAGCCAGGAGATCAAGACGATCGCGAGCGCCGGCTCCGCGGGTAACTTCTCCAAGCGCGGCGACGCGGATCAGTACGATTTCATGTTCCGCGACATGATCAACGACCTGAACCAACTGATGGAGAACTGCGAGGTCGGCTTCGGAGACGTGATGCGCGTCTCGCAATCGATCTCCGAAGGCGACCTGACGCAGACGATCACCAAGGACTACCCCGGCGTCTTCGGTCAGACCAAGACCACGATCAACGGGACGGTCGAAAAGCTCCGGGAGCTCGTCGGCCAGATCAAGCACTCGGCCGAGTCGATCACCTCTGCGTCCAACGAGATCGCCTCAGGCAACCAGAATCTGTCGGCACGCACCGAGCAGCAGGCATCGAGCCTGCAGGAAACCGCCGCGAGCATGGAAGAGATCACGGCAACGGTGAAGCAGAACGCATCCAACGCCACCCAGGCCAACCAGGTCGCCGTCTCGGCATCGGACGTCGCCGAAAAAGGCGGCGAGGTGGTGCGCGAATCGGTCGCGACGATGCAGCAGATCTCGGAGGTCTCCAACAAGATGTCCGACATCATTACCGTCATTGACGGTATTGCGTTCCAGACCAATATCCTGGCGCTCAATGCGTCGGTCGAGGCGGCCAGGGCCGGCGAGCAGGGCCGCGGGTTCGCGGTCGTCGCCACCGAGGTGCGGAACCTGTCGCAGCGCACCGCCAACGCCGCCAAGGAGATCACCGGCCTGATCACCGATGCGGTCGCGAAGGTCCAGTCGGGAACCAACCTTGTCGACGATACCGGCAAGCGCATGGAAGAGATCCTGACCGCCGTCAACCGCGTCACCGACCTGATGGGCGAGATCTCGGCAGCCAGCAAAGAGCAGTCATCGGGGATCGAGCAGGTCAACACCGCGACGAGCGAAATGGAGGCGGTGGCACAACAGAATGCCGCATTGGTCGAGGAGGCAGCGGCCGCCGCGAGCTCACTGGACGAGCAAGCGAAGAGCCTCGCCACCGCGGTCTCGGCCTTCCGGCTCGATACCAACATCGCCCCGCTCGCGCTGCCGGCGGCATCGAACAACGGGAAGAGCGGTGCACCGCCGAGCATGCCGGCTCCCACGAAACAGACCGGTAATGCGGGCGCGACCATTCGCCCCTTCCGAGCAGGCAGCGCCCGCCGCGTCGATCGCATCGCGAGCGAGGGGGCGACCGCCGAATGGGTGGAGTTCTGATAGACCGGCAATAATTCACCCACTCGACGGAACCGCTGAAGGATTCAGCGCAGCCGGTGCGGGGAAGGAAGCCCCGCCACGTTAACGGCCCGACGCCTCTGAGCCTCACTCAACAGGGATCGATGGCTCTTTGGTGCTCCGCCCGAGCGACGCCGCCAGACCCGAT
>JGI12210J13797_12250097_pt1 | contig 15800 bp, 11 predicted proteins | sample ElkSlonscriptome_3_FD_13797 | JGI IMG/M metagenome (IMG submission 13797)
CAGTCCCCGGTTTTGCGCTTGGTCCAGGCTGTGCCTTGGAGGCTGAGCTGGCGCGCACCTCGTTGCCGGCGCCAACGCGAGTGGCCGCGTTGACGTTGGGTCCGCCCTTCGCCCTACCCTTCGCCACCGACACCCTCGGCAGCCTTGGGCGCGGTCGCCGCGGCGGGTGCTTCGTCCGGCACAGCGTCGACGTTGGCGTCGACGCCCGAGGTGACATCAGCACCGTCGCTGGACCCAGTGCCCGACTGGACCGACTCAACCGGCGCGGCGATCGCCCGGGTCTCGGCCGCGGACGATGCTGTCGCCACGGACCCGGGGTTGCCGCCCACCTCCACCACCACCAAGCGATCGGGATGGACTCGACGCCTGTAGGCGTCGCGGATCTGCTCCTTGGTCACCGCGGCCACGCGCCCCGTGAACTGATCGAGATAGTCGAGGGGCAAGTCGTAAAAGCCGATCATGGCCAGGTACTGCACCACCTTGCTGTTGCTTGCGATGCGCAGCGGGAATCCGCCAGTGATGTTCTTGACGGCGGCGTCGAGTTCGTCGTCCGTCGGTCCTTCATCGACAAATCGCTGCAGGGTATCGATCAGGACACCGCGCGCCTCGTCGGCCTGGCTATTCTTGGTCTGGAGACCCAGGATCATCGGCCCGCGCTCTGCCATGGGCGCGAAGTAGCTATAGACGCTGTAAGACAGGCCCCGCTTCTCTCGCACCTCGTGCATCAGGATCGACACCAGGCCACTACCGCCGAGGATGTGGTTGCCGACGTAAAGCGGAAAGTAGTCCGGGTCGCCTCGGCTCATCCCCGGCTGTCCGGCATAGAGGTGCGTTTGGCTTGACGGAAACTCGATCTGGGTCAAAGCGCGGGCGTCCGGATCACCGACCTCGGGCAGCGGCGCTGGCGCCTCGCCTTGGGGCAACTCGGCGGAGATCCGATTCGCCAAGTGTTCTGCCTCGGAACGGCTCAGGGCACCGACGATGGCAATCGTGGCGTTGGCCGCGGCGTAATAACGCCCATGAAAGGCCACCAAGTCGTCACGCGTCAGCCCGCTGATGCTGTCTGCCGTGCCGCTGGGATCGGCTGCGTAGGGGTGCGTGCCGTACACTGCCTTGTACAGAGCCCTGCTACCGACGCTCGCCGGGTCCTGTTCGGCCAGCCGCAGCGCCACCAGCCGATTCTGGCGCACACGCTCGAAATCCTCCGGCGGAAACGCGGGCTGCGTCATCACCTTGGCCATGGTATCGACGGCGGGCTCCAGCTGCGACTCGTCGGTGAGGCTACGCAGCGTGACCCAGGCCATGTCCCGCTCCGCACCGGTACCAAGTTCAGCGCCGACGGACTCGATTCGCTCAGCGATGGCATCGGCATCCAGGTCCGCCGCACCCTCGGTGAGCATGTCGGCGGTCATGGATGCAAGCCCAGGCCACTCGCCGTCGCGGGCGCTGCCCGCGTTGAACACCACCCGGACATCGACCATAGGCAGGTCTGCCGCCTCGACGAACAACACCTTGGCCCCGTTCGCGGTCTGCCAGGTCTCGATCTGCGGCGTCGCCGTCGCAGTCACAGAAGCGGCGAGTGTGAGGAGGCCGACCACGAGCGCGATCGGGCGCCGCATGCTGCGCTTCATGTCAGCGTACATTCGCATGTCCTCCCAGGTTCACCGCGGCACGTTGCTGATGGTCGCCGAGGGGCTGCGGCTCGAGCATCGCCACTGTGCGCGCGTCCTCTGTCAGGTATTTTTGCGCCACCGCCTGGATCTGCGCCGGCGTCACCTCCGAGAGCCGTGCCACATAGTCGTCCGTCAGTTCCCAGCCCAGGCCGACGGTCTCGAGCTGCCCCAGCTGCATGGCCTGATAGAAAACACTGTCTTTTTCGTAGACCTTGGCGGAGATCAGTTGCGCGCGGATGCGGGCCAATTCGTCATCGGCTACTGGGCTGGTCCGCAGCCGCTGAATCTGGGCCAGCAGGGCCTGCTCAACGTCCGCGAGGCTGTGGCCTTTGGCGGGGCTGCCGCTCAGTAACAGCATGCCCGGCAGGCGCGTGAAGGCGTTATAGCTGGCGCCAGCCGATGCGGCGACACGCTGTTTGCGAATTAGCTCGCGGCTCAAGCGGGAGCTGCTACCGCCGTCGAGCACCGATGCGAGCATTTCCAGCGCATAGGGTTCCCAGTCCGCTTCGGCATGACCCAGAGCGGGGGTCTTGTATCCAACGATGAGGTAGGGCTCCTTCGCCGGGGCCTTGACGGTGAGCCGCTTTTCACCGCGCTGTTTCGGTTCGGCGCGGGGCTTTGGCGCGGCGATCTGCTCCGGATGCAGCGGCCCGAAGTGCTGCTCGGCCAGCGCGAAGACCTGCTCCGGGTCGACATCGCCGACCACCACCAGCGTCGCATTGTTCGGCGCATACCACTGCCGATACCAGTCGCGCAGATCCCCCACCTGCATGGAGTCGAGATCGCTGGCCCAACCAATGATCGGGCTCCGGTAAGGCGACGCCTCATAGGCCGCGGCATTGAATTGCTCGAAGGTCAGCGATTCCGGGTCGTCGTCTGTACGCAGCCGACGTTCTTCCTTGACCACCTCCAATTCCTTCAGGAACTCCTCCTTCGGCAGGGACAGACGGCGCATGCGCTCCGCCTCAAGCTCGAAGGATACGGCCAGCCGATCGGCAGCCATGGTCTGGAAGTAGGCGGTGTAGTCTCGACCCGTGAAGGCGTTCTCGTCGCCGCCGTTGGCAGCAATGATGCGGGAGAACTCGCCTGGCTCCAAATTCTCCGTTCCCTTAAACATCATGTGCTCAAGTACATGTGAGACCCCCGTGAAGCCGCCAAACTCATAACTGGAGCCCACTTTGTACCAGACTTGCGAGGTGACGATGGGTGCGCGATCGTCGCGCTTGACTAGCACCTTCAAGCCGTTGTCCAGTACCTTCTCATGCACGACCGCAGAGGCTTCCGGCGCCGTGGCCGTGACGGCCTCCACCGGCAGCAGCGCGATGCACAGCGCGGCAACAATAATTCTCATGGCACGACCTCATTATTCACTTGCTGTGGCTCTTGTTAGCGCCGAGTTGGCGCCGTATCGACTCGTATGCAATGGCTCGGATGCGCCGCACGTCCGCCTTCGAGGCGATCCGTCAACTGGGACCGACAACGCTCAGCGCTCGGTTCTGATAGCATTCCGTCGGTAGGCCTACAGGCCCGGTAAAGCGACGCCGTCGACCGGACTCGCTAGCGCCGCGGGGCGCCGATCCGATGCCGACCGAGGTGCGAGCGCACGACCCGATCGCCTTCGTTCAGGAAATTCCAGGGGCTTGCGCCGCGCCGCGAACCCGGCCGAAACCAACCACAGGCCTCGCACTCCGGCACGATACGCCAGCCACGAAGCAACAGATACTCAGCAGCATGTTCGGATTCGGAAGAAAGAAGCAAGCGAAGAACGCACCAGCGTCCACCAGCATTGAGACCGAAGCGCCGCCTTCGGTCGCGCCCGAGCCAATCCCGCAGCGTGCTCCGGAGAAGGCGCCCGAACCGCCTACGCCCGCGCTGGAGCGAGCGCCGGCCAAGGCGCCTCCCGCTCAGCCCGGCGCCGGCATCGACCGCGGGCGACTGGCGCGGGCTATCGACGAGGCCGCGGCAGCCAAGGCCATCGCCGAGGCGCAACCCAAGCGGCGCCTGCTCGGCAGCCTCAAGGATGGCCTGGCACGGACCCGTGCCGTGCTCAATGCCGATGTGGGTGATCTGGTCATCGGACGTACCGAGATCGACGAAGACTTGTTGGAAGAGCTGGAGATGCTTCTGCTGACCGCCGACGTCGGCGTACCGGCGACGACCCGAATTATCGAAGACCTGGGCTATCGCATCAAACGGCGCGAAGTGGTCGATCCGGACGCCTTCCTGCGCGCCCTGCGTCGAGAACTCGCGGCCATCGTGGTGCGCAACGACGCGCCGGTGCGTCAGGCAGCACCCGGCAGGCCCCAGGTGATTTTGATGGTGGGGGTCAACGGCGTCGGCAAGACGACGAGCATCGGCAAGCTGGCAAGACAGCTCAAGGACGAGGGCAGCAGCGTCATGCTGGCCGCGGGCGACACCTTCCGCGCCGCCGCGGTGGAGCAGTTGCAGGCCTGGGGCGAGCGCAACGACGTGCCCGTGATCGCACAGCATCAAGGCGCCGACCCCGCATCCGTCATCTACGACGCCTTGCAGGCAGCGACCGCACGCGGCGTCGACGTGCTGATTGCAGACACCGCGGGCCGTCTGCACACCAAGACCAACCTCATGGAAGAACTACGCAAGATCGGCCGAGTACTGAAGAAGATCGACCCGGGTGCTCCGCACGAGGTGATGCTGGTGGTGGACGCAACCACGGGTCAGAACGCCTTGCATCAAGCGGTGCAGTTCAACGAGATCCTGCCGCTGACTGGCATCACGCTGACCAAGCTCGACGGCACCGCCAAAGGCGGCATCCTGTTCGCGATCTCGGAACGCCTGAATGTACCGTTTCGTTTCATCGGCATCGGTGAACGCATCGAAGATTTGCGCCATTTCGACGCCGATGAGTTCCTGGACGCACTGCTGGCACCATGAAATTGGAAGTGCCGAGGGCCGAGGGCCGAGGGCCGAGGAAAGATTTCACTGTCGGCGCTGACCCGTGTCTCCTTGTCCGGCGCGCGGTTGCGGTGGCGAGTCCGGCGGCATCGGCAGCGCCGCTCGCAACTGTCTCGTTGGTGGGCCGTTGACGTGATCCGATTCGAACAGGTCACCAAGCGCTATCCGCAGCGCGGCGACGCGTTAAAGGGTCTCAGCTTCGCGCTGGAGCCCGGGGAGATGGTTTTTCTGACAGGACATTCTGGCGCGGGCAAGAGCACCTTGCTGCGCCTAATCGGCCTGCTCGAGCGCCCAACCCGCGGCCGCGTGACGGTCAACGGGCGCGACCTGGCCAGCCTGTCCCGACGCCACATTCCAGCGCATCGACGCGAGATCGGCATGATCTTCCAAGAACACCGACTCCTGCCTGAGCACAGCGTCTTCGACAACGTCGCTTTGCCGTTGGTGGCCGCCGGCATGCATCGGCGCGAGATCGGTCGGCGCGCCCGCGCGGCTCTCGACCAGGTGGGCTTGCTGCGCTTTGAGCGCGCACTGCCGCTGACGCTATCGAGCGGCGAACAACAACGCGTCGGCATCGCGCGCGCGGTGGTCGGGCGACCGCCGGTAATCCTCGCCGACGAGCCGACCGGCAACCTCGACCCAGCGTTGTCTCGGGAGATCTTTCACCTATTCGAGCGCTTCCATCAGGTCGGCGTCAGCTTGCTGATCGCGACGCACGACATGGAGTTGATCGCATCGATGGGCCACCGCACCCTGCGCCTGCACGAGGGCCGCCTGGTGGCCGATTCCGGCAACTGGTGAACGCATGCCTAGGGCACCGAAACACCGAACCAGCCGCAACCGCTTGCTCGTCATGCTCCAGTGCTGGGCCAGCCATCATGCCAACGCGGCCCTTGAGACCTTCGCCCGGCTGGTCCGATCACCGCTGGCGACCGCGATGACAGTCGCCGCAATCGCCATCGCATTGGCACTGCCTGCGACGCTGTTCGTCGTGCTGGACAACCTGGAGCGTCTCGGCGGCGGCTTGCAACGCGGCGCGGGCCTTTCGGTGTTCCTGCAGCCGGAACTCGACGAGGCGCGCGCGGACGAACTGGCAACACGCCTACAGGCACACGCTGAAATCACCCGCATCGACGTGATCTCCCGCGAGCAGGGCTTGGCCGAATTTCGCGACTATAGCGGCCTCGGCGCGGCACTCGATCAGCTCAGCCAGAATCCGCTGCCGGTGGTGATGGCCATCTACCCGGCACCCCAGGCGCAGGCGGCGGAACCGCTTGCCAAGCTGGCGGCATCGTTGGAGGCACTGACCGAGGTCGACTTCGCGCGGCTCGATACGCAGTGGACGCAGCGTTTCAACGCCATCATCGCACTGACGACCAATGCCGCGCGACTCCTTGCAGCGGCCCTGGGGCTGGCGGTCTTGCTCGTGGTGGGCAACACCATCCGCCTGGAAATCGAAAACCGCCGCGGCGAAGTCCAGGTCATGGACCTGGTCGGCGCCACACCGGCCTTCATTCGCAGACCATTCTTGTACAGCGGCGCCTTGCACGGGCTGCTCGGCGGAATAGTTGCCTGGATAATGGTAAATCTGTGCAGTCACTTGCTGCAGGGCCCGGTAGGTCGACTGGCGTCGCTGTATTCCACCGACTTCGCCCTCACGAGCCTCGACCTGCACGCGACCTTGGTCCTGCTGGCAGGCGCTGTCGCAATGGGAACCCTCGGCAGCTGGCTGGCGGTCGGACAGCATCTGAGCCGGATCAATCCGCACTGAGCGGTGCCGATTGCGACGGGCCGCGGACATCGCACAGCGGCCCGGCCCGCTTTAGTTCGGAATTTTCTTATTATAAACCGAAAATCATCGTAAAATTGACTTCCGATCCCGGTTTGCCCCATGCTTCGTACCTAGGTATGCGCCCGTCGGGCAGTAACACTGCCCATGGCCTCAGCACAACCGCCAAGGTTTCGGGCTCGAAATGACCTAGGCAAACGTTTCGCCTACGACTAAACTCGGGACATCGAGGATTTGTCCATCCTTTGCCACAGGAACTTTCCGTTCAAAAGCCGCTCGAAAACCCTGTCCTGGATATTGTCAACCAGCCGACACAGTGCTAGCATTATTTCCTACTAAATTACTTGGGTATCGCCGCAATGACTGACGCCACGACCAACGACATCGCAACGATCGGCTCGCTGTCGACGGGAACCATCGACGCCTACATTTCCAGCGCCTACCAGATCCCGGTACTGACATTGGACGAGGAACGCGAGCTCGCGCTGCGCCTGCGGGATCAGGGCGACATGATGGCAGCGCGCCGTCTGGTGCTTTCCCATCTGCGCTTCGTCATTCGCATCGCTCGCGGCTATCTGGGCTACGGCCTACCGCTGCCCGACCTGATTCAGGAGGGCACAGTCGGTCTAATGAAGGCGGTGCGCCGCTTCGAGCCCGATGTGGGCGTGCGCCTGGTGTCGTTCGCCGTGCACTGGATTCGCGCCGAGATCCACGAGTACATCCTGCGCAATTGGCGCATCGTCAAAGTGGCCACGACGAAGGCACAACGTAAGCTGTTCTTCAATCTGCGCAGTTCCAAGAAGCGCCTCGGCTGGTTCACCAAGCAAGAGGTGGATGATGTGGCGGCGGACCTGGGCGTAAAACCCGAAACGGTGCTTGAGATGGAGTCGCGGCTGTCCAGCCATGACATGGCGTTCGATGGACATGACGATGACGACGACGACGGCCCATCTGCCCCGTCCACCTACCTTCCCGATATGAGCATGGAGCCAGCCACAGCGCTCGAGCGCGAGGACAGCGCCACCTATCAAAGCGACCGGCTCTTCGCCGCCCTCGAGGGGCTGGACGAGCGCAGCAAGACGATCTTGCGGGAGCGCTGGCTCAATGAGAAGAAGCAGACGTTGCACGAACTCGCGCAGCAGTTCGGCGTTTCCGCGGAGCGCATCCGCCAGATCGAGAAGAACGCCATGAACAAACTGCGCGTTCAGCTTGAGCTGTAATCCCCCGTCCCTCCAGCACGGAGCCCGCCAACCGGCGGGCTTTTGTCGTTTCAGGCGACGCCTTTGGCAAAATTGGTTCTCTGTGACCTGTCATCGATTGCACCGCAACCCCTGCACCCGCTGGCGGCACAACCGACTTTGACACCCAGGTTTTTGCGACCCCAGCCCCCGAGGAAACCCTTGCCCCACGCATCATGAAGCACGCCATCATTAAAGCCCTGCCCGCCCTCGCACTTCTGCCGAGCTTGGCCCAGGCCGCCATCCCTGCGACACCGGTGATGACCCTGTACAAGTTTAACGGCCCTTTGCAGGTGCCCACGTACCGCATCGGCACCAACGGTCCCGGCACGCGCACGGGCAGGCTGACTCAGGGCACGTCGGTGATCCCCTGCCTAGTAATCCAGAACGGCCGCGCGCTGACCGACGCCAAGGGCACCCCCTACGTCGGCTTCGAGGTCGTCGTCGATTCGACCAAGGCATCCGGGCGATCCGCCACCGAGACCTTCAAACGCACCTTCGCCCAGCGCGAATCCATGCGGGTGCAGAACCATCATTGCGGGCCAAACGTGCGCGAGGTGATCAACGTGCGGAATCTCTACGCATTACAGAAGCCTCCGTTCTTCGACCCCCCAGGCAAGGGAGACCAGAAGTCTGCTGAGCGCGAGGGCAAGACCACGCTAGATCAGATCGTACGTAGCTTCCACAACTCCCCCCAGTGCGCGGGTGTCAACAGGCGCCTCACCGGCCGCCGCGACAAACTCGCAGCGGCCTGGGACGGCTTCATCGCCAAAAACGGCCGACGCTGGGACAAGACCACGCTGGCCCGTGCCAAGCACCTGGACTACACCCTGCGCACCGCGATCTACGAGGGCCATCTCGACCGCGGCTGCTCCGCCTACGGCGCCTGCGAGCGTAACGTGGTCGTGCTCTCGATTCGCAACCGCGCGGTCGGACAATGCCTGAGGCGTCAGGGCTGCCGTTTCGGCGGCGACTTCCAGGGCGTCGCATCCGACGTCTCGCAATACAACATCTGGGATGCCTACCTGACCCAGATTTCCGGCCTGACCGCCTGTTATCTGCGCACCGATCTCAGAGACAAGGACTTCTACGACCGCATTCAGGCGATGTACAGCCAAAACGTCGGCGACGCCGAGCGTATCCTCTACGGCAGCGAGTCGGAGTTGCGCGATCTGTTCCCCGGCAATTCGATGTCCGACCTCACTGAACTTAGGCATTACTATCACCCACCGGCGATGGGCAAGTGTTTTCCGCGGCAGAGTCGTGTCGAGTATATGTCCGGCGCCGTGGCAGAAAACGGACCCGATCATGCACTGATCGCGAACACCCGCATCAAGGTTGGCAACAAGGTCGGCAGCGGCTATCGGTTCCAGGAATTCCGCTTCGAGCAGGAGGACTGGGGCGACGCGATCCGCATCGAGAATGACTATTCCGGGTTCATCGTCGACGGTCGTAAGGTGAGTCTCGGCGGCGGCGGTGGATGCACCGCCTATGGTGTGTCGAGCGGTTGCCGCTTCGCCAAGGTCGGTCGCTACCGGCGCACCCCGAGCTGGCTCACGGCGGGCAAACCCATGGGCCTGAATTGCCGCGTCCAGGACCGGGGCGAATCCTGCCGCGGCGGCGGGCGCAGCAGCAAGGTCACAGTCGGCGGCTCCTGCGACGTGGATATGATGCCAGTGACGGGAGTGCATTGAGCCGCGCGCCCGGCCCCGCGACCGACATCCCAGTGCAGTCGGCGATGTCTGTAGGCAGGGCCCGTATCAGCGCCGAAAGGCGCCATACCGGTTCATCAGATCGGCTGCCCGATTCATGACCGCGAGCAGCGGACCTAGGCGGCCCTCCAACTCCAGGCTGTCGAGTAGATTCTTCGCATACAAGCCCAGCTCGGTAGAGCCCCCTAGGCGCAGACGACGATTGAAGAACAGCGTGTCCGGATCCTCGCGACGGGTGGCGAGCAGTAGGAATTCATACACATTCCCTTCGATACTGAGATCCGCGCTGCTCCCGGCTTGAGCGGCTTGCAGTCGGCCGCGCCGCAGCGTCAACCGATAATTGAGACGTGCGTCGTCGATGCGGATCAGCATCACGCGATCATCGAGAAAATCCAGTTCGCCCGCGGCGAGTTCCGGCTTGAAGACCCGGTTCAGGGTCTGCGCGAGCAACGCGCTGTTGAGCCGCGGCGGGACGAGCCCCAGAGGCAGCGTCAGCAGCAATGGCAACGTGATGGAATCGGGGGATACCCGGCGAGTAGCGGTCATGGGAACAGGGCACAAGAGAGATGGAGCGGGCCGATGCCGCCGTGCGACGGAATCGAAAGATCGCGTTAGCGGGTGAGCGGGATGGTCTGCTCAGGCGGCCGAGATCATGCCCCGAGAGTTCAACGTAGCAATCGTGTCACGGAATTCGCCGCGCAGTCGGCGCCACTCCATGACAAACCACGGCGTCACGAGGTCCGGTTGCTCGACGAGCATGCGGTCCACGTCTGCCGCAGGCATCCACAGCCACGCCGCTATCTCACTCGGGTTCACATCGATGCGAACGGGCTCGGGTATCTTGCCGACGTACACCGAGCACAATTCATGCTCGGCGCCGAATTCGCCGAATTCGGCCTGATACTTGAAGCGGTACAGGTAGAGAAGGTCGGCATCCACGGCCAGTTCCTCGCGCAAACGCCGGTGCACGGCCTGCTCATAGGTCTCGCCCTTGCGCGGATGGCTGCAGCAGCTGTTGGACCAGTACAACGGCCAAAGCGGTTTGGCGCCGCTGCGCTGCTGCAGCAAAACGCGATCGTCGTCGGTAAACAGAAAGATTGAGAACGCGCGGTGCAGCATCCCTTCGCCGAGATGCGCATTGACCTTGGTCTCGTAACCGGTGACGTTGTCGTCGGCATCCACCAGGATCAGCGGCTCGTTGTCAAAAGAAACGGTCTTGTGTTTGCTCAAGTCTTATCTCCTGGCCTGGTGCGGCAGCCATCGGCTATTGGCCGTTCGGCGCCGATCATCACCAGTGGTTCCGTTGGCTAGCTACCCAGAGAATGCTGGCACAAAGCCCATCTGGCGACAAGACAGACTGACAGATCAAGCGTCAACAGAAGTTGACGAGGCTCAACCGAAATCGCCTCTACGGTCAGCAACCCGACGTTCGACGCGCGCCGAGCGCTTACCTCGGGACCGCACGCTCGTCGATCTTCGGCATCGCCTTGCCGATCTTTATTTCTTATGCGGGCCTAGCACCGCGCTTTGATAACTCCAACATCTGCCGGACGGCTATCCCGCGACAGCAGACGACTATACTGGAGAGACAATTTTCAACCCTGGCTCCCGAACGACGATCAATGCCCGACCCCGGCCTAACGCGGACGATTGCGATGCCGCTGTGCTCCCGGCAGAGCCGACGCATCGAGTTGGAATGCATCGTGTTGGAGATCACCCAGGGCCCGGAATCCGGCTTGCGACGACAACTGACGCTGCCGAGCATCCGCCTCGGCTCAGCACCAGACAATGACGTGATACTCAGCGACCCGACCGTATCGCGCTGTCATGCGGAGATTCGCATCACGCCAAAGGGCCTGGTGGTGCGCGACCTCGGCTCGACCAACGGCACCTTCTGCAACGACGTGCGGGTGATCGAGGCCTACCTGGAGCCGAACATGTGCTGCGCGCTTGGGGCAACGCATGTCCGCGTCAGCCGCGAGGTAGAGGCGCGCGAGTACCAGGTCGGCAGCGAGCACAAACTTGGTTCACTCGTGGGTTGCAGCGCCCCGATGCGCGAACTCTACGGCCTGCTCAAGGCAGTCGCGCCGAGTCCGACAACCGTATTGATCCGAGGCGAGTCCGGAAGCGGCAAGGAAGTCGTCGCGCGAACACTGCACGAACTATCCGGGCGCAGCGGGCCCTTGGTCGTCTTCGATGCATCAGTCACGGACCCGGAAATGGTCCGCAATGACCTGTTCGGCCACGTCAAAGGGGCCTTCACCGGCGCCCAAGGCAGCCGCGACGGCGCCTTTCGCCGAGCCCACGGTGGAACGCTGTTCGTTGACGAGATCGGCGAACTGCCGCTGAACCTGCAACCGCGGCTCTTGCGCGCGCTCGAAAGCCGTGAGGTCGTGCCGGTGGGGTCGGATCAGCCGGTCAAGGTCGACGTACGCGTCATCGCCGCAACCCATCGGGACCTCGACGCCATGGTGCGAGACATGCAATTCAGGGCCGATCTGTTCTTCCGCCTGTCCGTGATCACCATTCCGGTACCGCCCCTGCGTAGCGTCAAGGACGACATCCCGCTACTGGCGCAAAACTTCGCGCGACAACTCGGCCTACCCTGCCGGCTGTCGGAAGCCGCCATCGAGGTCTTGTCGCGCTATCACTGGCCGGGCAATGCCCGCGAGTTGCGCAATGTGCTGGAACGGGCAGCAGTATTGTGTACAGACGAGGAGATCGGCCCGAGTCATCTGGGCCTGCCTGCCGGAGAACTGTCATCGGCGGGGAATACGGGCGCGTCAGCCGTCGCCATGGGACCTGCCACGCAGGCAGGCACCGCATCCCAGCTGAAGGCGCTGGAACGGCAGATGATCGAGCAAGCACTGGCCCGAAATGGGCAGAACAAGGCTGCCGTAGCGCGCGAACTCGGCGTTTCGTTGTCCACCTTGAAACGACGGATTGCCCAATACGGGCTCTAAGGCGATTTCTGTCAAGTCCGACGACGGCTCCGCATTCAGCCCGAGACATCCGCTCAGACACGAATGCAGCGAACATCCCGCGTATCGCTAAGCCGCGTTGTATCCGGATAGGCATTCGCGCAATCCGGGCTTGCTTCCGGGCAACGCGGATGAAAGTGGCAGCCGGAAGGCGGATTGGCGGGTGACGGCATGTCGCCCTGCAGGTGAATGATCTTCCGACGCTGCTCCGGGTCGACGACGGGCACCGCGGACAACAACGCTTTGGTATAGGGGTGACGCGGGTCGTCGAGCACCTCCGTCGTGGTGCCGCGTTCGACGATGCGGCCCAGATACATCACTGCCACCTCGTGCGCCAGGTAAGAGACCACCGAGATATCGTGGGTGATAAACAGGTAGCTGAGCCCAAGGTCCTGCTGCAGCTGCTTGAGCAGATTTAGGATTTGCGCCTGCACCGAGACATCCAGCGCGCTGGTCGGTTCGTCGCAAACGATGAGCTTGGGGTCGACCGCGAGCGCGCGGGCGATGCAGATGCGCTGACGTTGACCGCCGGAGAACTCGTGAGGGTAGCGTCCCATGGCCTGCTCACCGATGCCGACCTGCTCCAGCAATTTGGCCACCCGCCGCTGACGCGCTGCGCGACCCCGCTCGATACCGAGCGCCTGCAAACCCTCGCCGACAATGTCCCCCACCAGCATGCGCGGATTCATCGACGCAAACGGGTCCTGGAAAATGATCTGCAGGTCCTTGCGATAACGGCGCATGCGCCCGGCGCCGATCTGGGCGAGATCCGCACCGTCGTATCGCACCCTGCCGCCGGTGGGGCATTCGAGTTGCAGGATGCCCTTGCCCACCGTCGTCTTGCCACAGCCGGACTCGCCAACCAAGGCCAGTGTCTGGCTCCTGCGGACGGTCAAATCCACGCCATCCACCGCTTTGACGTGGCCGACGGTCCGTTTGAACAAACCACGCTGGATCGGGAAGTGGACCTTGAGCCCGGCGATGTGCATTAACGCGTCGGCCCGGCCGCTCGCACCCGTCGACGTCGCCGCCGTCGCCGCCGCCGGCGCATACTCCGGTCTCCCGTCGGCCCACAGCAGGCAGCGCACCCGGTGATCGACGCCAATGTCTGCCGCGGTGTCGGCTTGGGCGCGATACCAGGCGGGCGCGACGCTACGACAGCGGTCCATGACGCGAAAGCAGCGCTCGGCAAAGCGGCAGCCGGTAAAAGGCCGATCCAGCGCCGGAACGCGCCCTGAGATGACCGCCAATTCGGACGCGCGCTTATCGGCGCTCGGCACGGCCTCCATCAGCTTGCGACTGTAGGGGTGGGCCGGCGCGGCAAAGAAGGCATCGACACTCGCCTGCTCGACAATCTGACCGGCATACATCACCGCGAGCCGATCGGCGGTCTCGGCGACGACGCCGAGGTCATGTGTGATCAGCAGCACTGCCATGCCGGTCTCGCGCTGCAGGCCCTTGAGCAAGTGCAGTACCTGGGCCTGAATGGTGACGTCCAGCGCTGTCGTGGGCTCGTCGGCGATCAACAGTTCGGGATCGCCCGCCAGCGCCATCGCGATCATGATGCGTTGCTTCATGCCACCGGAGAGCTGGTGGGGATATTCCGTTGCCCGCCTCGTCGGGTCCGGAATGCCGACCGCCCGCAGCAGCTCGACGACACGATCCTGTACGCTGTTGCGCGGCCTGCCTTCGTGTACCCGCACCGCCTCGGCGATCTGCACACCGACCGTCAGCACGGGGTTCAGCGAGGTCTGTGGCTCTTGGAAGATCATGCCCATGCGCCCGCCGCGCACCCGGCGCATGTCGCGCTCGGACAGGGTCAGCAGATCGGTGCCGTCGAGCTGGACCGACCCGGAGCAGATGCGCCCGGACAGCGGCAGCAGCCGCATCAGCGACAGCGCGGTCATGGACTTGCCGCTGCCAGACTCGCCGAGCAGGGCCAGGGTCTCGCCGGGACGGATCTCGAAGCCGACGCCGTCGCAGACACGCACCGGCCCTGTGCCGTCGGGCCGTCGCTCCGCGGCGCCAAGTTCGGTAGTCAGATTCTCGACCTTGAGCAGCACCTCTGTCATCGGACACTCCGCAGCCGCGGGTCGAAGGCATCGCGCACCACATCGGCGAACAGGTTCGCCGCCAGCACGAGCGTGAACATGAACACAAAGGCCGCGGCAAGTGACCACCAGACGATGGGGTCGCGGGCCAGCTCCAGACGCGCACTGTTGATCATGTTGCCCCAGCTGTTCATGGTCGGGTCGACGCCGATGTTGACATACGACAGCACCGCCTCGGCGAGCACCAGACCGCTAAAGTCGAGCACGACCGTAATCATGACGATGTGCAGGACGTTAGGCAGGATGTGCCGACCGATGATGGTGGAATGACGCACACCGAGGGCCTTGGCGGATTGCACGTAGTCGACTGCGCGCAACTTCAACGACTCGCCGCGCAAGAGTCGGCACAAGCCGGTCCAGCTGGTGACGCCCAGGATGATGCACAGGAACAACAGCCGTAGGTCCGCCCGCTGGACCAGGCTCTCGAACTGCTCGGCATTGTTTGTCATGTACACCTGCAGCATCAGGATGGCCGCCGCGATCAGCAACACGCCGGGGATGGAGTTCAGCGTGGTATAAAGGTATTGGATGATGTCGTCGGTCCAGCCCCGGAAATAGCCGGCCATGATGCCCAGAATGACCGCGGCCGGCAGCATCACCAGCGTGGTCAGCGTACCGATCACGAGGCCCGTGCGAATGCTTTTCAGACTCTGATAGAAGACATCCTCGCCGACCTTGTCGGTGCCGAGGATGTGATACTTCGTAGCCAGCTCGGCGGCGACGAAGGACAGCACCAACATCAGCCCCAGCGTCATCAAGCCGGTCCGCCAGGGCACTTGATCGTCGCCTGTGTTGCGATCGCCGGGGCTGCCATACCAGAGTGCCTCGGCGGCGACCTCGAAGGACTCTCCGCGACGGCGTGCGAGCAGCCAGATCAGCCCTGCGACCAACAGGGTCCAGGCGATCAACCCTTTAACCACGCCGAATAGGCCGCGCACCAGCAAGTCCTGATTGCGCTGGACCGGATCATCCAGATGCGCGCCCCCGTAGGCCAAGCGCGGATAGCCGCGGACGACGCTGCCATCCGGTTGCTCAATGGCCTCCTTGACGAACAGGTGCGTGGCGAAAGGGGCGGAGAACGTCTTCTCCTGGCGCTCGCGCAGGCCGGTGAGCCAGAGGTCGAGCACCGACAGCACCTGGGTCGAGTACCTCGCCTCGGTCGCTGCCGTCGACGCGACCCTATCGTCCGTCCCCGATTGTGCCTGGCTTTCTGCCGCGGTCTCTGAATCACTTTCTCGCAGCGGTTCGATACGCGGATAGAAGTGCAGCGAGTCAAGTAGGCCGATGAACAGGTAGAAGCCGATGATAACCAGGGCCGCGACGCCAACCCTGGAGCGCCCGACGCTGCGCCAGGGGCCACGG
>JGI12210J13797_10282398_pt1 | contig 15799 bp, 10 predicted proteins | sample ElkSlonscriptome_3_FD_13797 | JGI IMG/M metagenome (IMG submission 13797)
ATTGATTTGATTCGGATCACATCCAAAATATAAAAACAATAGATCAGCCCCTTCGTGATCCATATCAATCAACTTTTGTTTAATTGCTTGCAATGCTAACTGAGAAGGTTGAGTACGTCCCCGTTCCCAACGATTCACCGTTTGAAACGAAACTCCCAGTTGCGCCGCTAATTTTTCTTGAGATAGTCCTAAACGTTTGCGTAACATAAAAATCAAAATCGGAATATTTTTTTTCATAGTGATCAAGCTCATTTATATAATAAATTCCACCTCAAAATCAAGAACTGTAACAAAGGGTATAACAACCTTCTATTAATATTATTAATCTTCAGTTCGAGGATGACTTCCTCTGAATGGATGAACAGAGAGGGTGAAAATCAACCCCCATCCCGCCTGTCAATTCTCCAAAATTAGACTAAACCGATGAATCTTCGCCTCTAAACTGTAGTTTACGTCACAATAGAGAAAGTCAAAGCCAAAAAAATCTATGACCACAGCAACAGCACAACACACAGAAACCCAACTTCCCCCTTTAATTTCCCGTGATATACTCTTTGGCAACCCCGAACGGACTAGCCCTTCCCTGTCACCCGATGGCAAGTTTCTAGCCTACATCGCCCCAGACGATAAAAACGTGCTTCAGGTGTGGCTGCGAACCGTCGGACAAGAAGATGATCGCCAACTCACCGCCGATAAAAAACGAGGAATTCGGGCTTTTTTCTGGACTTATAACCCAGATCAACTAATCTACGCCCAAGACTCCGACGGCGACGAAAACTGGCATTTATACCTGGTCAACATTCAATCCAATATTGTCCGTGACTTAACACCCTTTCAAGGGGTACGGGCGCAGGTTGTCGATCTCGATCACAACTTCCCCGAAGAACTCCTCGTCGGGATGAACCTCAACAATCCCCAAGTCTTTGACGTTTATCACATCAACCTCAAAACGGGTGCTGTCGAATTTTATACCGAAAACCCCGGAAACATCGTCAGTTGGACAGCAGACAGTCAGTTACAAATTCGCGCGGCTACAGCCACAACACCCGATGGCGGTTATGATTTACTCTATCGAGAAACCCCCGATCAAGCTTGGGATACCCTACGGCATTGGGGGCCAGATGAAGAAGGCGGGGCGGTATACTTTTCTAACGATGGTAAAACCCTCTATATTGTCGGGAATCATGAAGCTAACGCCGAACGTTTAATTGCATTCGATCTGGCGACTCGCAGCGAAACCGTGATCGCCGAAGATCCTCAGTATGATGTCGGAGGTATTCTCGCCCATCCCACCACCCGCAAGCTAGAAGCCGTTTCCTTTTATAAAGATAAACAAGAGTGGCGCATTCTAGACTCTGATCTCGAAGCCGACTTCGCCGCCATCCAAGCCATTCGTCCCGGTGAATTTGGCATTCGTCGCATCTTAACTGACGAAAAATGGTTAGTGAGTTTTGTCGATGATGATGGCCCGGTTTCCTACTACGTTTATGATCGCCCTTCCAAAACCAACACCTTTCTATTTACCAACAAACCCAAACTAGAAGGGTTACAACTCGCCCCGATGGAACCCATCTCTTTCACCACCCGAGACGGGTTAACCATTCACGGCTACCTGACTAAACCCGTCGGTGTTTCCACTCCAGTACCGACAGTAATGTTAGTGCATGGTGGCCCCTGGGCGCGAGATGTTTGGGGTTATGACTCCGAGGCGCAGTGGTTAGCCAACCGAGGTTATGCCGTCTTACAACTCAATTTCCGGGGGTCTACAGGCTACGGGAAAGCGTTTGTGAATGCGGCTAACCGGGAATGGGCGGGGAAAATGCACGATGACTTAATTGATGGCGTCAATTGGTTGATCGAAAATAACATCGGCCAACCCGATAAAATAGCGATTATGGGCGGATCTTATGGTGGTTATGCCACACTGGTGGGGTTAACGTTTACCCCCGATGTGTTTGCTTGTGGGGTCGATATTGTCGGGCCGAGTAATTTAATTACACTCATGCAGAGTATTCCGCCCTATTGGGAGCCGATTCGTGCTAATTTTTATCATCGAGTGGGTAATCTGGAGACAGAAGCGGAGTTTTTGAAATCCCGATCGCCTTTATTTTTTGTCGATCAAATTCAGAAACCGCTATTGATTGGACAGGGCGCCAACGATCCTCGGGTGAAACAAGCTGAAAGTGAACAAATTGTCGAAGCGATGAAACAAGCCAAAAAGCCTGTAGAATACGCTTTGTATACCGACGAAGGGCATGGGTTCGCTCGGAGCGAAAATCGGTTACACTTCTATGCGATCGCCGAAGAATTTCTCGCTAAATATTTAGGGGGTCGGTTTGAACCGATTAATGAAATTTCAGGTCATTCGGGTGTCGTTCAGTCTTATTCCTAACTGCAAAGTGAGGAAATTAAGAGTTAAGAATTAAAAAAATATCATCAGTCTGAACTCCCGAACTTCTCTTTAGGCGCGCTCCGGCGCGTCTCTAAACTGTAAATTTTGATGATACGGCTGCCGACTAAACTCACAATTAAGCGTCACGATTTAAAACTATGGTCAGCTTTTTTAAGGGTCTTTTTTCCGGACAAAAACCTGGAGTTGGAATTGAGTTAGCATCCGAACGAATTCATATTGTAGAACTGCGAAAAAAAGGATCGGAGTTAAAATTAATTAATATTGCCACAACACCCGTTCCCGAAGATGTTGTTCAAGACGGGCAAATTATTGATACCCCGACAATGGCGGAATTAATTCAATCGACTTTAGCCGATAAAAATATTAAAACAAAACGAGTAGCCACAGCCATTCCTGGCCGAGAGGCCGTCACTCGTTTAATTTCAGTTCCGGCAGAACTCAACGAAGACGAACTCAAAGATTATATGAACGCCGAAGCCGGACTGTATTTACCCTTTTCCCGCGAAGAAGCAGACGTTGACTATCAAAAATTAGGAATGTTTGTTGATGAAGACGGGATCGAAAAAATGCAAGTTTTGTTAGTGGCAACTCGCCAAGAAGTCACCGATACCTATTTAGAAACCTTTGAACAAGCTGAACTGAAAGTCGATGTAATTGAAGTGAGCAGTTTTGCCCTAATTCGGACACTCAAACACCAACTCGAACAGTTTTCCTCATCAGAAGCCGCAATTATCGCAGATCTCGAATTTGATAGTACAGAACTTGCCATTGTTGTTGATGGAGTTCCCCAATTTAATCGCACCATTCCCATCGGATTATTTCAAGTACAAACCGCCCTCAACAACGCCATGAATTTGCCCCCCTCCAGAGATGTGAGCGAACTGCAAGCCATGACACTCCCGGTGACTGATACAATGGGAGCATTGAACGATCCCAACCCCGGAACGAATGCGATTATCAAAATTCTTTCCGAACTCGCCGATGAACTCCGCCGTTCCATTGATTTTTATATTAATCAAAGCGACGGTTTAGAGATTGCCCAACTGCTACTGGCAGGCCCTGGAGCATCAATCGGACAACTCGATGAGTTCTTCATGCAGCGCCTAGCCATGCCCGCCACTCAAGTTGATCCCCTAGAAATGCTTTCATTGCAAAGCGATCAAGAGATTCCACCCGATCAACGTGCTAGCTTAGGAGTAGCTTTAGGGTTGGGAATGCGAGTCTGCTAATCTCGGGTTGAGAATCATCAATCTGGGATTTCGCTATGATGGACATAGTTTAAATCCCCTCGGAGCGGCAGTGCCTGCTTCGGACTCGATTCCCGAGTTAAAAATTGCCGAGGTTGATGGGGTGATCGGGTGACGGGGGTGGTGGGGAGAGGTCTTTTTTCCGTTCGCGGAGCGTGCCGCAGGCGTTGAAAAATAACTTTTTATTAATAAAAATCCTCCCGACCTCCCGACCTCCGCTCCTCCCCACCTTCCCACAAATTAAGTTTTAGGGCAACGCGCACGGCCCGGCCTCGGAGCGGTGGGAAATTCAGACTTGAATGTGCAAGTTACGGATCAAAAAACTTAATCTTCAAATTTTCCCCCTTGCTACGATCAGCACAGGAAATCCTCGACACCCGTCTAAAATATACACATATAATGATGCCCTCAAGCCATAAACAAATCCTCAAAGAGGTTTGACGCAATGTACAGCCTTGATATTAATTTTCTTAACGACCGTCCCGACTACAAACCCGTAGATCGAAAAGCCCCGTCTTCACCAGGCCGGAGCGGTGCAACTGTTGATAGAACACCGATCATAATTGGGGCTGCGGTTGCTTTAGCTGCCAACGCATTGGTTGGGGGAGCTTGGCTCATCTTCAGTCAACGCAATACTCAGTTAGAGACAGAGTTAGCGGCTTTAGAAGCCCAACTGGGCGAAAAAACAAATCTCGTCGCCGAACTTGATAAAATTTACGCTCAAGCCAAGCAAACCAACGAAGAAGCCGATGCGTTAGCCACCGTCTTCAACGAAATTAAGCCCTGGTCTGCCTTGAGTCAAGAACTTGCTGAACTGATGCAAGTAGCCGGGGTGAAGATTAACACCATTAAGCAAACTGAACCCGAGTTAACAGCGACTCCCGCTGCGGCGCCCCCTGAAGGACAAGCCGCCCCGACCGCTAAAGATACTGCCACGCTGGAAATTACCGGAATTGCCAATTCCTTCACCCAACTCAGTGACTTTATGTTGTTGCTGAAGCAATCGCCCTTCTTTGATGACGAGCAAACTAAATTGCTCTCGGCTAGCTTGAAAGACAATCCGACCAAACTGGTTGTCGATGAATCTCAAGGCGGAAGCAACAATTTACCCGACTTACAACCTGTAGTCGAGTACAAAATTGAAACGAATTTGAGCCAGGCGAATGCTTCGGAGTTGCTTCCGCAGTTAAAGAGTAAAGGAGCGGTTGGATTAGTCAATCGTATTCAAACCCTTCAACAAAAAGGAGTCATTCAACCATGACAGCAGCAAACGAATTTATCGCAGTCGATGACGAACAGGATATTGAAACGCCAGTCGTTTTGGGAGTCCCTCTCACGCCCAAAAATATTGGGATAGCCGTTGCGGTAGCCGGAGTCTTGCTGGCTGGATTTGGGATGTTTAAGTTGGTTCTCCCGACAATTGCCCAGGGAAAAGAACTCGATAATCAAATTGTTGCCAAGCAGCAAGAAATCGAGCAACAAGAAGAACGGCTTAGTAAGAAAGGAGAAGCAGAACAACAGCTAATCGAAGCCCAACAAAGACGGGCATCAGTAACCGCTTTATTTGCCGACGAAGATACACTGGAGACGTTAATCTTTGATATCGAAGAACAACTGAATCGGGTTAATGCTGGTATTACAGAGGATGAAGAAAAAGCCAGAATTACCAAGTTTGAACCCGTTCAATCCTCCGGTGCAAATCAGTCCAACTCGGCGATTGAAGTGGTGAATGACGGTTCTTTGGGGCCAGCCGTGAATGGAAAGCTGAGACGGCGTGCATATGAAGTGGAGTTTGAAGGCAGTTTTGCTCAGACCCGGCAGTTTTTGATTATTCTAGAACGAATGCAACCGATGTTAGTCGTTAGAGACTTAAAAACGGAGTTGGTAGAATCAGCGCCCGTTGTGGAAGGAGAATATAAGCAAGGTAAATTTATACCCGCCAGTGAGCAACCTCAACGCCGCTTAAAAACGTCTTTTACCCTAAGTGCGTTGATGCCGTTGAGTCAGGAACAACTTGATGCTGCCCTAGATGCTGCTAACCCACCGGATGCCCAACCCGCTCAGTAATTTTAACGCCTTCAAAACCCAAAAAGATTTTAGCCCTTAGCCGCGTTCAGATCGAGCGCGGTTATTCTATTTGTTTTATTTTTGACATACTCCCCATTATTGATGACGGGGATTCTTAATTATTGTTAATTCTGGGTTCTGCGACACCGCTTAGTAACAATCAAAACAAAGATTTCGCTTGACACGGTACGACAAATGTTCTAGTCTGTCAAGCGATAAGCTTTACTTAAATCCTTTATCCAAGAAAAAATAAGGTTAGACCCTTTAACTTGTGCTTCGCGATCGCATACAATCCACTTACACGCTAATTATCAAATTCAAATCCCTGTAAAAAGTATCCTGTTAACTCAAGTTTGAGTCTCGCGGCTGAAAAAGCTAGATCGGCTCTCAACGATTAACAATTGACAATAACCACAAAAGCCTTTAATTCTAAGCAATAACCACAGTCCAGTTGAGGAGGGAACGTGAAACAAGTTCTAGGATGGGGAACAGGACTATCGGTAGCTGCCGTTGTTCTGATGGCACAAGCCCCTGCCATTGCATTTACCGTCATTCGAGATGTTCAAATTGTTGATAGCAACGGAGAGACAAATCTCGTTTTGGTAACAGAAGGCGGCGGACGTCCAGAAGTCTTTGTCGTCAGACGAGGTAATGATTTTGTGGCTGATGTGATTAACACGCAGCTCAACATGGGTCAGGAGATGTTCCAAAAAAACAATCCCGCCCCCGGAATCGCCTCAATTGTGGTGACTCAACTCGATCCGACTAGCGTTCGAGTGATTGTGACAGGAGCCAGCAGTCCACCCGATGCCCGCGTTGTTCAAGGGGCTTCTGGAGGCATTGTGATCAGTATGCTCTCAGGCGGAACAAGCGCTGCAAACGTTCCCCCGAATTCTTCTAGTCCTCCAACTTCTACCCCTTCTCCGGATGTATTAGTCCCTGAACCCCAGGTCGAGATTGATCGAGGTTCTCTAGCGCAACAACCGACTCCGCCGAGAACAACTCCCGCTCCCTCTCAACAACAGCCAATTATCCCAGATCCAGCAACTAGAAACCGCGATCCCCAACTTTCTCCGGGCTTACCCCGGACTGTCGATCCGACCCCTCCCTTCCTACCTCGGGCTGTGGCACCGCCAGTTGGAGATATTGCTGTTTCTAACGTCAATCCTGCCGTTCAAGCCGTTAACTTAAATACCACAGAAGTGATTCCGCGTTTGGTATTGCGGGATGCTTTAGTGCGAGATGTTCTCTCTCTGTTAGCTCGGACAGCCGGACTCAACGTTGCCTTTGCATCGGATTTCGGAAACACAACCGGACAAGGAGGCGCTCAGGGCGGTACAGAAGCACTCACCATTTCCCTTGATATCGAAAATGAGTCCGTTCAAGATGTCTTTAACTACGTTCTGCGCTTGAGTGGACTGGAAGCCAACCGTCAAGGAAACACTATCTTTGTGGGGCGCCAACTCCCCAACACCGCTCGCGATGTGGTGGTTCGTTCCTTCCGACTCAATCAAATTCCAGCCGGACAAGCGGCGGCTTTCCTCGTCAGTATGGGAGCAGAACGAGCAATTACCCGTGAACAACAGGTGACTCGTGCTAACTCTGTCAACATCCCCGGAAGTACCCAAGCCTTAACCACAACAGATACTCAGGTGACAACGGTTGTGGAAACCCTACGGGTGGAAACTCAGGACTCTATACCCCTTCTACGGGGATTGCAGGTGATTGTCGATGACCGTCTCAATAGTTTGACCTTGATTGGGCAGCCAAACTTGGTGGAAGTTGCCTCTGCTCAACTGATCCAACTCGATCTCCGTAAACGTCAAGTCGCGATCAACGTTAAAGTCCTCGATATCAACCTCGATGGAGAAGATACGTTTGATAGCAGTTTCTCCTTTGGGATTGATCAAACCTTCTTTGTTAATGATGGGGGGGCAGCCGCTCTCAACTTCGGCTCCTACAACCCTCCAAATCTTAACCAATCTACCTCCGGAATTAACGCTCGACCAATTGTCCCCAACAACCCCGTTGGAAACCAAGAACCCTTCTTTGATCGAGATGGAACCACAACCACCCCGTTAACAGCACCCGGACGAGGTGGAGTTACACTCCGACCTGTTTCTCCGGTAACAGATCGTTCAGAACGAGTGGGGATTTCTGACTTTGATCCGTTTGATCGCAATGATGACGGTACATTTGATGCGGGTGAAGTTGAATTTAGTACCTTCCCCCTGTTCCAATATCCCCGTCGTTTCCTGCAAACCCTACAATTTCAGATTCAAAACCGCAACGCTAAGATTCTCACCGATCCCACCTTGTTGGTGCAGGAAGGGGAGATTGCACGGGTTGAGCTGGTGGAGAACATTGTGAAACGATTTGAAACCGATACCATTGAAACCGATGGCGGTCAGCGAACTGAAACCCAGCCAGAATTTGAAGATGTTGGTCTGGAAGTCAGTATTAATGTTGAGCGCGTTGATGATAATGGATTTGTGACAATCAATGTCAACCCAGTGGTGACTGCCATTACAAACCGTATTCCGTTAGGTGGAGTAGCCAATGGGGACTTCGCGACAGAAACTTCCAGACGGGAGTATCAGTCTGGACGAATTCGCCTGCGGGATGGTCAAACTTTAATTGTCTCGGGGATTATTCAAGAACAGGATCGCGTTATTGCTAGTAAGATACCCTTCTTAGGAGATTTGCCGATTCTTGGCGCTTTATTTAGAAGTTCGACTCGGGAAACCGGACGCGCCGAAGTGGTGGTGTTGGTGACTCCGATGATCATGGATGAATCTGATCGCGCCCCGTTTGGCTATGAATATAACGTTAGCCCCGATGCGCGAGAAATGCTGCAACGAAGCCGTTAAACAAGGGATTGTTACAGGGGAGAGGGAACAGGTCGAAGTCAAAAGGCGCTCTTGCAAGAGGCAATTCTGTAGGCGAAGCCAGTGCGAACGCGCTTACTTCTGACGACTGACATCACGACTCCCCACCTCCCCACCTCCCCAACTCCCCACCTCCTGACTCCCCATCTCCCCACCTCCCCATCTCCGGTCCCCAAGTGCCGTATTGGGGATGTTTTTTTTGGCCAAAACAGAATCAAAATGAGAAAATTACATGAAATCTATATAAATTTAAAGATTTGATCGATCCATATTCGACTTAAAAACATTAGAATAAGTCAGTGCAAGTGAGATACTGTCAGGGTTACAGCGATCTGAAGTCAAATTTTGATCAAAAGACGATCCGTAATCAGAATCACTTGACAACTCCGCGCGCAGATTGGCAGTCTTTGTCAAGAGTCCGGCGGGACAGAAGCAACTTTTCTTTTGTCCTGCATTTTAATTGATCGATTGTGTCATCTGTTTTCCGCCCCGATCCCTTGTGATGCGGGGTTTCCAGACAAGGAGGTTTTATGAATAAAGGTGAATTAGTTGATGCTGTGGCTGAACGGGCCAGTGTCACCAAGAAACAAGCAGATGCTGTTCTGACGGCTGCCCTCGATACCGTTATGGAAGCGGTATCCCGTAACGATAAAGTAACCCTCGTGGGTTTTGGTTCGTTTGAGTCTCGTGAGCGTAAAGCTCGTGAAGGCCGCAATCCGAAAACGGGAGAAAAAATGGATATTCCCGCAACTCGAGTACCCGCCTTCTCAGCAGGTAAACTGTTTAAAGAAAAGGTAGCTTCCAAAGCAACGACCAAAGAGGAATAATTGTGTCGGCTCAATCGCTTGCCAGACCTGGACATGGTGGAAATTTAACCTGGGCAGCCTCAATTGCAGGCTGTTCTCCTTCAGAGATTCTGGATTTTTCCGCCAGTATCAATCCTTGGGGGCCGCCCCAGTCGGCGTTAGAAGCAATTCAAACCCATCTCGGTGATCTCAGAGCCTATCCTGATCCTCAATATCGGGTCTTACGAAATGCTCTGAGTCAGATTCATTCCCCTCTAGAAGCAGACTGGATTTTGCCAGGGAATGGAGCGGCAGAGTTACTCACTTTGGCCGGATGGGATCTCGCTCAACAGGAGACAACCTATCTGCTTACCCCGGCCTTTGGAGACTACAGGCGATCGCTGAGTGCTTTTCGAGCTCGAGTGATTGAATGGCCCCTATCGGAACAGCAGGGACAGTGGTCATTCCCGGCTCTAGGACTGGACAAGCGAGGAGGCCTACTACTCAATAATCCTCACAACCCCACAGGTCGGCTGTTTGAGCAGGAGATGATTGAACCTTACCTCGAACAGTTTGATCTGGTGGTGGTTGATGAAGCCTTTATGGACTTTCTCCGGCCTCAACAGCAACAAAGCTTAGTGGCGAGAGTGCCAAAATATAAAAATCTGGTGGTATTGCGATCGCTGACCAAATTTTATAGCATTCCTGGATTGCGTTTGGGTTACGCGATTGCTCACCCTGATCGGCTGCATCGTTGGCAACAGTGGCGTGATCCTTGGCCGGTTAATGTTCTCGCGGCGGCTGTCGGTACGGCAGTGCTTCAAGATCATGCTTTTCAACAGCACACTTGGGACTGGCTAAGTCATGCTCGTTCTCAACTGGTGAATGGTTTAACGCCCTTACCGGGACTACGCCCCTATCCGGGTGCTGCCAATTTTCTGCTGGTCTATTCTCGGCAACCAGTTCCTGAACTGCAAATGGCTCTGTTGAAACGGGATCGGATTTTAATTCGAGACTGTCTCAGTTTTGGGGAACTGGGTCAACACTATTTTCGAGTGGCTATCCGCACTGAGGCTGAAAATCAACGCCTACTCGATGCCATGACTAACATCTTACCATCGCTCTAATTTGACCGATTCTCCATTTTCCCTTTTCCTCTATGATTGACTACGACGTGGTAATAATTGGTGGCAGTCCAACGGGACGCTATGCTGCGGCTAAAGCTGCTCAACAACAAGCCCGTGTTGCCTTAGTTGAACCTCAAAAACCCACGATTTCTAGCCCCTGTTGGCGTTCTGTACAGAGTACCGCCTTATTCTCTGTCGGCCAGGTGGTGCGACAAATTGAGCGATCGCCACAGTTTGGAATTCAGACCCTCTCTGACTACCCCAACCTCGATCAAATCCTGTCACTCAACTGGCAACAGACTCAACAATGGGTAGAGGCTGTGGTTTCTAACCTCGAAGAACAACATTCTCCCGCACTGTTAGCGGCTTTGGGGGTTGATGTCGTTTTCGGACAAGGGGAGTTTGTCAGTCAACCTCATCTGGCTTTTGTGGTTAACCAACGGACTTTGCGATCGCGAACTTATTTACTGGCGACAGGTTCAGAAGCCAAAATTCCCCCAATCGAAGGACTACTTTTAACCGGATTTTTTACCCCTGAAACGATTCATAAACTCCATCAAGTTCCTGAACATTTAGCGATTATTGGGGGTGATCCAATCGGCACTGCACTCGCTCAAATGTTTGCAAGGTTAGGTTCAAAAGTCACGATGATTGTTAAAAATAATCATATTTTAGCGAAAGAAGATGCTGAGGCGGCGGCTTTAGTTCAAGCAAAATTAGAATCTGTTGGCATTCGGATTTTAACTCAAACTGAAGTTATCCAAACTCAACAAATTCAAGGTAAAAAATGGATTCAAGCCGGAAATAAAGCCTTAGAAGTGGATGAAATTATCGTCGCTGCCGGACAACAGCCTCAACTCGATTCGTTCAATCTAGACGCAGTGGGAGTGGCATTTAACCGTCAATATCTACGCCTCAATGACAAACTACAAACCACCCATTCTCGCATCTATGCTTGTGGGAATTTATCCGGGGGATATTCTGATCCTCATTTAGCGAATTATGAAGCCACCATTGCGATTAAAAATGCTTTATACTTTCCTGTATTCAAAGTCAATTATCAAGGAATTCCTTGGGCAACTTTTTCGGAACCTCAATTAGCCAGCGTCGGGTTAACTGAAACTCAAGCCCAACGTCGTTACGGAGATCAGATTCGGGTTTATCGAGAGTATTTTAAACATTTGCCCAAAGCCATTATTGAAGATGAAACGGTTGGCTTTTTTAAGTTGATCGGACATCAAAATGGTCAGATTTTAGGCGCTTCTATTGTTGGGCCACAAGCCAGTGAGATGATTAATATTATCGCTTTAGCCATTCGTCAAGGTTTAAAAATAAATGCGATCGCTGAACTTCCCCAAATTTGGCCGACTTTCTCCCAAATGAGTCAACAAACAGCAATGGCTTGGTTGCAACAACAGCGTCGGTGCAATACCCTATTAATAGATTGGATCGAAAATCTCTTTCACTGGCGGCGATCTTGGTTATCGTAAGTTGCTCGGTTCACTTCTAGATCGTTAATTGATTAAATACAAGGTTAAAAATGAAGTTAAATTTGAGAGTTTTATCGGGAGTATTGATCAGTTTCCTATTTCTTGTCACTGGATGTCAAACAGCCTCACAAGATTCAGCGAAATTAGTCACTGAAACAAAAGAATGTTTTGACTGTGACTTAACCGGAGAAAACTTGGAAGGTGCCGACTTATCTGGTGCAAAATTAAACGGATCTGATCTGAGTGGAGTGAATTTAAAAGGCGCAAATTTAAGCGGTGCATTATTGGATCGTGTTAATCTGAGTCAAGCTGATTTGAGTGGTGCGAATTTGAGTGGTGCTGCCTTAACTCAAGCGAATTTAACCGATGCTAATTTGAGCGAGGCAAATCTCACGGGTGCCTTTTTAAGATCGGCAATACTCAGCAATGCAAAACTGACTAATGCGAGTTTGAATAAAGCAGACTTAAATGCGGCAAAACTCGAAGGCGCAGAGATTAAAGGTGCTGATTTTAAAGAAGCAATTATGCCTGATGGTTCAGTACAGAAATAATCATTAAATTCAATAATCAATTAACCTAAAACTATGCTGAAAGCAATTCTTTTTGATTTAGATGGAACCTTAGCAAATACTGACCCTTTACACTTTAAGATTTGGCAAGAAATCTTACAAACCTACAACAAAGAAATTGATCATCCCTTTTATAAAACCTATATTAGTGGGCGACAAAATCCTGAAATCATTAAAGATTTAATTCCGCAACTTTCTATCAAAGCAGGAGAAGAACTCGCAGACCACAAAGAAGCTCGGTTTCGGGAAATTGCCCTCGAATTACAACCCTTAGCGGGTTTATTGGAGATGCTAACATGGATTGAAACAGTCGGTTTAAACAAAGCCGTTGTTACCAATGCGCCCCGTGAAAATGCTCGATTTATGTTAGAAGTCTTGCAGCTAACTGAGCGATTTGAGTTTGTTGTTTTAGGGGAAGATATGACTGCGGGAAAACCCGATCCTGCTCCCTACAAATATAGTTTAGAACAGTTAAAAATTCAACCTTCAGAAGCCATTGTATTTGAAGATTCACCCTCGGGAATTCGTTCTGCTGTTGCCGCCGGAATTTATACGATTGGAGTCGCCTCTACCCACGAACCAAGTGTGCTTAAAGCGATTGGTGCCTCACAGGTTGTTAATGATTTTAATGACTTACCCATGTGGGCAAAAATCAAATCACTTTTAGGAACAGAAAAAGCGGTAGAAATGACTGATTAAGAAGAATTTAGAAGTTCAGGTTACAGGTTACAGGTTGGGAATTGATCAATTCTGCTAGTGCTGACTGTAAAAAACGATTCCCTGCGAGGAAAAAATCCACCATCTTTGGAAGGGATGGATAGAATGGAGAAGGGATAAGGATTAATTAGGAGCGTCTAGGGCATCTAATATCTACCAACCAGGAGGTGTATAGCTATGAAAGCGACTTCAAATCGCTTCAGTTTACTATTGACAATTTTGAGTTTCGTTGGTGTTAACCTTGCTCCCGTCTACGCTCAAACCCGTACAATTACGCCCGCCCTAGATGGAACCGGAACTGTTATCAACCGCCAGGGAAACCAGTTTGAGATTAATGGGGGTTCTCTCAGCGGAGAGGGTCAAAATCTGTTTCACAGTTTCGAGCAGTTTAATTTATCGGAAGGACAAGTCGCCAACTTTTTATCAAATCCTAATATTCGCAACATTTTAGGACGAGTCGTTGGGGGTGATGCTTCTTTTATAAATGGCTTAATTCAAGTAACAGGGGGAAATTCTAACCTGTTTTTAATGAATCCAGCCGGGATAATTTTTGGTGCAAATGCGAGTTTAAATGTTCCCGCTTCTTTTACGGCGACGACTGCAAATGGAATTGGATTTGGAACGAATCAGTGGTTTAATACAACCTCAAATTCGGATTGGTCAAACTTAGTTGGAACTCCCAATAGTTTTCGCTTTGATACCGAAAATCCAGGGTCTATTGTAAATCAGGGTCAACTAGCTGTTACTTCCCAACAACAGTTAACGCTTCTGGGTGGAACTGTTTTGAATACAGGTACTCTCGTCGCTCCAGAAGGAACGATTTCGGTACAAACGGTTCCCGGTGAAAACTTGGTGCGAATTGCTCAAACCGGACATTTATTAAATCTCGAAGTCACAGCACTTCCGGATAATTCTATGGCCCCACAATCGGCTATAACTCCTTTATCTTTACCCGAACTTCTGACCGGGGGCGGGGTAACAACTGCAACCGGAATGAAAGTCAATCCTAACGGTGAAATTGTCTTAACTTCGGGTCAAATTGTTGAATCTGGAGATGTTGCAATTGCGCCTAATATCAGTCCAAATTCTGACCATTTAGCGGTGACAGGTGAAACGGTTAACCTCAAAGCGGCTAATACTCTGACGATTGCTGAACGCTCGTTAAAAACCACAGGAGACTTGAATTTACTCGCCGGAAATACGGTGCAAATTCGGGATAGTTTGATTCATCCGTTCTCAGCGATTGCAGGTGGAAATCTGACAATTGTTGGTCAGCAAAATATTGATATTCTGGCTTTAGATTCGATTAATTTTCTTGAATCTGCTCCTTTTCAAGCCACAGGAAATTTAACCTTAGCTAGTGATGGGATTATTTCAGGAGATAGTCACTTCAACGCCGGGGGGAATTTTAGCATTCTCAACTCGACAACAGGTGTAGGCGGAACGTTTATTAGTTTGTATGACCCGATTATTTATTCTGATGGAGATGTGATCTTTGGGAGCTATGAAGGGGCGTCTTTGAAAGTTGAAGCCACGGGAGCGATTATTGGGGGCGATATTGATATTACAACTCCTGATATTAACCTTGCTGATTCTGCTGACCCAGAAGCTAATATTCTGAGCAGTAGTCCGGCGTTAATATTACGTTCAGGGGTGCAGAATTTGGGTAATTCTAATACTTCAGTTGAGGGTGGATTTTTCATAGAAAGACCCACATCAGGAAATAATAATCTCACGGTGGGGAATGTAACGACCGCAGGAGGGCCAGTTATTCTCAACTCTACAGGTCGAATTGTTGTTGATCAAATTAATACTCAAGGCGGAGAAGTTAATCTACAAGCTGTTGATAATATTATTGTTGCTCGTAATATTAATTCAGGGGGTGGAAATATTGAGATTATTACAGATAATTTATTGCGGGTGGGTACGTTAGTTGATCCGAGAGATAACACCCCGAGTATTTCTTCAGCAAATAGTCAAATCGATGGTGCAATTACGATAGAACATGGTGGAGGTGAAACGCCGTTTATTATTGGAGATGCAACAACGAATGGTACGTCAAGAAGTATTACGAGTAGTTCAGCCCAAATTACCCCTCAGTTTGAAGTTCCTCGGACAACAGACGGAGTTTTTACGCAGGGAAATATTACGATTCGCACAACACCTTTACCCTCAGAAGAACCGCCGATTGAACCCTCTGAACCTCCTGCTTTTGAACCCGAAGAACCGATAACTGAAAATCCTCCAATCGTTGAATCTCCTGAAGAACCTTCTGAACCCAATCCCGGTAATAATCCTCCAATTAATAATCCTAATAATCCGGGAAATGAAAACCCGCAAGTTCCTAATAATCCTAATAATCCGGGAAATGAAAACCCTGAAGTTCCTAATAATCCTAATAATCCGGGAAATGAAAACCCTGAAGTTCCTAATACTCCCAATAATCCGGGGAATGAAAACCCTGAAGTTCCTAATACTCCCAATAATCCGGGGAAT
>JGI12210J13797_12112711_pt1 | contig 15791 bp, 10 predicted proteins | sample ElkSlonscriptome_3_FD_13797 | JGI IMG/M metagenome (IMG submission 13797)
CACGAGGGAGGCATACACGAGCCGACAAAGCCGAGACCTCCTAAGACCGTCGCAGCGAGAATACTCTGGGTAACTGTGTCGAATTACTAGGAAAGTGGTGCAGAAGAGGACTCGAAATGAATCCTTAAACAATTGATTTATCAATTATAATTTCTTCGCCTATGCATTCATAATCACAAAAATATACACATGCGCATTTTGCCGAACGCTCTTCAAGAGCCAATCGGAGGCCTCCTCACACGGGAAACGCTGTTATCAATTTAGTTGTATTTTGAGGCCATCCAATGAAGTGCGGACAGTTTCGACCAGGCAATCAAGGCCATCTAGGAATTGATCCTCTTCTATGTCGCAAATCCAGCTAGCCCATGCAGTTTTATGTTCCTCATTAACGCGATGAGTTACCACCGTCCTCCATTCCACGTCTCCAAACAGCTCGTCCAAAGACGCCTCTTGGCATGCAAGGCGATTTAGATTCTCAATACTGAGATAGTCGCTCGGTCTCAATTCAAGAAGCCACCCTTTATCATGTGCGTGATTCCACCATGGAACAGGATATTGTTGCTCTAAGCACGCTGGAACGATGAACCCAAGTTGTGTTGCTTCAATAAGGTGAGCAGGAAAACTAAGCAAATGTGCCTCAACGTGCTTAGCGCCAAAATTGCGAATCTTAGCGCGCTCCCTGCGACCGGCTTCGTCATCGTCTAGGAAGCCACACGCTCGCCTCCGATCTTCTGGCCGTGCCGTTCGCGCCTTAAACTCCCACGAATGAAGCATATTCCCAACATAACCGGCACCTGCTCTCATGGGTGGCGGCAGCAGGCAGACCAGTTCCTGATACTCGGGAAAGGCAAGTTCGACGATCCGCTCTATAACGAGATGATCGGTTGATCCCTCAACGAAGATGGAGGGAAGAAGCTGCTGATTATGATGATCTAACTGAGCCTGCAATTGACCCGACTGAGACCTAAGCTTGTCAATTTCTCTACTAGCTGCGCCTATATGCGGCGCAACGATTGACATGACGCCCATCCGATCATCGAGCTGGTCTAGCGTAGAAAGGTCAGACTTCGCCGTTGTCCCAATGTCAGTATCTGATCGACTTACATATGCCGTCGAGCATAAGTCGGGATGTTCATCTTTTAGGTTGAAAAATATCGGTGAGTGAGTTGTCAAAAGAATTTGTGTTAGCTGGTCTGACGCGAGCTCATAAAAAAATTCGGCAAGCTGTTTAGCTCGTTGAAATTCCAAATTGTTCTCTGGTTCTTCGTAGGCCCAAATGAACGTATAAGGTTGGGTGCCTCTTCCGAAAAGGAGTTGCTTTTTCTCGGCCATGAATTTCAGAATATGGGGGACGTAGCGGCCTTTAATACCGTCTCCTCTACTCTCTAAAGAAATTGATTTCTCTCCGCTCAGAAAATCCAACTGTTCAAACACCTCACTGAGGTCATTGGGCAATTTTAGGCTAGCTTGCTCCCCCATATCAGTGAGAAGGCTCGCCATTAAGGGTTCGACGTGCCCGCCAATCGCTCTCTCGAATTCTCCACTACTCGCGCGAAACCCTTCTTCGGCAACGTCCGCAATCACTTGGTAGATTCTGCCCCTCAACCGCCTGACATAGTCGGCTCCTCGAATAGCTGGAACATACTCGAATTCGATGCGCGACAAGAGAGCTGGAAGCTTTGACTTTGGCTCAATTCGTACTTCAGCAAACCTTTCCTTGCCGCGCCTGATGCCTTCGGAGCGCAAACCAACCCAATCTCGCGAAGACTGAAGCCCATCACTTCGCCAAGATTTCTTCCATCGAACATAGTCGCCATTTACCTCCCGATATCCTTCGGGCAGTTCAAGGGTTAACTCGACATCAATTTGAGCGGCCTGCTTATTCAGGACAACATATTTATTAAAGTCGTTGTCGAATTCTAGCGGTACTCCGGGGTCGGTTTGCTCGTTGAAGAAGAGATTCAGTGCGCGGAGAATATTCGATTTACCGCTATCATTGTCACCCACAATAGTAGTCAGGTCAGTTGCATCGATCTCTAAGCTGCGGATCGAACGAAAGTTTCTAATTGTGACTGACCGTATCTTTGGCATTACGATTTTTCCTGACGATCGCTAACGTTGTTTTCATCGAACACTCTGGCACCTCTCACTTTATCGAGGGGCAGGGCGCGCGAAAAAATGATTGAATTGGCTCCGTTAAGTCAGCACGAAAGGCCCTTCGCTCCACTGAGCTTTAGCGAGGGGATTGATCTCTTCGGCCATGCGCCCTGGATCAGTCACCATTAGATAATGCCATTCACCGTACTGGTCGAGGCGATTGACAGCAGCGACCCAACGGTCAGCGGCCTTCGCCTTTGCGTCGGCGCTATCCGTCACTTGCCCCTTAATCTCCACGATCACGTTCAAGCCTTTATCGGTCACGGCTATAAAGTCGGGAATATAACGGGCAGGGACACCGCGATTTCGATACGGAATGAAGAAGCCCAGCCGATCGTTCTTGACCCAGCGAAGGATGCCCGGATGACTATCCAGCAAGAAAGCCGCACTCTGTTCCCACTTCTGTGTATCGGCGACCATCGCATTCAGGTGGCAGTTGGTGACCGGGTAGATCGGCTTGGTCGTGTGGAAATCGACAAATAGCGTACTGCCCCGCCCAGCCGCACCTTGAGGCACAACGGCAACCTCAGCATCTGCGGTGGATGCGCCCTTCTTGATCGCTTCGAGGAGAGAGCCGACCGCCGCCTGCATATACTCGCCAACAAGCAGAACGTCGCATGGCTGACTCCCGCCCTTGCGGTCCAACTTCTCGGCAAGGAAGCGCTTGGCTGCAAACGCGACCTTGGGAAACAGCACCTGCATGGGCACTGCCGCCGCGCCGTTGTCAGCGGCCCAGCGCGAACAAATTTCCTTGGCCAGCCGGAACGCTACCTGCTGCTCACGGAAAAGCGCCCGCCACTCCTTCAATGACAGCACGGGCTTTTCGCCCGGGCCAAAAGCCGCCAACGCACCATCCGGGCTGGTGAGCGGTGTCAGTTCGACGATCTGAGGAATCTTCATCGGGTCGATGGTGACTTTCGCCACCTGATCCCAATCCACGAACACATCGAATTGCCCAGACTGGTGATAGCCCGTGACAACCGGGAAGTTTATTTCGAACTCCGCCTTTTCAGGCACCGAGTAGATGTGGTTCGGCTCGGGCTGAGGCGGCGTGGGACCGGGAGGCGAAACCTTGAAGGGGATGAGTTCGAAGGGGACGCCAAAGACCTTCGCCGTCTCTTCCGCAAACATCTGCGTTTCTTCGTTGAGCGCATAACTCTTGCGGCGCAACGCGCGTCCGACAACCTGCTCGCAAAGCAACTGCGAGCCAAAGGGGCGCAAGCCGATGATGTGCTTAACCGTGTTGGCGTCCCAGCCTTCGGCAAGCATGGCGACCGACACAATACAGCGAACATCGCGGCCCGGCGGAATCCGCTCATCGATCCACTTGAGCGAACCGTCGTTATCCTCGCTGGCGACTTTGTCGTTGTGCTTGCGCACGAGTTCCGACCACTCTTCGGGTACCTTACCGCCCGGCCATTCAGCCTTGCCGACCGTGTCGAGGATGAAACGCAAGCGACGGGTTTCGTCCTTAGTTCCGCCTTCTTCAATGTCCTCGACCACTTTGGAGTCGATGCGGACAGTCACCTCTTCTCCCGGCGTGTTGCGGAACCATTCGGGCGCGACGCCATAACTATCGTTCCCGTTCGCCAGCCACGTATGCACTTCTTTGGCAACGGCGGTATCGCGGCAGACCACGATGAACACAGGAGGCACGGGATGCTTGTGCTGCTCCTTGCTAGTCTGCTCCCACTGCACGAAATCCCGATGCCACTCTGCGGCGAGCAGATTGATCGGCGCGCTCGCGTAGTTCATCACGATTTCCGCGGTCAGCTTCGTGCCGAAGCCATCCGCCTCCGCCTTCGCCTGAACCCAGCGCCAAATGTTGAAATAGGCCGCCTCGTCCGCGCCGCTTACATCACGCGATGGCAACTGCGGAATCTTGACCAAGCCTGATTCAATCGCATCCAGCAGGCCGAAGTCGGAAACGACCCACGGGAAAGGCTGGCCGACTTCATTGCCGGAACCCTGAATGTAGAACGGGGTGGCGGAAAGATCGACGCAAAGGTTGATGCCGCGCCGATTGCTCCCAGCCGCCAGCTTGTTGATGCGATCGAGCCCTTCAACCCAGATCGTCGCTTCACGCGCGTTCTTCTTGGCAAGCTCCTTGTCCTCATCAAGCGTCTGGGCATCTTCGTCGGTGTCGCCGCGCCGATAAGCGTGGTGCGCTTCGTCGTTGAAGATCAGCCAGCGTGAACTGTGACCTTTGCCCGATCCGAGTTCGCGACGAATGCGCTTGAACCAAGCGGCATCGGATTCGAAATACTTGATTTCGACGCTTTCGTTCTTCTTGCCCGCGTTCTTCACCACCTTCACCGGCTCACCCGTTTTTACGACCTTCGCAGAGTCGCCGTTGACAGAGTTCGTCTCTTTCTTCGCAAGACGATGCCAGTTGGCGATCATCACTTCACCGCGCCGCAATTCTTCCATCCGGTGCGGGGGCACAAGTTGGCGGGTCCGAAAAAGGCTTATGTCGCCCAGCGACGGGTCGAGTTCTTGGAGGCGTTCACGAATGGTGACGTTGGGGCAGACGATCAGAACGGTATCGGAAAAGCGATCGTCACGCGGCGAGGCGACACGGTTCAAAATCGACCATGCGGAAAGCATTCCCATGACTGTGGTCTTGCCCGAACCCGTCGCCATCTTGCAGGCGTAGCGAAGGAATGCGCGAACTCCCGCAGCTTTCGCCTCAACTCCCGGCTCGTCCCTCGGTATCTCCGGTATGCCCTTGCGATAGACGTCTGCAGCTTCGGTCAGGAAGATAATCGTCTCGGCGGCTTCAATCTGCGCGAAGAACAGACGCTGCATCCGTTCTTCGCTGCGCCACAGCTCGAGCAATTCCTTGGTAACGGCAGACGCATTGTCATAGGCTATCCCGCCAGATCGTGTTCCCTCGCGCCATTCCTTCACCCGCTCTCGGATGAGGTTGACACTTTGTAGTTCGACTTCTTCGCCCTTTGCATCTTCGAAGAGATCTGCTTCGGCGCGCCCTCGCCGCCCCCGGCCCGCGTGTTCCGGAACACGGTAGAAGTAGCTGGCACGGCGGCGGCCATCGGCCTTTACCGGCGGCTTGCCGCGTTCGATCTGCCAATGGCACTGCGGCTCGACAAAAGGCGAATTGATAATCGGAGACTCGACCTCCGCGACCGTTGCCGGTTCCATTTGCGGTTGGGCGGTGGGCATCAGTTCTCGCCTCCGAGCGAGCGAACCACCATCAATTCGTTACCGCGCTCGTCGATTGCCTTGACCGCAATGCGTTGCTTATCCCCCACCACAAACGGCTCGCTTTCTGTGCCCGCAAGATGCTCCCAAACGCTTTCGTCAAATTGCCCTTTCAAAGACTTTTGCAGATTATTCCATGCGCTGGTTTTCGGGAAGAACACCTGCGAGGCGAAGAAGGCCATGCCGTTGTAATTCGTATCGAGCATCCAGCAGGGCAGGTTCTCGCCCTTGATCTCGTCCGTCTCCATCGTGTCGGGCCGGAAAATGTCTAATCCCTTGATGATCACGCGATGGAGCGGTTCGCCGTCCTTTTCGCCCGCCCGTGCAACGTCCACATCGGGCAGGCCTGTGATGGAGAATATCTCGCTCGATCTGGTGGTCTTGAGCAGATCAGACATCACTACGTCCGGCGCAACCGCGACATAGGTAGTTGGCACTTTCAGCTTTTCGAGCATTTCGCGCGCCTTCGCCTGAATTGCGAAGCCGAACAGGAAAAGCTGGCTGTAGCCCTGCTGCAATGCCTCGGTATGGGCATTGAACACGTATTCGGAGCCGATCGCCCCATCCTCCGGGCCAAATACGAAGGCGATGCGCTTCTCCGTGCCATTGCGGGCCACCCCTTCGGCGTGAAGAAATTCACGATCGGCAAGCGGGCTAACCGTTTCGAGTTCGAGCGTCACATTTCCCGGCAGGCGCAGCGTTTTGCTCTGTCGCAGCACTTCGACCATGCGGTCGAGATAAGCACGCGGACTGCTTGATTGCGGCTGGGATGCCTGCTGCGGGGCATCGTCGTCCATGCTCATCGCGGCTTGTATGGTCGCCTCAACAGTGAACGGGCCGCAAACGCGGGTGATGCCGTCCGTCACCTCTGGTTTGTCGACAAGGATGATTGTTTCCGGCTCTTTGTCGTTCGCAATTGAGCCGAGAGTTATTCTCGGAACAATGCCGCCAACCTCTTCACCGCTCCGATTCTGTTTCCGCTCGTATTTGAAACCACCGGCAGGTCCTTGCGACGGATTTTTCAGTCTGAACCATGGAAATGTACTGGTCAGCAAACGCTGCCGAGCTAAGGCAATCGGAACTCTAGATGTATCACAGGTGATCCAGCGCCGCCCCCACTTCTCGGCGCAGAATGCGGTAGTCCCTGAACCACAAGTCGTATCGAGTACTAGGTCCCCCGGGTCGGTTGTCATATTAATGCAACGCTCAATAACCGTCGGGGTCGTTTGAACTACATATGAGCGGCTCCCAAATTCAATGGTGTCTGTCCATTGATTTATGAGCGAACCATACCCGAAATCTCGGATATACATCTTGAAGTAAATCTTTTGACCCAAAGCGAATAAACGATTCTCTTGCTTAAGTTTCTCCACTCCTGCGGGCGTGGTCCTCCAACTTTTTCCTCGCTTTGTTTCGAATGTCCTGCCTTCAAATTCGATTGGGAATGTGCAGGAAGGGGTGTATCCGGAAGATGTGAGATCCGACCTCTTGAAAATTCTCTCTTTCTTCGACGTGTTTTCGAAGTCGTCTATTTCTTCTTTTGTGAGACGGCGATAATCTCCATCCTTGCCAACATCAGCAAAAACGAACTCAGACCCCTTCCCTACGTTCTTCCTTCCCCAGATATTGTGATACTTCATCACGGGCTTGGATTTTGCATACCAACATAAGTAGTCTACCACCGACTCAATTTTACCTGACTCAAGAGGCATCATTGTTTTGAAATTAATGACAGCGACAAAGTTTTCTTCACCGAAAACCTCATCGAGAACGTTTCTTACAAGACCCAAATTTTCGTCAGAGATTTGAACAAAAATGCTCCCGGACTGATCCAGCATTTCTTTCGCCAGCAGGCAACGATCTCGGAGATAGCCAAGATATGAATGACGGCCCAACTCCCACGTGTCCCGATATGCTTTGACCATCTCAGGCTCACGAGAAAGTTCCGTATCTTTCCCGTGGTCGACTTTTCGACGGCGAACAAATGGTTGGAAATTCGACCCATACTTTACCCCGTAGGGCGGATCGAAATAGACCATCTGGACCTTACCGCCCATACCTTCATATTCTACGAGTGAGTTCATCACCTGCATGGAGTCGCCAAGGATCAGGCGGTTTGTCCACGGCCCCTTGTGTTCATAGGCGTCCAGCTTGTCGGCAACGTCGAGGTCGATGTCCCCGAACAGATCGAGGGTAGTCCCCTTCGCCTTGTGAGACTTGAGTGTGTCTAGGATCGCTTGGGTGGAATGCCGCTCATGCACAAACAGGGGCAGCGTCGGCACGGTGATATGCTGGCGTTCGGCTTTACCCGCCCAGTTAAGGAAAGGTTTAGTCAGGCTCTGCAAGCGGGCGACGCATTGCGACAGGGAGGTGAATTTCTCTTCGGTCCCCTGCCACACCTGCGGCCGGGCAAAGATGGCCGCCTCGCCCTGTTCTGCTGCCGATGCGATCAGCCCAAGCAGCCATTCCGCATAGGCGCGCTCCGCGCTTTCATCCCATGCCAGTTCAGGCGACAGGCTAGAATCATAGCGGTAAGTCTTGGGAGCCTTCTTGTTCGAGAACTGCGCCTCCACGCCAACATCGGGCCGCTGCACGGCTTCGTCGCCATGTTTGTAAACCGATGCGCCCTTGCCATCACTGCCCGCCATAAACCCCCGCTGTAATTCAAATCACTGTGATGTTTCGGACATTCCGAAACAGTTGAGCATCTTCTTAGACTGAAGGGTTGATGATTTGGAACTGCAGGAAGTGAATTATGCGGGGGCAGGGGCGCGGACCCGCTATCAATCGGGGAATTCCCATCGCCGCGTGCCATGGCGCACGAAAATGAAGAATACGGGGCGATGCGACGCAGATCGGGGCGAAGAACGCGAAGGCTTGATGATCGCCCAATGTTTTAAGTTGTTTTATGGGCCAGCCGCCGAAGGTTGCCCCAGCGTTGTCGATCGAAGGGGCGACGCATGATCCGCCCCTAAACTTCGCACAAACGCCGCATATGACGGCATCTTATAGGGAAGGGCGGTATCGGGCACCCCTCGCAATCGACAGCCTATTTCGAGGCGCTATGGCGGTGGATATAGTGTTTTAGGGTAATCGACCGTCCAATCACGACGAAAACTCGTGAGAACCCGCGCCTGCTAATCGTGCAAATCTGCTAATCGATCTCCTGCAGATCGTCACGGCACCAGTTGGTAGACGTCCCTTCGCGCTTTGCCTTCGACTTCGACACCCGGCTCCAATTGTTCGACCCATCCGTGTTCGACCAACACTTTCACTGCCGCTTTCGCTATTTTGGCTGTTCGAAGGTCTGACGGTCCATACTGATAGATTTTGGCGAGATGCAGGATGGGGTCATCACGTCTCTGCCACCACTCAAGAAGTTTTTGGGCATGGCGCAACGGCATCGGTATGCTCGCCCCACCGTGAAGGCGCAGTATTTCCATCGCGAAGTGGCCCGCCAACGAAACCCCTGACTTCATCGCCCAATGAGGGACCGTTCGCGCCTGCGGATCAGAATACATCGTCAAAACGGCTGCAAGCCTCCCGGCGTGTTCGGCTAGTTTGGCAGCGAAAGCCTTGATAGTGACGAGTGCGCCGCTTTTGCAAATCGCCTCCTCGCATTGATCGTGAAAGACGATCCACTCCTCGCTCGCATCTGCATCCAAGGGGAGCACTCGAGGAACAAGTTCTCGATCATTGAGGTCGTTGGTGACTGGCTCCATCTCAAGCAATGACACAATCCGATCATTATAAGCTTGGAGGATCGCGGCATTCTCTGGCTCATCGTGCTTGAACAACCGACTGCCTGCCGTGCTTTCGGGCGCGACTACTAGCATTCGCGCAAGCATACCCATGCCATCCAACATGGAGTCCCCTAATAGTCGGTCGGCAACAACCTGCTGCATCATGATGTGCGCGCAGCAGCGACGGCCCGGAAGAAATGTCGTACCTGTGCCAACTCGCTGCCGTCTAATTGGCTCACCGTCCCAAAGGCCATTAAGCAGTGCTGCAGTCCGCATTCGGCTCTCGTCGGTGAAAGCGGCACCGCCGACGAGAATGCCTCCTTCAGCGGTAAAAAGCCCGGCCATTGGCCTACCCTTTTCGAGATGCAGAACCAAGGCTTCAGGGGTAACATCAGAGCAGACTAACATTGGATGCGGCGGAACAACCGGCTCCAGCCCGATTTGACCGAGCGCGGCAACTATGTCGTCGGCAGTTCCTTTCTTGACGCCTGACCGAGCAGTTTTCCACGCAACAAGACGGTTTTCGTAATCTGCTGTCGCGAGTTTGTTCTCTCTGTTCCACTGCGATTCCATGTCACGCACGGGGGCAAGTGCGATCTTATCGACGCTGGTTTTTCGCTCGCCGCTTTCCGCGATGGAAACGAACATATTCACGACAGGTTTGATGCCGCCGCCCGGCAACTCAACGTCAATATGGGCTTGAACCGCGAGGGTCGCCGCAGCGAGTACGGACTGCGCACAAATCTCGATCGGCGCTTGGGTCCTCGATTGGATAGCGAGCGCGGCCGCTTTCAACGGGCCGAGAGCATCACTTGGGAAAATGGGGGGTTGCGGCAGTTCTCGAAAAAGCGGTCGTTTTTCACCAACCTGAGCCTGTTCTGCTGCAGCCTCCAAAACCATCGCTTTGGCTTCGGCATGCAAGAAATTCGCATGATTAGCAGGTTTAGCGGGCATCGTGGTCGCCCCCTAAAATTGTGCGCAGGCCACTTAGTATTGTGTCTCGCGCTTCTTGCATCGAAAGGCCAAGCCTCGCGCCTGCTTCATCTAGCAACGCTTCTGCGACATTTAGAGATACCAGGCCATCCCTCACCATCTCCGCTATTCGACAAGTGGCCCAAAAGAGGAGGTTATTCCGAGTTCCTTTTTCGGCACTCAGAACGGTTCGGAGCAAGCCTTTGATCTGATTTTCAAGGGCGTCATCGGTGATGGCTAAATTCGACGAGCCTCCCACCCATCTGGCGCCGGGTGCACGGGCGATCATCCTTGTCAGCCATCCCGGAGGGTCAGGAAGATCGCTGGCCGCTATGACTTCTGCGAACCCTGTCAAGCTGCCCTCGACCAAGCGATACCAACGGCCATCGCCCATCACGCACTCTGGCGCAATCACATAAGCGTTGTCACGCACGTCAACGGCCTCGCAAAGATGTGCGTTAGTTCGACCCAAACCGGCGGGTCGATTAAAGTAAAAATGGAAGCCACCGTTCGGCGTGGCGACTGTCGGCACATTATGCCAGTCGAATCCATGCCGATTGAACAGTGTGAGGAGATTCGCAACGCCGTCACCTTTGCCGTGCCGATCTGCATCAAGCACTAGGACGTTGTTAGGCGCACAAGGCACACCCCAAACAGCATTAGGGTGTTTCCAAGCCCAGAATTCGCCAATCAGAACGTCTGATGTAGCCCGTTTGAAGCCTCCCCTAATGTAGGGTGACTTGACGGTCGCGCCCAATTCTCGACACGGAAAGACTTTTACACCAGCGCGCATTAATCGACTGCCGATGCCAATGTTGTGTCGAATCATGCTCGACCTCCCATCGCAGGTAGGGATGCCGCCCAATTCTCCGCTTCCTCGAAAGCGATACGGCTCGAACGGCCAAACTTGATGATGGTAAACGCGCCGCTCTGCGCGAGCCGATATATTGTCGAGCGGCTTACCTGATACCGTTGGCTGAATTGGCTCAGGGTCAAGAACTTTGGCGGTGGATAGTTGCTTTCATCTCGTAACATCTGCTGTCTCCTGAATTGCGCAAATTCCGCGCGGGACAGCAGAGGTTAGTAGTCAGATCATTTGAGATTGAAACAAGTGAGTCAGGAAATGAATGTCGCACATTCATTTCAAGTCATTGATTTTAAATTTTAATTATTTCTATGCCGACGCACTGCCGATACTCATTTGCTTGCTTCGCCAATAGTTGAAGGTAATGCCCTGACTCACCACGCCCATGATGCTGGTCTCGTTGTTTCATCCAAACCAGTCGGACAAATTGAGGCGATAGCGTCGATGTTTGGACCAAATCACTCGTTTGATCGAGAGCCGGAATAGACCCACCACATGAGCAGAGCACCAGCGATAATTCCGACGGGTACGTAAAGCCCCCATAAGAGGCTTTGTTTCACAACCTCGCCAGACGCCTGCGCTGAGTAAAACCAAGCGCTTTCGCTCTCCATGCTTCCGGCGCGCATCGCCGCCGAGCGCATTTGCTCCGCCGCCACCTGATCCTGCGCTGCCGAGTAGCCCCGCCATCCCCACCACCCCATATACGGAATGAGCAGCAGGCTGACGCGGGCCGCGCCCTTTTGAACATTCACTTGCTCGCGCCTTTCTTGCGTTTGACTTTCTCGTGTTTTGGCTTGGTGGCATCGGGATCGGGAATGGCAAGCAATCCCCCCAAAGCCCTTTTTAGGCCTAGTGGAGAAAGAGAAATTTTTTCCCCCGTATCAACGTTGCGGGCCTCTTGCGTGATTGACGCATCTTCGGTATGTGGGTTTCTGTTGGTACGCGAGGATTTAGACATGGCTTTCGATCCCAAAAGATTAATTGATGAGAACCTAGCAGGTTTCGAGGCGGCATTGAAGGCCGCCTACGACCAAGGTGTGCGCGATGGTATTCAGCGGATTGTTGCAGCCGCTAGCGCACCTATTATGGAGAACGATGGTAGAACGATCCAAAAAAATGCAACCTCTGCGTTGAACATCGGTGACAAGGCCGAAGCGGAGGTTATCCGTCGTGCGCCGCGCGGTTTGGTGCCTAAGGTCGTAGGTCAGATGCTTGCGGACTCACCGGGTAAGATCATCGCTGAATACGAGCAGATGGTTGGCGACTATGATAGTCGCGTTTCTGAAAAGAGCGTTGGCAACGAACTTCGCCGACACGAAGGTAAGAAATATCGCCGCGACGACAGCGGTGGATGGTTTCCCGTATCGGGAAATAAGGAAGCGGAGGACGCCGCTGACAACGAACAGTCCTCCGCCTCTGATACTCAAGCCCAAGGTGAACACTATGGAACCGCCTTAGATTTGTAGCTGCCTAAAAGCAGCCTCCGCCACTGGGTTGACCCAACTTGGGCATCCTGGTGGCGGCCTTCACATCGGAGGGGCCGGAGATGTTGGTAGCATCGACTGGTTTCAGGAAACCAGCGCATGGGGTTCAATTCCCCCCGGCTCCACCTTTGTCCAATTTACATAGCATAAATTTCCAGTTTGCGAATCCCTCAATTTTTCGCAGTTTTTCGCCGTTCCTGAAATTTGTCCACTTCCTCAAGCGACTATTTCGACGTATTTAAGCCGCTTGCCAATAGCCGTTGTGATAACGCTTACGGCTCGCTCTCCATCGCTTTCGCCGCGCGTATTCCAACGCCTATCAAACTCAGCAAGATAACGTTCGAGATGCTTATCACTCACATGGTGAAACGCACCAACGATGCCGCGCTTAAGCAAGCTGTGATAGCTTTCTGCAAAGTTCGTGTGGAACACCATGCCGCGCACGTACTCCTTACCGTGATCGACCGTACTGTGTCCTGCGAAATGCTCGCCAATCCCTTCATACGAAAGGTGAGCGTCGGTCACGATGTATGCGCTCCTGTCCACTAGAGGCTTGGCAAGCTCCTGTAGGGTCGCCTTGCGGACGTTCGGCACCTTTACCGTCTTAACGTCGCCTTCGCGGTCAAGGAGCGTCATAACGGCTGTTTTCTTGCCAGCCTTGGCTGTGCGGTTTTTGTGGCGATTGTTGCGCTTCTTGCCGCCTACATAAGTTTCGTCGAGTTCCACAAAGTCACCCGACTTGCCGAGCATACCCGCTAGAGGCTCTTGCAGCATGGCTTCGCGTACACGGTGAAGCATGAACCATGCCGACTTGTGCGTGACCTTAAGCTGGCGCGCGATCTGCGCGGCGCTCACACCCTTCTTGCTGCTGCACATCATGTAGATGGCATATATCCACTTACCGACCGGAATTTTCGAACCCTCGAAGATTGAACCGCTGGTTACGCTGAACTTCTTGCGGCAAGCGGCGCATTTCCACTGGCGGCGAACGGTCTTTTTGCCCTTGGCGGTGCGCTCGTAGCTAGTTTCGTAGACCTTCTTCTTCTCGCCACCATCACAGAACGGGCACGCGACCTTGCCGTCCGGCCAGCGCAGGTCCGCAAGCGCGTTCTGCGCGGCCTCTTCGTCGGTAAGGAAAAGAGCAATGTCGGTGATGCCGTTGAGTTCCATGCTCTGTTATATAGCAGAGAGCCTTGGTCCAAACAAGTACCATATCGCCCAAATTGACCTTCGAAAATCGCTGCGATTCGTTCCCCTGTATCCTCTTTCAAGAAACCTTCTGCTTGCTTCAAACGATGTTGCATTCTTAGGTCGTCCTGGCAGTCCGTCATCCAGTTTCTTACTGTACGGGGATCGACCCCGAAGCGCTCCGCCACTTCAGCAATGCCGGTAGAACTGCTCCCACGGGCGGTGGAGATAAAGCGCTGCCAAACTACTGCCCGACGATGATGTTCGGCCTTTGCCGGATCGGATCGTCCCTTCCCTCGCGGAAGCAACCATGCGGGCGGACCATCCTTGGCCTGAGTATCAAGAATATTGACTAGGTCTCGTTCGATTGTTCTGGCGTCTTCTTGGCGAACTCGGCCAGTCGATTGGTCGAAAGGGCTTCTCGCGATCAGCCCGCCAATCCTAACCAAAGCAATCAATTGTGAAAGACGATCGCCATCGTCGCATTCGAGTAAAGTCTCTAGCGTCTCATCGCCTAATGCGGCCCGAAATAAGTCAGCGGCGAATGGTAAATGAAAATCATCTTGCCGATGCAAACGCAACTTCACGATTGCATCGACACTGGTGTGCATCGATTTACTAACTTGTTCAGCAAGATCGCTATCCAAAACCGTCGGATTGACAGGCTTATGAGGATGGCTCTCGCTTGCTGGCACTTTTGAACTTGACAACTTCACCTCCTGTGCGGAGGCGATCAAGATAATCGCTCCACCATTGCATCATCTTGACGCGCTCATCCCAATACTGCCCACGGTTGTAGATACCGCGAACCGCGTTGCTATCCCCATGAGCCAGCGCACGTTCTATCGCGTCGGGATGCCATTTCCCACTTTCATTGAGCAGGGTCGAGGCGCTGGTGCGAAGTCCATGGGCAGTCACCTCATCGCTAGTGTAACCCATCCGCCGAAATGCTTGGTTCATTGTGTTCTCGCTCATCGGACGACGTGTTGTATGGAATGCCGGGAAAACGTAGCCTTCTGGCCCGCTGAATTGCTGCAGCTCGCGCAGACAACTAATGACCTGCTTTGATAGCGGTATCGCATGTGGACGGCGCATCTTCATGCGCTCCGCTTTGATCCGCCAAATCTTTGCATCAAGATCAAACTCGTCCCAAGTCGCCTGCCGCAGTTCGCCCGGTCTAGCCATCGCATGTGGCGCGACCTGCAAAGCCAAGCGGGTAATCGGAGCGCCTTCGAAAGCATCAATGCTTCGTAGTAATTCCCCGAACTTTTGAGGATCAAGGATCGCCGCATGGTGCTTTACCTTTGGAGCAATCAACTGGCCGGCTAGCATTGCGGCTGGGTCACTCTCCGCCCGTCCCGTTGCAGCGGCGTAGCGGAATACACGACTGGTAAATGAGCGACATCGCTTGGCTGTCTCGTGTTTCCTCTGGCCCTCTAAGCGACGAAGAACGCCGAAAACTTCGGCTGGCTTAATATCAACGAGAGGCTGGTCCCAGATCGGTTTCATCTGGAGGAGGAGCCATTTCGCCTTCTTGACCGTGACAGCGGTTCGCCCTTCTTTGACCAGTTTATGCTCGATGTATTCTTCCGCCACCGCAACGAACGTGTTGGCCGCGTTGAAGCGGGCCGTCAGCTTGGCGCGTTTCCGTTCAACGCCGGGGTCAACCCCATCGCGCAATGTGCCACGTGCTTCATCACGCCGTTGACGCGCTTCCTTTAGCGAAACTTCTGGGTAGCGGCCAAACGACAAAACCCGCGCTTTGCCTGCGAAACGATATCGAAAACGCCATAGCTTTGAGCCGCTCACCGCGACCTCGATGCAAAGGCCCTTTTCATCGGCAACGGCAAAGACCCGTTCTTTGGACTTTAAGGCTCTGATCGCGGCATCGTTTAAGGCCATGTTGGAACTCCCCGGGATTGGGAGTGTGTATATATGGGCAAAGCAGTCCGCAGATATGTGCGCAAATCTATGCACAGAATCACTGGATCAGCCAGGCACATCGAGACACACTCCGATATGGAACATGCTCAAATATGTCAGAATACCGCCGTTTTGGCGATACTCTTAGCTACGTCGGGAAATGAGTAAATGGTGCCCAGAAGAGGACTCGAACCTCCACATCCTTGCGAATACTAGCACCTGAAGCTAGCGCGTCTA
>JGI12210J13797_10434177_pt1 | contig 15790 bp, 8 predicted proteins | sample ElkSlonscriptome_3_FD_13797 | JGI IMG/M metagenome (IMG submission 13797)
TTCCTCTGGTAAATCTCAACAGCAGTTACAAATGTTAGGCTCGATGAAATCCATTAAGTCCTCATTGTATGCCATTGCACAGGAAAAAGTAGTAAATGGAACGGTTACTTCAGTGGAAGACAATACCGGCCTCCCGGGTGTGAATGTGATAGTGAAAGGCACATCCAAGGGAACAGTGACTGATCTGGATGGCAACTATAGTATTCCTGTAGAAGACGGTGACATCCTGGTTTTTTCTTTTGTCGGTTACACCAGCCAGGAAATTCCAGTTTTGGGACGAACCGAGATCGATGTAAAGCTGGGTACTGATGTGATGGCGCTGAACGAAGTGGTAGTGGTTGGATACGGTACCCAAACAAAGAGGGAATTAACCGGATCCATTGCCAAAGTAGATGGCAAACAACTGGCTGACATCGCTGTCCCTTCATTCGAAGCCGCCTTGCAGGGGCGTGCAGCTGGTGTACAGGTAATTCAGGGCAGTGGCGTGGCTGGTTCAGGATCAATGATCCGGGTACGCGGTATTGCTTCCTTGAGTGCTGGTGGTGATCCTCTTTATGTAATAGATGGGATTCCGATTACGCAGGATTACTTTTTGAATGATGATCGTGGCGCTTTCAACAACAACCCGCTGGCCACCATCAATCCCAACGACATTGAATCAGTAGAAATCCTGAAAGATGCTTCTGCCGCCGCTATCTACGGTTCGAGAGGTGCTAATGGTGTAATCCTGATCTCCACTAAAAGAGGTAAATCCGGAAAGCCGTCCTTCGATTTCAGCTCCAGGGTAGGTGTCTCTAATCCAACCCGTAATATACCGCTACTCAACAACCAGGAATGGTTACAGCTTTACCAGGAAGCGTGGGAAAACGATGGTAATGTTGGACCTGCTTCATTACCTGGTGGTATCAGCTGGGAACAAGCTCAAAATACCAACACCGACTGGTATGACGAAACCACCCGGACCGGAGTAAAGCAAGAATATAACCTTTCCATGTCCCAGGGTTCTGAGAAATTAAAAACCTATGTTGGTATTGCCTACAGCGATAACGAAAGCTTTTTACTAGGTAATAGTTACGAGCGACTGAGCGGCCGTTTGAATCTCGATTATAATATCTTAAAAAATTTAAAAGTCAGCCTTTCATCCAGTCTGAGCCAGGGAATCAACAATCGGGTGGCTAATGCCTGGGATGGCGGATATGGTGCTGCTATGGCTGATGCTTTACCCATTTTCCCGATCTTTAGTAGCACAGGCGATTATTACCGTCCAAATGGTGGACAAAACCCAAGGCTCAAGATTGACCTGCTCGATTGGAGAACCAGGGAAATTCGTACCATAAATAACCTTGCCCTTGATTTTGAGCCAATCGAAAACCTCACCATCCGTGCCACTGGTAGTATCGACTACATGGATATCCAGGACGATAAATATGAGCCCGGACCTGATAACGAATTTGCATTAAATACCGACGCCACTGTTGGCATGGGCAAGGCTGAACGCTTTCCCAATTGGGTCACCAACATGAACGGAGGCTTGAACGTCAGCTATCTGATCGATAAAAATGACAATCGATTTAATTTACTGGGAGGATTGGAATATCAGGAATCACTCACCGAAAGCTATGATAGAATCGAAATTTTTGATGTAACCGGCCCTTTACATGATGACCCTGCAATCCCGGCCAGAACCGACAATGAGGGAAATTCGCTTCCAAACCCTGTTTATACAAGTGCCCCGGATCAGGTATGGTCGTTTATCAGCTATTTTGGCCGGGTAAATTATTCTTTCAAAGATAAATACATTGTAAAAGTTTCAGCCAGGGTGGATGGCTCCAGCCGTTTCGGTCGCAACAACCGGTATGGATTTTTTCCCAGTGTCGGGTTAGGATATGTGATCTCCGATGAGGATTTCTTTCCCCAGAATTCAATCGTAAACTTCCTGAAATTAAAAGGTAGCTGGGGTGTCACCGGTAATGCCGATATCCCTAATTATCAACGCTGGGGTACATTCCAACGCCGAGCAGGTAATGATGGAAATCCATACAACCAGTCTCCGATATTGTTCCCGGTAAGACTTGAGAACCCGGACTTGCAATGGGAGGTACAACGAACCATCGACGCTGGTTTTGAACTTGGGATGTTTGAAAACAGAGTCTACGCGGAGGTTAGCTATTATGATAAAAACTCAACTGATGTGCTGATCGACAGGTTGGTTCAGGCGTCAACAGGTTTTGAAAGATATTTTGAAAACATTGCCGAGATCAACAACAGTGGTTTTGAAGTAAGCTTAAAAACCAGAAACCTGGTAGGTGCATTCCAGTGGACCACCGACATTAATTTTGCGACTCTTAAAAATGAGGTAATTGATATCGGAGCTACTCCTCCGGATGCAATTGCCGGCAGTGGAGATACCAGGGTGGTGGAAGGTTATCCGGTAGGTGTCAATTTTCTGAATCGGTTTAGCAGGGTAGATCCGGCCAATGGCTTGCCAATCTTCCTTGACATTGAAGGAAATGAGACTTATGAATTTAACCTCGCTGACCGGGTGGTGGTAGGAAGTGTAGTGCCTGATGCTACCGGTGGAATCAACAATACATTCTCTTTCAAAAATTTCGATCTCGATGTGCTTTTTACCTTCACATTAGGAGGAAATATTTATGATGATGCAGCCAAAAGGCAATTAGGCGTTGTTTCAAATTGGAACCTGCGCCGTGATATTGTGCAGCGTTGGAGAACACCAGGTGATATTGCTGAATTTCCACGTTTAACCCTTGAAAGTCAGACTTATGGTGGCTTACCAAGTTTTTGGAACCTCAATACCACCCAGTTTTTATATGATGCTTCTTTTGGCAGGATCAGAAATGTAACCTTTGGCTATAATTTGCCAGGCGAAATGATGAGCCGGATGGGTATCAAACGCGCCCGGGTATTTGTAAATGCAACTAACCTGGTCACATTTACCAAGTATCCCGGACCCGACCCTGAAATTGTGCGCGACCATAACGGCCGTCAGGGTAGAAACTTAAGTCCGAACGTGACTTATCTGACTCCTCCGCAGGAAAGAGCCTTTGCTTTAGGTATCAATGTGTCATTTTAGAAAACTGAAATCATTAGAATTATGAAATATTTAAAATATATCGGACTTTTTGGATTGATCTTCAGCCTCAATGCCTGTGATGATCTTTTAGAACTTGAACCTCAGGGTGAGATTATTTCAGAACAGGCATTGCAAACACCACAGGATTTACAGGAACTTCTAAATTCTGCTTATGATGTATTAAGAGGGGAAGGCGGAGATTTTCTGGGAGGACGTTCTCAGGCGCTATCAGAGGTGATGGGTGATAATATCGATGGAAAACCCAGCAGTCTCAACAATGCTGACTTTCTGGCATTTTACAATAAAACCACCTCTTTTTTCACTGGTTATACCCAGGCGTATTTTACTGAACCTTACTTTCTGATTTACCGGGCCAATGTACTGCTCGATAAAGTGGATGAGGTGCCTGGAGTTACCCAGGAGGAGCAGGAAAGGATCAGGGGAGAAGCCTTATTTCTAAGAGCACTTTGCTATTTTGACCTGGTCAGGCTTTTTGCCCAACCTTACGGATTCACTCCGGATAATTCACATTTGGGTGTGGCATTAAGAACTGAACCCAGCTCAGAGCCGGTTAACCGCGCCACTGTAAATGAAGTTTATACCCAGATCCTGGAAGATTTACAAAATGCTGAAAGTCTGTTGCCCGACGAAAATGATATTTATGCAACCAACTGGGCCGCTAAAGGCTTACTGGCAAAAGTATATTTTCAGATAAATAATTTCCAGCAAGCCTATAATTACGCTAACGATGTAATTGAAAATGGTCCTGCAGATTTCAATGCCGATCAGGAAGAATATTTTGAGAGATTCTCACCAGGAGGTTCGTCAGAATCGATCTTCAGGATTGTTAGCACCGTCAATGACCATCGGGGCACTCAATTTACCACCCATTTTCGATATGATGGACCTGCCGAACCAACTTTGAGGATCAGCCGGGATATGTACAACCTTGCCATCGCTGATCAAAATGACATCAGAGGCCAGGAATGGTACATAGTTGATGATGAAGGTACCGAGGAGGAATCTATTTCCATCACCAAATTCGATAGTAAAGATTATTTCGATGTGCCGGTGCTGCATATCACTGAGTTAAAATTGATCAGAGCTGAAGCTGCCGCTGAATTGGACAACCGGGCCGAAGCATTGGAAGACTTGAACGACATCAGAGCCAGAGCCGGTTTGAACGCACTGCAACTGCCTATCGAACAGAATACCCTGATCAAACTGATTCGGGAAGAAAAAAGGAAAGAATTAGTAGCAGAAGGTGTTCGATTCCACGATTTACGCCGGATAGGTGCTTTGGAAGGTAACGTAACTATCAGAGGCGCTGCCTGGGATTGCCCCGGGATGGCCGTACAGTTTCCTGATATTGAAATCGCTGGTGCCGGTGGGTCAGAGTTCTTTACCCCGAATCCCGAAGGTGGTTGTACTAACTAAATAAATAAGAAGATCATGAAAATAATATCATATTCAATCGCAGTAATTTTGATGATAACCCTTATGTCTGGTTGCATTGAAGAATTTGGCGGTGTGGGAGAGCCCTTTAACAGAACCGAGCAGGTCAGCGGTACCTGGAAGCTGAATGTTGTGCAACAGGTTGATGAACTGGCAGTGGAACGGAACTGGCCGTATCAACGACTCAATCTGACTAACCTTTTTCCATACCAGGACCTGACCATGACCTTAAATCTTGATGATTCCGGAAATCCTTCAGGTTTTTCAGTTAACCAGGGTAATGCCCCGGCAATCATACCATTTGAAGCAGGTCAATGGGCTTTTGATGACCAGGAATTTCCGGGGGCTATAATATTCAGCAGTGGAGATCAATCCACAACCCTGGAATTTGAATCACTAAACGAATTGAACGTTAACAGGCTGGTTTTAAAACTGGCCCGTTATCAAACCGATGCTCAGGGTAAGAAGAAAGCCTTCGTAAGCTATAATTATGAATTTGTGAAACAATTAAACTAGACTAAAAAATGAAAAAATATATCCTAACCGTTATCAGTTTTTTAGTCGTTGGTTTTACCTACGCTCAAAACTGTGGTTCAGCAACCTTCAGAACCGAACCGGCAACATTCACTGCTGAAGACCAGGTAACTTTATTTGTGGACGTAAGCGGATGCCCGGTATTGGCAGCTAAACCAGACTTATACCTGTGGATTTTTGTGCCAGGCGGTCCTGGTCCCGATGGTGTAGGTGGAAATGGTGATTTTTGTAATGGATCTAATCCAAACCTTAAAATGACACCAACCGACAATGCCAATGAATACAGTTATACCTTTACTCCGGTAGCTTTATTCGATGCTACCCCGGCTGAAATTGGTACTTCGATAGGTTTCATACCCAAAGCTTTTGCCGCTTGTAAAGAGGCTGGAGATCAAACCAGCGATTTGTTTTTGAGTGTAGAGCCGCTGGTATTTGTAGAAAAAGTGAATCGTTCTTTCCCCAATAAATTCACAGCCGATGATGTGGTTACATTGTATTTCCACCAGCCACTGACTGAAGATGAAGGAATGAAGAGCCTTACTGATGTGTATGTGTACACAGCGATCAACGGGACTGATGCCGATGGTAATGATTTGGGATGGGTAGAAAGAGCGCCCTGGGATCAGGTAGTGAATACCCCGGAGTTGAAAATGAACCATGAAGGAAATGGCGTTTATTCTCTGCACCTGGTTCCGAAAGATTTTTACCCGGTTAACCCCGGAGATAAGATCACCCGGATTTTCTACAAGTTCCGCAGCGCAGATGGCAACAGTGCTATACCTGGCGGCTTTGATAATTTTCAGGCTGAAGTATTAAACCTCGAATAGAATAAACCTCTATTCATCATCATAAATCCGAATAAAATGAATAAAAAGATATTTAATATCCTGCTGGTCATAGCCACAATCGCATGGACCGGCTGTGAAGAAGATTTTGATTATGGGATCAGACCTGAATCTCTTCGTGATTTCAATCTGGTAAATCCAGAGGACAATTCGACCTTGTTGCTTAATGCAGCAGAACCGGATGAAGAGCTGGTGATTGAATGGGAAGCCTCTCGTTCAGGTCTTGGTTCTTCGGTATCTTATTTATTATTGGCAGATGAACCAGAAGGAGATTTCAGCACTCCTTTACTTACTTTGACTGCAGATAATGATGGTGCCGCCACTAAATTTACACCTACCCAGAAAGAAATGGATGATGCGCTGGCAGCCGCCGGCATTAGTGAAGGTCAGGCCAGGGAGCTGATCTGGAGTGTGAAGGCCGATAATGGCTCCTACAGTAAATTAAGTGAAGAACCTTTGAATGTAACGGTGAAGCGCTTTGCCGAAGGTATTGGACGTTTCAATCTGGAATCTCCAGCCAACGAAGGGGTACTTTACCTGATTGAAAACAATCCTGACCAGGAAGTAGTGATCACCTGGGAAGCTCCTGAAGTAGTAGGGGGAAATGCCACCTATACCTGGTTAGCAGATCGACCGGGGGCTGGATTTTTTGAGCCCATTCTGTCTTTGCCTTCTGATAATTCTGGTGCTGACAATAAAATCACTTTTACCTATCAGCAGTTGGATGAAGCATTGGAAGGATTAAATTTTGCCTACGGTGCTCCGGCCAGGCTCGAATGGACAGTTGTTGCTCAAAATGGTGAATTCGAAATGTTGGCAGAAGATGTTTTTGAGCTCACGCTTTTTCGATTTGGCGCTACCGTTCCCGTTACCTTCCAGCTTGGTCAGCACGCAACAGTTCCTGATGGATACGATGTATATTTGGCCGGAGAATTTGGCAATCTGGGTGTCACCGGGGGCAATTGGGACCAACCGGGTACTGTAGATGACCTGAAACTGGAACTGGATGAAGGGACCTACAAAAAAACTTTTACTATTCCTCTGGGAATGGAGAATTCTGCCATTGTTTACAAATATTTCCTGGTCCCTTCCGGAGAATCTTCCTGGAGCCATGGCGAGCAATCTTTTAGTGAATCCGGCTGTCAGGGGCTGTACAATGGTGGTGAAGGAACTGATAACAGGAGGTTCACCTTTACTGCCGGTGACCGTTCAGCTCAAATTGTGGAAGCAACGGTAGTGACCTGGGAAGGATTTTGTTTTGCAGAAGCACAACCGAGGGCCCGTTTTGTAGTAACAGTTCCTGAAAATACGCCGGCCGACCAGGATGTTTTCATTACCGGAGCCCTTGGTGTGGTCAACTGGGCTCAGCCTGGTACCGGCGCAGGCATGCGGATGCGAAAAGTAGATGGTGAAGATTATACCTATGAAATCTGGCTGCCGGTGCCTGAAAATCAGGAAGTACAATATAAATATTTTCTGGCCACCACCAATTCGCCACGCTGGAATGGTGGGGAACAAAGTGCTGACTGCCAGGGTATCGATAACAGGTCATTTACTTTCGACGGTACCAACAGCGCCAATGATGTGGTAGCTGCCTGGGAAGGGTTATGTCAGTAAATTAATGAGAGGTTATTGAACGTTGGGGCAGTTTATCCGGCTGCCTCAACTTCAAACTTTTCATCTATCAATTAAATAGAAAAAATTATGTTTGGCAGGCTTACTTTGGCATTGTTAGCAGGATTATCATGGATAAATATTCTGCAGGCCCAATCCATAGAAACAGATACCCATTTTCCCCGGGCTGATCAACCTTTTACATTCACAATAGATGTTACCGGGACCTCTCTGGAAGGATATGAAGGAGATGTTTATCTTTGGACCTGGCTTGAACAAGGCGATCAAAGCTTTGATGCACCTACCAACGTTGATCCTGCCAACGATGCTCAGCAGGCAGCTAAAATGACCCGGTCTGACACCAATCCAAATGCCTATTCATTTACCATTACGCCGACTGCATTTTTTAATCAACCTGCTGCCGGGATTAACCTTATGGGATTGAAGCTGAAAAGCAAATCCTGGAGTGATGGAAAGCAATCGGATCGTGATCAATTTATAAAGATCTTTCAAACAGGTTTTCAATTTAAAATTCTCAACCCCGATCAGCAGGTGGTGGTAAGCGATGAAAATACATCCATCAGCATCAAAGGAGTGGCATCAGCAATAGCAGATTCGATCGTGATTCGGGCTAATAGTGTTTTAATAGAGAAATTTTCAGGGATCAGTGAAGTCAATACTACCATCAACAGCGGTCTGCCAGGCTCTAAAGAAGTAATATTAAGTGCTTACCTCGATCAAGTGGTGAAAAGTGATACATTATTATTGTTGGTTTTCGGTGAAAGTGTGCAGGAGCCATTACCGGCAGGAATTGTGGAGGGGATCAATTACCTCAATGATACAGAGGTGATCCTGGCCATCAAAGCACCCGGAAAAAAAATACTGTATGCATTGGGTGACTTCAACGATTGGACGAAATATGATGAAACCTATGCCATGAAGCTTGATGAATCTAAAGAGATTTTCTGGGTGAAAGTAAGCGATCTTATTCCCGGTCAGGAATACCGTTTTCAGTACCTGGTAGATGGCAAAATAGTGGTGGCTGATCCTTATGCCGATAAAATCCTGGACCCTGACGACCAGTGGATCCCGGAATCGATTTATCCTGATTTGATCGAATACCCTGAGCCAGCGCTTTCGGATACCTGGTATCTGAACCGGGTGGCAGTATTACAAACGGCGCAGCCTGGATTTGACTGGCAAGTGCCTGATTTTCAGGCCCCTGTACCGGAAGAACTGGTAATCTATGAGTTGCTGATCCGTGATTTCTTCGCTGAAAATGACCGGAGTTTTCAGAGCCTGATCGATACCCTCAATTACCTGGAGAACCTGGGTGTGAATGCCATCCAACTAATGCCGATTACTGAATTTAATGGCAATAACAGCTGGGGCTACAACCCGACCTTTATGTTTGCTGTGGATAAGGCCTACGGTCCTAAAAACGATCTGAAAAGGTTTATCGATGCCGCCCATCAACGTGGTATCGCGGTAATCCTCGACATGGTACTAAACCACCAGGATTTTCCAAACCCGTTCCTGGTGATGCACAACCTTGATGATACGCCCAATGAAAATCCTTATTCGAACCCGGTTGCACGCCATCCTTTCAATGTGTTCATTGATTTAAATCATGAAAGCGCCTATACCCAGGATTATGTGGATACGGTGAATCATTACTGGCTTAACGAGTACAAGTTCGATGGCTACCGCTATGATCTCAGTAAAGGTTTTACCCAAAAAAATACCGGCGATGATGTGGCTGCCTGGACTGCCTACGATGCCAGCCGGGTGGCGCTGCTGAAAAGAATGGCTGACCAGGTTTGGAGTCATTCGCCTGATGCCTATATCATCCTTGAGCATTTCGGCGATGACCAGGAGGAAAAAGAGCTTTCCGATTATGGCATGATGCTATGGGGCAATATGAACCACTTGTACAGTGATGCCAATATGGCTCGTAATGCCAATCTTTCCCGGACCTACTTCCAGAACCGTGGCTGGAACAACAACCTGCTGGTTTCCTACCTGGAAAGTCATGACGAAGAGCGGGTGATGTACCGCACCCTTAACAATGGACTCTCGAATGGGGCCTATGATACCAAGAATCTTGATGTTGCCCTGGAAAGGCTGAAGATGAGTCATGCATTCTTATTGCTGGTGCCGGGGCCCAGGATGATCTGGCAGTTCGGTGAATTAGGTTATGATATCAGCATCAATCAGTGTGAGGATGGTTCATTGAATTCAAATTGTAATATCGCACCGAAGCCTTTAAAATGGGAGTACTATCAGCAGGAAAACCGGAAAATGGTGTACGATGTCATTGCTGAGCTGAACCAGTTGCGGCAAACTGAGGCCTTTAAAAACGGCGCTTTCAACTGGCAATCGTTCGAAAGGGTGAAATGGATCAAAATAGAGCATGAGTCGCAGGATATGCTGGTGATTGGCAATTTCAATACTTTTTCCGAGAGTTACACTTTTGCCGAAGGTGGCACCTGGTACGATTATTTTACCGGCAGTGAACTGAAAATTCCGGCTGGTGGATTTGAATACGACCTGGAACCGGGGCAGTTTCATATTTTCGTCTCAGAACCACCTTCGGATGTTCCGGTCGACCTGGTTCCCTGGACCATCCCTGTAATTACCAGCCTGGAGAACGATCTGGGGTCAGGATTTCAGCTTTTTCCAAATCCAGTTAAAGATTATCTAACCATCAAATTGATGGATCACTTTGCAGGAGACATTGCGCTCAGGGATATCACCGGAAAACAAATTGCTGCAGCTGATTACAGGTTGATACGGGCCACAAACCAGGTAAAAGTAGATATGAGCCGGATGTCGAATGGCTTGTATTTGTTGGAAGTGATGGGAGATAAGAAGCGTTCGATTTATAAAATCATTAAAAGGTAGGTAGTGAGAGTTCTGAACAAACTTAGCCTGGGGCTGCTTGTACTGCTAATAATCAGCAACTGCACAGCTAAAAAAGATAAAATGCAGGATTATACCCTATTTCAGAAATTTATCATCGAGGATACCCCTGTGGGGGAGCATAAAATTATTATCTACCAGGTATTCACGCGGCTTTTCGGAAATAAGCAGCAAAACCAGGTCAAAAACGGAAGTCTGATTGAAAACGGGGTGGGCAAATTTGCCGATTTCGACGAGAAAGCGTTAGGCGCTATTAAAGACCTCGGCATTACTCATATCTGGTATACCGGGGTGCTGGAGCATGCCACCATGACCGATTACAGCGATTATGGCATCTCAGTTGACCATCCCCAGGTGGTGAAAGGCAGGGCAGGCTCACCTTATGCGATCAAGGATTATTATGATGTGAATCCAGACCTGGCACTAGATGTAACGAACCGGATGCAGGAATTTGAGCAGTTGGTGGCGCGGACTCATCAGCAGGGTCTGAAGGTTATTATTGACTTTGTGCCCAATCATGTAGCCCGGCACTACGCGTCCGATGCCAAACCAGCAGGTGTGGTTGATCTTGGCGCCGGGGATGACCATCGTAAACCATTCGACCCCAATAATAATTTCTACTGGTTCCAGGACCAGGAATTCAAAGTGCCGGAGGGTTATGAACCACCAGTAAAATCAAGCCAACCTTACCGGGAAGTGCCCGCCAAAGCTACCGGCAACAACGTATTCCGGGCCGATCCCTCTATCCACGACTGGTTCGAGACGGTAAAGCTCAACTACGGCGTCGATTACACCAACCAGGATAAAATCAACTTCGATCCGGTACCCGACACCTGGCATAAGATGAAGGATATCCTGGTGTTTTGGACCAACAAAGGTGTAGATGGATTCCGCTGTGATATGGCCGAGATGGTGCCGGTAGAATTCTGGCAGTGGGTAATTCCGCAAGTAAAACAGGTAAATCCGGAGATCCTCTTTATCGCCGAAATCTACAATCCGGCCCGATACCGCGATTATATCGAGCAGGGGAAGTTCGATTACCTCTACGACAAGGTGCAACTATACGATACCATTCGACACATTATGGAAGGAAAAAGCCAAAATACGGCTGGCATTTCCGATATAATCCGGGATCTGAAGGGTATTCACCCTTACCTGTTGCGCTTCCAGGAAAACCACGACGAGCAGCGTATTGCCTCTTCTTTTTTTGCCGGTGATGCCCAAAAGGGACTGCCGGCGATGGCCATCAACAGCCTGGTGCACAGCGGACCGGTGATGGTATATTTCGGCCAGGAAGTAGGTGAACCCGGGATGCAGGAAGAAGGCTTTTCAGGAGAAGACGGCCGTACTACGATCTTCGATTACTGGGGCGTGCCGGAGCATCAAAAGTGGATGAACGGAGGAGAATTCGATGGTGGCGGATTGAGCCAGGAACAGAAAACGCTGAGGGAAAATTACCGGAAGCTGTTACATTATGCTGCTAACCAGCCATTGATCATGAATGGTAAGCTGCTGGATAACAGCGCCTTACAACGAAACTTAGGCGAGCCTTTACCGGAAGCAATTTATGCTTTTACACGCTTTGGAGAAGAAAAAGCTGTATTGGTTGTAACGAATTTTTCGGACCAGCCGGAGAAGGTAAAACTGCGGTTGCCGATAAAGATATTTACTGAGAATACATTTGGGAAATGGATGGAATGGGATGGAAATGAGGCACAAGCAAGCCGGGAGGAGGATTTTGTGGTGGTGGAGACGGAAGTGGGGGGTTGGAGCTTTGTGATGGTAGATAGCCCGCCTAGTTAAAAGTTAAAAGATAAAAACTAAAAGCAGGGTGGGGAATGAAAAATGTTAAAACGCAGTCCGCCTTCTGGCGCGATGTTAAAATGAATAATGATGAAACCTAAATTTGAAAGTAGAAATGATTTATGTACGCAAAAGTCAACTTTTCACCACGCCAGCTAGAGGGCAGGCTTTTAGTTTTTAGTTTTTCACTTCTGACAAGTTTTTAACTCCTCCGAAAAGTAACAACATAAACCAATTTATAATGAAATACATCAATCAACTCTTGTTGACGCTAGGATTGCTGTGGCTGGCGGCTTGTGCGCCGGAACAGCAAAAGACGATTATCGAAGAGGCGTCCAACCGCTGGCCACACGGTGTAACTTATGAAATATTCGTGCAGTCTTTTTGTGATTCCAATGGTGATGGGATCGGGGATTTAAATGGGATGACCTCCAAGCTGGATTACCTGGTCGACCTGGGGGTGGAAGCGGTGTGGCTGATGCCGGTCATGCCTTCACCCACTTACCACAAGTATGACGTGACCGACTATTATGATGTACATCAGGATTATGGTACCAAAGAAGATTTTCAGCGCTTTGTGCAGGAAGCCCATTTGCGTGAAATCAAGGTAGTGATCGACCTGGTGATCAATCATACTTCCAATCAGCATCCCTGGTTTCAGGAGGCAGTAGTCAACCCGGAAAGCAAATACCGGGATTATTTCGTGTGGGCAACCGAGCAGGAAATCAAAGATGAAGGCAGTCTTACCAAGGAAGTTAGTGAAGATTCGGACAACCTGAAACAGTGGCACCAGGCAGAGGGAAACCAGGAAAGATACTATGGCTTCTTCTGGGGTGGCATGCCCGACCTGAATTTCGACAACCCGGAGGTGGTGCAGGAAATCTTCCAGATCGGGGAATTCTGGCTCAGCGAGATGGACGTAGATGGTTTCCGGCTGGACGCTGCCAAACACATCTTCCCTGACCACCGCCCGCAGGACAATCACCAGTGGTGGATCGACTTCCGGCAGGAAATGGAAAAATTCAAGCCTGATGTGTACCTGATCGGCGAAGTGTGGGCCGACCTCGAAACGGTGGCGCCTTACCTGCAGGGCCTGAACGCAGTTTTCAATTTCGACCTCAGCAACCGCATTGCCGAAACCATTAAAAAGGGGTCGGGGCCTGATTTAGCTGCATTTCAGCAACATGTGCTCGATTTCTACCAGGACTACAGCAGCGACTTTATCGATGCCACCTTCCTCACCAACCACGACCAAAACCGGATCATGAGCGTACTCAACGGCAACCAGGAGCAGGCGAAACTGGCTGCTTCCATGCTAATGACCCTGCCCGGCGCGCCATATATCTACTATGGCGAGGAGATTGGGATGACCGGGATGAAACCGGATGAGCAAATCCGGGAGCCATTTCTGTGGGCACCCCAGGCAGAAGATTCCTGCCGCACTACCTGGGAAGAGCCGGTTTACAGTACCGAGCAAAATGTTCCACCATTATCATTGCAGCAGCAGGATCCCAATTCCATCTATTCTCACTACAAATCTCTAATTCATACCAGGAAAAGTTCTGATGTGCTGGCCCTGGGGGGTATTGCCGCGCTCGACATTGCCCCGGGGCAGTTGAGCAGCTTCTATCGCTTCCACCAGGGCGATACCGTGCTGGTGCTGCACAACCTGGCTGCCACTCCCATAACTTTACTGCCTGGTGACTGGCCGGCTCGTTTCGATGCGATGCATAACCTGCAGGATGGAGCTACCAGCGAAACTGACCAAAGCCTCACCATTCCAGCCTATGGCAGCCTGCTCATAAAAAAATCTAAAGCCCTTTAAATCCTGAGATGATGCATGAAAAACCAAGATTAAATTTCTGGCAGATCTGGAACATGAGTTTCGGCTTCCTGGGCATCCAGTTTGGGTTTGCCCTTCAAAATGCCAACGTGAGCCGTATATTCGAAACATTGGGGGCCAGTATCGAGGATATTCCAATACTTTGGATCGCTGCGCCTACCACCGGTTTGCTGGTACAGCCAATCATTGGTTATATGAGCGACCGCACCTGGAATAAAATGGGCCGTCGTAAGCCTTATTTCCTGGTGGGAGCAGTGCTGGCTTCCCTGGCTTTGCTGGTCATGCCTAATTCACCGGTGCTGTGGGTGGCGGCCGGCATGCTCTGGATTATGGATGCTTCGATCAACATTTCGATGGAACCGTTTCGGGCCCTGGTGGGAGACATGCTACCTTCAGCACAGCGCACTACCGGTTTTGCCCTGCAAAGTTTCTTCATCGGCATTGGGGCCGTGGTGGCTTCGGCTTTGCCTTACATACTTACCAACTGGTTTGGAGTAGACAATACTGCCCCAGCCGGGGAAATTCCTTTTTCGGTCAGACTTTCCTTTTACCTCGGCGCCGCTGCTTTCCTGGGGGCGGTTTTATGGACGATTTTTCGCACCCGGGAGTACCCGCCAGAGGAGTTCCGCCGCTACAACGGAATTAAAGATGACCAAAAGGACCGGGGGCTGGCCGAGATCTTCTATGATTTTGCCAAAATGCCCAAAACCATGGTCCAGTTGGCTTTCGTGCAATTTTTTACCTGGTTTGCCCTCTTTTCGATGTGGATCTATACTACCCCGGCGGTCACCCGGCACATTTACGGTGCGTTGGACGCTTCTTCTGCCTCTTACAACGAAGGGGCCGACTGGGTGGGCGTACTTTTCGCGGTCTATAACGGGCTGGCGGCTTTGTTTGCCTTCCTGCTACCGCCCCTTGCCAAAATCACCAGCCGCAAATTCGTGCACTTTGTGGCGCTGACAATTGGTGGTATTGGGTTGATCTCGTTCTATTTTGTGGCCAACCCTACCATGCTGATCTTTTCCATGGTCGCGGTAGGTTTCGCCTGGGCCAGCATTCTGTCGATGCCCTACGCGATCCTGGCCGGTTCATTGCCTGCCCACAAGATGGGAGTCTACATGGGTATTTTCAATTTCTTCATCGTGATCCCCCAGATCGTGGCTGCCAGTGGCTGGGGGTTCATCATTGACTTCTTTTTCGATAATGAGGCCATTTTTGCCCTGGTATGCGGCGGGATTTCGATGATCCTGGCCGGTTTGATGATGCTTTTTGTTAAGGATGAAGACGAAGAGGGTGTGGATGAAGAAGGTGTGGGTGTCGGTGTGAGTGTGGGTGTGGAGTCTGGGGAAATGGGTATGGAGTCTGCTGGATCCGCTAAGTCTGGGTAAATGGGGGTTGAAGATGAGGTGAAGCTGTAGGAATAAATTAGAAACATCCTGTTATTCGGGACTTGAGGATTACTTATAGACTGAATTAATTTCTTCAAGTTATCAAGACCAGGAACCGGTTGAATTTTTAGCCACACCACCCCAGGCTAACCCGAAGCTAAAAATAAGACCTTGAGCATGCTGGTTTGGAAGAATGGTTGTACAAACAAGTAACTTTAACCCCAATTGACTTAAATCCAGCGTACCCAACGCTACAGGACTGGCACTCCTGCCAGGAGTGCCAGTCCTCGCC
>JGI12210J13797_10583215_pt1 | contig 15769 bp, 11 predicted proteins | sample ElkSlonscriptome_3_FD_13797 | JGI IMG/M metagenome (IMG submission 13797)
GTTTGGGGCAGATGGCCATTCGCCCGTTCGGTATTGGTTTGGGTCGAATGGCCATTCGCCCGTACGTTTATGTTATCTAAAGCCGATTGCCGTACCGAGCGCATCTTAGGCGTCAACCCCGTTGCCACATCCGCCAGCTGGGCAATGTGGTCTGGGCGGGTGCCGCAGCAGCCCCCAATCACCTGCACCCCCAAATCTTCCACAAAGTGCATCAGCGCCATGCGCAGCTCCATGGGGGTGAGCTTGTAGTGGGCATGCCCCCCCACGTTCTCCGGCAGCCCCGCATTGGGGATGCAAGAAATGACAAACGGGGAGTGCGCTGACAAATAGCGAATGTGATCTGCCATGCGATCTGGGCCTGTGGCGCAGTTGAGACCCAAAATATCGATGGGATAGGGCTCTAGGATGGTCAGCATTGCCGCCGCATCGGAACCCACCAGCATCGTGCCTGTGGTCTCCATCGTCACCGACACCATCAGCGGACGGCGATCGCCTTTCTGCTTAAACACATGCTCTACTGCCGATAGCGCCGCCTTGATTTGCAGCACATCTTGGCAAGTCTCGACGAGAAGTAGATCTACCCCGCCGTCATATAGCCCCTCGGCCTGCTCAACAAAAGCTGCCCGCATGGTGTCAAAGTCGATATGGCCCAGGGTAGGCAACTTTGTGGTTGGGCCGATGGACCCGGCGACAAAGCGCGGCTTCTCAGGGGTAGAGAACTCAGCCGCCACCTTCCTCGCCAGCTTTGCCGCCTTGACGTTTAGGTCATAGGCGCGATCGCCCAAATCATATTCATCTAGAACGATGGAGGCCGCTCCGAAGGTATCCGTTTCGATAACATCTGCCCCTGCCTGCAAAAACTCCCGATGCACCTGCTCTACTGCATCGGGTTTAGACACCACAAGATATTCGTTGCAGCCTTCGTACTGAGGGCCACCGAAGTCATCGGCAGTCAGATTTTGCGTTTGCAGAGATGTACCCATTGCCCCATCAAAAACAACGACGGGACGATCTGGGCTGTGCAGTCTTTGAAGAAAGGCGTGAGTCATAGATTAATACCGCTGTTGCACTGAGGCTCCCGAAAGAGACGCGATTAAAGCCTCTTTAAAGTCTACAGCAGAGCAAACAGTGATGTATCAAGCTGACCAAAGTTGGCGGCCAGCGCTACGTTAAGCAGTTCCAATGCGTGAACTAACCAGCTCACCGTATCGCGGCGGTGGGTCTCATAGTGGTTGAACAAAATTGAGAATCGGCGCTCCAAATAGGGGCGCACGCGCCGACAGATCAGCACCAGCCTCAGCAGCAGACCCATAGTCTGCACCGGGCCAATATTGTTAAACAAATCGACAAACACAAAGTGCTGCGGATTTTTCGGTCCATCGACTACCAAGAAATTGAACAGGCAGCTACAGGTTCGAACCACGAGGAAATCATTCACCAGCACGGTGTCACTCTCCGGGACGATGGCCTCTAGAGTTTTGGACAGCTGGTAGTTGAACTGGCGTTGGCCATAATTCGGGTCAATCCCATCGACTAGGTAGTGGTACAGATCCGTTTTGAATGCGCCGTAAGACTGAGCATAGCCACTGTGGGCCATAAACGTCTGGGCCACATCTCGGTAGGCCTTCCCCGGAGCAATCGGACCGTAGTGCTTGACGGCTTGATTGAGGGCGCGATCGCTGAGCAGCGTTGGGTTGAGCGGCTGTCGGTGGCGTCTGTCTTGGCCCAAATCAGCTTGAGACTTGTGCGTTCTAACCTGAAACGTTAGGTATTTGGAGAGGGCAATTTCAAAATCCGACTGGGCTGTGACCTGAATGTTTTGCACCGTGCGCCGATGTTCTCTGGGACTATCTTCGCTGATGAGACAGTGGTGATACAGGTAGGGATAGCGGCCGATCAGGGTTCCCAAGGAGCGGCTGGTGCTGCTAGAACCCGCCGTCCGCATCAGTTCCGCTAGTCGTCTTAGGGTAAAGTATTGCTCTGTCTTGACGAACTGCCGCATCAGCTCCCGCAGTCGCCGCACATAATGGTGCTTCCACATCCCGGCAACGGGAGCGTCGGGAATGGCTTGAAATAGATCGATCAGCTGAATGATGGCGGCGCTGTTGTGGGCGCGAGACTGCCACCGGTTGATCAAGATATGGCAGCAGCGATTGACGATGTATCGAAATTCGTCGGGCGCAGTCGGCAATGCCGTGATTGTGCTAAGCACCTTGGCGATCGCAGGATCGGGGTAGTGGAACCCTTCAATAAACAGTGCTTTGAACCTATCCAGCATCTGTTCTGGAGATTCTCGGTCAATCCAGAACAGCAAATGACTATAAAGCAGCTGCTCATCGGCTGTGATGAACCGGCGGTAGGGCCCCTTAGATAAAACTCCCACAGTATGATCTTCCTCAGATCGAGCAAGGATGGCATGGCGAAGGCAGCAATTCTACCACTGCCCCAGCCTTGTTAAGCAAACATCAGGTAAACCCATTGGATTCTTACCACATAGATTTTTTATTCTGCATGTATTATCACCTAATACCCTACTAGGTCAGCAGTGACTGACATCACTACGAGAGCTAAAGATTTGATGAACATAGCTGTCGGCAGCTGCCGACAGCAGTATTAAATCAGCCCGTTTTGGGGCGTCAATCGCCATCGGGGGGCGGGCTAAAACTGGTTCAGGATATGGCCTGCCGTAGGCGTTCATTCCCTAGAGAGAGGGGTTGACAATGGGTATTGCAGAGGTTAGCGATCGCTAACTTAACTAAGTCTATTGCTAGCATCCCATAGCAAGATCTGATAGGTTTTTAGTTTCTACTGCAGGTACGAGAGCCCCATGACCGTTGCATCCCTCGCCGGACGAGATTTTCTGAGTATGGCTGATCTCAGCGCGACTGAGATGGCCCAGCTGCTAACGTTAGCGGCCCAGCTCAAAGCCGGTGAAATCCGCCCTCGCTGCGACAAGGTTTTGGGTCTGCTCTTCAGCAAAGCCTCAACTCGTACCCGCGTCAGCTTTTCAGCCGCAATGTACCAGCTAGGCGGTCAGGTGCTTGATCTCAATGTCAACGTCACCCAGGTCAACCGGGGGGAACCACCCCGAGATACTGCCCGCGTGTTGGGGCGCTACCTCGATGTCCTAGCGATTCGCACCTACGCCCAAGCTGAGCTAGAAACCTTTGCCCACTATGCTGAGATTCCAGTCATCAATGCCCTAACGGATTTAGAGCATCCCTGCCAAATTTTGGCGGATTTGATGACCGTCAACGAGGCATTCGGCACCCTAGAAGGCTTGACGATGACCTATCTAGGCGACGGGAACAACGTTGCCCACTCGCTGATGCTGGGGTGTGCTTTGGTGGGCATGAATGTCGTTGTGGCAGCGCCAGAGGGATATCAGCCCGCCTCAGATATCGTGGCTAAAGCGAATGCGATCGCCAGCGGCAGGTCTCGGGTCGACATCACGACTGACCCTGTCCTGGCAACCAAAGGCAGTCACGTCCTCTACACCGACGTCTGGGCCAGCATGGGGCAAGAGGGCTTGGCCTCAAGCCGGGTCCCCATTTTCGAGCCTTACCAAATCAACGCTGACCTGCTTAAGCATGCCGATAACGATGCCATCGTCCTACATTGCTTACCAGCCCACCGAGGGGAAGAGATTACGGATGAGGTGATGGAAGGAGCGCGCTCCCGCATTTGGGATGAGGCTGAAAATAGGCTACATGCTCAAAAGGCGCTTCTTGTGGCGCTTCTGGGTGCATCGTAGGAGGGTGACCATCGGCCTTGACGGCTGATGAGGGGAGCGGCCAGAAAGGCGTCACCGAAACTTAGTTGACTTAGGCCGGTGAACAATATCCCAAAGCGGATGAGAAGGGCCATGGTTGTTGATGCGCTGCAGCTGCCGCTCTAGCCGCTTGATGTCCCGAAGCGGCAGACCCAGCACAATGTTGCGGCTTTGCCAAATTAAGGTCGACAACATTAGGGAAAGGCAAAGCGTCAACCCCAGAGTCGGCAATAAATTAAACGCTAGGGCATACCGTAGAGCTGGCCAAGTGAAGTAGTCGCCCATCATCCGCAGCTCTTCCCGCAGCGCCCAAAGGCTAGGCAGGCCAAGGGCAATCCAACAGGCGGCTGTCATGCCCCATCGAGCCCACAATAACAGGCCATGCAATCGAAGCAGCTGATGCCAAAACTCTGGAGTGTAGCCCTTGGGGGAAATAACAGCCGCGTCTCGTCGGTCTCCTCTCATTGCGCTAAAGTCATGCGATCAGTGGGAGTGACGGCTAGATTTCAATAGATGGCCTAGTATCGCAGACCGACGCCACCCTGAAGGGCTGCTGCCGCACCACCACCCTGCTGGTAGGCATCAAAGGCAATGATAGCGTTGCCAAAGACGACGAAGCGGCTGTTGGGAATGCTGTAATCGATACCAGGCTGAATGACAAAGGCCGTTTCGTTACCGATGGGCGAGGCGGAGTCGCTGTCATCCTGAAACGCAACCCCTGCGCCAATGTAGGCGTCCGTCTGCCAGTTGATAGGAAAATCATAGGACACGGTGGGCACTAGAGCATCGGTGTCCGTAAACACGAGAGCCTGCGCCCGAACCGACACTGGAAGCCGCAAAAAATGGTATCGCGCGGCAATCACGCCAGCAAAATCTTGATCTTCACCGAGATCGCTGTCACCGCTCGTTAGACCAACCGATGCCCCCACCCCAACATAGCTGCCATAGGCCGCTTGGGCAGAGGCCCTTGGACTAGCAGCCACAAGGCCCGCGATCGCGATACCGGTAATCGCGCTGATCCGAAGTGCAGCTTGAACCATCGGTTGACGCCAAGAAGGAGAAGAAGTCATGGTCGGGGCCTCTCGTGATTGGGGAGCGGGGCGCGTTCCTGATTGATTACTAACTACGCCTTACTTGCCCATTAATATACATCGCCTAAGGCTGAAACGACTAGAGTTTCGCGGGATAAAGGCGCTGGAAATCTTACCAAGCAGCGCCGTTTATCACGTTGGACCGTAGAATGGGGCCATACTACCCGCGCAAAGACCGCAACTGCAGCAGGCCATGACCATTAACGCACCCACTGGCGATACCGCGAAAACGCCTTCTCTCAGCGCAGCCATCCCCCTAGATGCCATTCGGTTCAACGAACAGGGGCTTGTGCCCGCCATTGCCCAAGATTACTTAGATGGCACGGTTCTGATGCTGGCCTGGATGAATCGAGAATCGCTACAGCGCAGCCTTGAGACTGGGGAGGCTTGGTACTGGAGCCGCTCCCGCGCAGAGCTGTGGCACAAGGGCGCAACGTCAGGCCATTTTCAGCGGATTCAGACTATACGCTACGACTGCGACAGCGATGCCATTTTGCTGTCGGTGAATCAGGCGGGAGATGTGGCTTGCCACACCGGGCAACGAAGCTGCTTCCACCAAGTTGACCACAGCATCTCCAACCCACCGGCAGACACCCTATCTGAAGTATTTGATGTCATCTGCGATCGCCGCGACAATCCAGACCCAAAGTCCTACACCTGCAAGCTGATGGCGGGGGGAGACAACGCTATTCTCAAAAAGATTGGGGAGGAAGCGGCTGAGGTCGTCATGGCCTGCAAAGATGATGATCCAGAGGATATTGCGGCTGAAGTTGCCGATTTGTTTTATCACAGCCTAGTAGCGATCGCCCATCACAATGTCGACATTCGGGCCGTTTACCAGAAGCTGCAGGATCGTAGATGACTGCCCCTTACTGCTCACCTGCTATCGGAATGTGACCGAATAGCTAGCGCTTGGGGCTTGGTGGGTTCCAAACGGGTCAGTGGTAGGAGCGCATCCGCCCCATGATCAGGTGTGAGCCCATGATGCACAACAGCGCTAAGCCTAGGATAGGCACAATGGAAAAATCCTGGGAAACGGGCTGCTGCGGCATTTGACTGGGGCGCGGCGGGGGGACATAGGGCTGCTTCAGCTCGATAACCGATATTGGATTCTGCCGCTGTGCAGAGAGCGAGACAACGTTGGGGTGCAAGAGCAGCGCAATTCCGCCCCAGCAGAGCACCATGGTGCAAAGACAAGCGATGGTCCACAGCGCCAGGGGCGGATAGGCCATAAGGCGATGGAGAATCCATCGATAACGAACTGACGATAAAGACTTCCGGGACAGCATGACGATTTCAGGGTAGAGGTAGTGCTCACCGACAGCGCCACTACATGAACATACTGCGCTGTCAGGTCAGCCCCATTTCTCCATTATGCGGATTTGCCTAAGCATGACGCTCATCCGCAAGGGTAATCAAGCGATGCACTAGGTCCGGGAACGAAACGCCGGTATTGTTCCACAGGGTAGGGTACATGCTGGTGATGGTGAAGCCTGGAAGGGTATTAATTTCGTTGATAAGCACCTCGCCAGTGACCTCAACGTAAAAAAAATCGACTCGGGAGAGCCCCGCACAGTCGAGAGCCTGAAAGGCTTGAATCGCCCGCTCTTTGATGAGGGCTGTAACGGCGTCCGGAAGTGGAGCGGGGATCAAGAGATCGGCTTTACCCTCGGTGTATTTTGTCTCATAGTCGTAGAAGTCGCTGTCGAAGGTGATTTCACCCACCACAGAGGCTTGGGGGGCGTCATTGCCAAGCACAGCACATTCGACCTCCCGCGCCGTTACCCCCGCCTCAACGATCAAGCGTCGGTCGTAGCTAGCAGCGCTATCGAGAGCCGCTTCTAGCTCATCTCGCGATCGCACCTTGAATACCCCTACCGATGACCCTAAATTGGCTGGCTTGACAAAACAGGGGTAGGACAGCGCTGCCTCAATGCGATCGCACAGCTTTGGAAAAACGCAGGGATTAGACCAGACCTCTTCTCGGGTCACTCCAACGTAGTCCACTTGGGGCAGCTCAGCCTGGGCAAAGGCACTTTTCATAGCCAGTTTATCCATCCCCACCGCTGAGGCTGTGATACCTGAACCAACATAGGGGACGCCTATCAGCTGCAGCAGCCCCTGGATGCTGCCATCTTCGCCATTGGGGCCATGGAGCACAGGAAACCAGACATCTATAGCCCCAGCCTCGTCTGGAAAGACCCAGGGACTGCCGTCGACCAGGGCTTGGGGCGGTTCTCCTGAGGCCAAAACGGCATGGGCGACCTCCGGGCCCTGCCAGACGCCGTTTTTCTGAATGTAGAACGGAATGACGGCGTAGCGGTTGAGATTGTCGCCCTCTGCCAACGCTTGAGCAATGGCCTGGGCTGAGCGAATTGCCACCTCATGTTCCCCGGACTGCCCTCCAAACAGCAGTCCAATGCGCTTCTGTGCCATAGTTTCTTCGCCCCCGCAGCCGCCTGCTCACTACATGCCGCTACTCTATCACTTGCCACAGGGCATTCGGATCAGGCTATTGCCTTGTATCACTGATTGGCTAGACTTAGGGCGCTCAACCCTCGCACTCAGCAGCGCCGCGGCCAAAGTCAATGCCGCCTATGAGCGATCGCACGATGACGCAGCGGTCGGCAGCCGAATTTTGCGGCGTGACGGTGATATAGAGGGGCAGGTCCTCGGCAGCAATGCCTCGATCAATATCGAGACCACCATTGGCGCTAAACCAAATTTCGGGCACCACCTCTCCGGCCTGGTTTTGGACAGTGAAGTCGAAAACATCGGCATCGACATCGCCCTGGGTCAGCGACACTGGCCCCGCAGCCCCGTCGCCAGGATAGTCTAGGGTGTTATTCGCCGTATCAAAGACGATGCTGCGATCGCTGCGTAGCCGTCGCGCTTCAGATTGGGTTTGCCGGAGAGCCTGGAGGATTTGAGTCCGGGCGCGGTTGGCCTTCTGGCGATTGGCCAAAGCCCCCCACCCTGGGGCTGCGATCGCCGCAAGGACGGCGATAATAACGACGACAATCAGCAGCTCAAACAGGGTGAACCCCGACTCTGGATTTGGGTCCGGCTTCACAGCGGTTAGTCTCCTGGGAACGTGATGCAGCATTGCTAGTTGGTCCTGGCCATTGATGATCGTAGTTGATGGTCTTAAATAACGGATGTAGCGGCAGTCGTTGGATCAACCCGGAAGCTTATCTAAAGTGCCGCGAATAAAGACCCGCGACTCAATCGGCGGCAGGAACGTATCGTTACGCTGCAGACCCGAGCGACCCACAGCATTGCCGCGTAGGTAGAGCACCACGTCTTGGTTTCCTGCCGTTGCCGTGGCAACATCAGGATCACTGACGCAGGCATAGAAGCTTCGGGGGGCACCGACATCAGCGCTAGGGGTGAGTTCATAAAAATCGTCTGGCGTCGGGCAAGATGGCTCATCTTCAGCGGCTAAGCTTCCCGTACCGCTGTCCACGTAGTCCACTAGCAATGTGGGATCGGAGAATTCTGGTGCCTCACCATCAGGGGGCCAAGCTCCAAATTCGGCAGAGGCGCTGCTAAAGGGGCTGACGTAGCCGTCGCCGTCAGGCGTGGTGACTGACATTTCTGAGCGGAAGATACCGGCTTCTCCCTTTAAGTCCTCAAGACCTGCTCCTGGGCCTTGGGTCCCTATGGAATAAACAACCAGGGCGTAAGAGTTGCCCGACAAACAGGGAATAGCATCTGCACTACCGTCCTCACAGGCATCTCTCACATTGGGGGGGAACGGCTGTAGCCGCCAAAAGGCCAGCACGGGGGTCATATCACCGGGTAAGTCCAGTCCCCAAGGATTCTCGTCAGGACAACCAGGCTCGGCTGTAAGGCAATCAGCGTTGTAGACAAACACAGCCTGACGCAGTTCTGACTCTATGAAGGTAAGAGCTAGCTGCATATCCCGCTGGGTTTCCGTGCGATCGCTCTCCCGCTGGTCAGACTGGAGCGTCTCAACGGCAAGATACATCAGCCCCGCAACGATGCCTGACGCCAAGAGAATGGTGACCAGTAGCTCAATTAGAGTGAATCCCTCATCGGGCGACTGAGCTTGGTGTAGACGTCGGCGTAGCGACGTGACAAAAGACATGGGCAAAGACCTCACAGAAAAAGGATTAGTTATGGAGTCGCGCCAGCTGGGTCAGGGCAGATCCCGGCCAAATTTTGGTATTGACACACAGAATTATCGCGATCGCTGCGCACAAAGTCGGAGTAGAGCACCGCCAAGGGCTGCTGCTGCTGGTTCCCTAACCCCGTGGTATAGCGCAGTGAGGCCTCTTCTGTCCCGAGGGATCCTAGATTGTCCTCTGCTGCGATCGCATAGACCCGGACCCCCATTCTGAAGGACTCTAACTGGTTAGCCCCGTCAGCTCTAAAGCCCTCATCCCGAAATGTCTGCATGAAGTAATCTGCCTCGCCATCGCCATCGGTGTCGATGGGAAGAGCGGTTTGGACGTTGGGCAGCGCCGCTCCCTCAAACGTGTCAAGACTGTCATTGACTGACTCCACCTGCCCACTGAGAGCCGTGGGGGCGGGTGCTGCCTCAATATCGGCGACCTGGGGCGGTAGGGCTTGCCCTGCGGCAGGGGCAACAGGATTATTGTCAGCATCGAACCCGGCTGATTGCCGCCCTCGTTCGACCAACAGCCGTACGCGATCAATCTCACCTTGGGCGACCTTGAGAGCCTGCTCAGCACGCCGATTCTGCACCCGCGTTGCCGCAGAGATAAACAGCGGTGGCGTGATCAGTAGGCCAGTGACCCCGACAACGGCGATCGCGACTAGACATTCAACCAGGGTTAGACCCTGATCGATTGAGGCAGTACGGCGTTGGGCAAAGTGGCGTAGATAACCCATAGATCTCTCGGTGAATCAACAATCGTTTGTTACGGGGCAGGGCAGAAGCTGCCGTCACCGGCCACTTCGCGGCAGAGCTGAGCAATATAGGGGTCATCCAGCGTTGGTTCACTATAGAACTCGCTGCGAGCGGCATTGGGCGAAGCAAACCGGCTGGCAATGGGCGCAGCCTGGACATACTGCAGTGCCACATCGTAACCCCAAAGTCGATTTGGTGGATTGTAGTAGGGGAACCTGTCTCTGTCCTCGGCAGGAATCTCCCCGGGCTCCCAAACCTCTTGGTCGTAGGGAGCCGTTGCTGCCGTGCTGAAGTTCAATTGGAAAAACGTTCCAGACATAGACAGGGGAATGTCATCCCAGTCCTCGTTCAAGCGCGGGAAGTTGTGCAACCCACCGTAGGGTTGGTCGTCTCGCGATGGCACAATGCCGCTGATAATGCTGAGGTTAACAATCTGCTCAGTCGCCGGGCTTAGGGCGTTTTCGTCTTGATTAAAGAAGTTTCCGTCATATACCGCTCCATCATCTTCAACTGGGTTGCCGTTGCGGTCTACGACAATGGGAGAGCCCTCATCTGCAGGGTTCTGTCGCTGCCAGTCTCCTGGATCATTAGAAGGACGGTTTTGGTTGAGATAAGAGGTCCGGTCAATTCCATCGCAGCCATAGCGGTCTATGACGGCTCCATCTAGGCTGGCGGCAGCATTGCCGCTACCTGCTGTGATGAAGCTGTCTTCTATACTGCCGTCGCAAAACTGGCGTGACAAAATCGTCACGGCATCAGCCAGAACCTCTGTCGGTCGCCAGTCATCTACAGCGGGATTAGCAAAGTTGTTGTCTAGGATCTCGCGATCGTAGAAGTTACCCCAGTCCTCGTCCAGCAGCTCATCAAACTCTTCTAGCTGATTGATGACGCCTGCGTCAGGGTCGACGATCTGCTGATGCAAGTTGAACGGTCCTTTAATGTATACGCTGTTGTCAGAAACAAGGGACATACCAATGCCGCCATCGGCTGCCCGCTTGAGCGTGACCCCATTGAATAGACGGAAGCCATGGGGGCGACGGTCCGGGTCAGCAACAAAGTCAACGGCTTTCATGCTGAAGCCTCTGGCCAGTAGGCTAGGGTCAGTAGATCCGATCAGGGCATCACCTGCGGCATTGGTTTGACAAGCAGCGAGGTTGGCCGCAAATACGGCAAAGGCGTTGCACTGCAGGGCACCACCCGCCGGACGCACGATGGCGTCCTCCCGAACGGCATCTTCTCGGAATGCGAAGACAATGCCGCTCAGGGGAAGCCAGGGTTCACCCGTAGTGAAGTTGTTTTCTCGCAGCAGCTCTAGGTCAATATCCAGAGCGCGAATGCTCATGCGCTCGCGACCGTCATAAAAGGCAGAATCTTTGAACGGAACCCGCCATATCTGCTCGCCGGTAGCGCCCGCCCCACAGGCCTCATCCACACAGGCAATCAGGGATAAGGTATTGGAGTTCGGTATCGCAATTCCAGCTTCCGCAGCTTCAATGGGCACCGTCCAAGCCGCAGGGGTTGGGCTAGGTCGGGGAATTCCAATCACGTCAGGAACCGGACCAAAATTGCCCAGGAACCCCAAGTCAGGCTCATTAACGACGGAGATGGGCTCGTAGGTGGCTACATTTGTGGCTGTGATGTAAGGCGTTGCAACATCTCTCGTCTCACCCGTGGCTTCTACGATACCTGTGATATCAGCAGGGGGAAAGAGAGCATGCAAAATTGGGTACTTTGGCACAGCCCCATCAGCGCAAAGGGGCTCTAAACCGCCTCCCACCAATGGACAAATGTATGTGGTCCCTGCCGTTCTAAAGCCGTCGATGCGATCGCGGTTGACCTGCTCCTTGTTGACGACAACGCGGGCGATCGCCAGCATGTTGTTTGTTACGGTGGCGGGGTCAGCTGCATTTAGCGCCTCGAGTTCCGCAACAAGCTCCTCGGGCGGCAGATCCGGGAGTGTCCCCAGCTGGTTGATCAGAGCGGTGAGGGACCCATCTCCGGGGGGCAAGTCACCATACTGACCATTGGTCGCCGGGTCAGGGACAAACTGTGTGAGGTAGTTGACGTTGTAGGCCAGCATACTCAGAGTACAGATGGCCGTATGCAGCGATGCCTTGTCTGCCGGGCTTAGGGCATTGTAGGCTATGCCCCCGTCTAGCAGCTCCAAAATACGGCGCTGCTTGGAGAAGTCGCCCCACATAGACATCAGGGGATAGGGGTGAACCTCAGCATCCTGAACAGGTGGAAATGAGGGAGCCCCACCAAGGGGATCTCCCGCAAATTGAGTCAGGTTGCGCAGGGCAATACCCATGGCGCTACCGGCGGCTACTGCAGAGGGGATCTCCGCCGCAGCGTAAGGAAATTCGAATTCCCAGCCGTTCGTACCCCGGCCTGTGAAAAAGTCAGTCAGGATAGTCAGCTGCGCAGGGGTGAGGGAGTTAGGCGGAATCTGCAGCGCTTCAAATGTTGCGCTGTCTCGCAAGGTTTTGGCTGTGCCAGGGTGGACCGTTGTCGCCAAACAAACGCTGGGCAGGTCACCATCGTTGACATCATTTCCGGCTCGATAAATTGCCGTGGCCTGAACTGCAGCGAGATGATCGGCCAGAGTCCGTCTCTGACGGGCTGTGTGGCAATCGCCTACGTTGTTCGCAGTGCATTCACCAAACGGATACAGCGACTCATCAGCGCCATCCCATCCATGGGGGTCGCCGAGCTGCAGCCGTGGCCCAACAATAACGCGCATCCCTTGGTTACGGGCGCGGCGCTCCCAATATCCATCAAGGCCAATCTCGACTGCGTCAACAGCGCCGCCGCCATCGCCGACCAGTCCAGCATTACCGGCCGGAATGTCTAGGCCCAAAGCCGGTACTCCGATAAAGTCATCGTCTCCATCGTCCGACGGAACGGGATATCGAGGCTGAGGCCCAAAGCGATCGTCAGCACGGTAGGAATCTCCTACCCGAGGCAGCGGCTCGGACTCGTTGCGGATACGCCTGTCGATGACAGGCGCGCCATCGGCGTCATCACCGACGGGCCAGTCGCCATCGCGGACCTCTGCCGCAGGCGGATTCCGGTATGCCGATACATCTTCTGCCAGTAGACGAACTGGATCTAGAGCTAGGTCAGATACGGGCAAGGTTGCCGCAACAGAATCGGTATCGTCATCCAGCGTGGTTCCTTCTGCTGGCGTATCGATCGGGTCATCCGGATCGAATACATGAATGTTGGAGCGCTCGTCATTGGCCGTATCACCGACAACGCGACCGCTGATCACCTGACCGATAAACGCGACGCCGCCATTATCGGCAGGAGTCGGCTCACCTAGGGTAATTTCAGAATCTCCGGCGGATGTATTGAGGCATGAGGCCGTAGAGCTGACCAAAAACGCATTGAACGCCGCTGGGCGGGCGCTTTCACCAACAATAAAGTTTCCTTCGGTGTGCATAGCGCCGTTCCAGCGGAACTGTGGACCTGGAAACACCTCCAAGTCGTTGCGGAACCATGCGCCCCACTTGTTGCCCTGGTTGATCTGGCGGTCCTGCTGAAACTCTAATGTCGCCACTGTCCCCAAGGGGTTGGGCTGCAGCTCACCGCCCTCAAACTGGCCCGGAATGGCGATCGCATTGACCTGAAAATTTTTGCTGACAATGGGGCTCCCCGCATTGCTGAACCAGCCTTCTTGCACCGTGCCAGAGGCAATGCTGTTACAAACGCTTGATGCCGCAGCCGAGCTGAGGGGGGCGTTGCGAACCTCTAAGCTGCTGGCCCGGCCGTCCAAACTACCTGAATCTGCCAGCTCATCTAAATCGTCCGGCGTCTGGAACAAAATTGAGTAGGCGACAACGGTGTCATTTTCCCCGTCACTGTCACTATCGACTGGAAACTGCCAGGCGTTGTCGTCTCCGGCCAGCCCGTCTATCTCGATAGCTGTCTCATCGTCAAAGGTGTAGGGATTTGTTACGTCCTCACCCCCTGCCAGCGGAGCCTCTAGTTCGGCAACTGCGAGACCGCCACGGTTGATCCCATCGTTGGCCATCATGGCCAAAAGCTGTCCCTCACCAGGGACGCCACTGGGCATGCGCTCGTCCTGACTGAAAAGATACTCCAGCTTGGCCTTGGCTCTGTCGATGGCAGGAGTAGCGGCGTTGTAGATCACCTGCTGCTGGCGATCGCCAATAGCCTGGGTCGTTCGGGTAAAGGTGCGCAGCGTGATTGACCCTACTGTGAGCGATACCACCAGCAGCAACAGCACCACCGTTGGCAAAATAAAGCCAGCTTGGGCGAGGCGAGGCTGAGCAGCCCGCCTCGGCAGCGCAAACAGAAGTCGCAGCAGAATCCGGGCGATTGGGCCGAGAATCCTGCCGCCAGCGGCATGGCGACGGGGCGATCGCGATTTAGTCTGACGATGTCTACGACTTGGCATAGCAGCTTACGCTCTCGCAATAGATGACAACCAGTTTATGCATAGGTGCTAACATACCCAACCTGAGGCCAAATCTTTAAGGGCGGCGGCAAAATTGCCCAACAGCGCCGTCAGCATTGCCTCTAAACCGCTCACATCAATCATAGCGAACATCGCTTGGCGATTAGGTTACACCTGTGTGTCGTTTGTGCGTCTTGTTTCAGACAAGCCTCGAAATAATTCATAGGGATCTAGCTGCAGGATAAGAGCCCATGGTCGGACTCAAGTTCAGCTTTAGATGCCGCAGACTCTGCCCTCGCTCCACCCAATACCAAACTCTCCCATGGACATTGTGCTGTGCCACACAACCGCCGACTTTGATACCCTTGGTGCTGCAGTGGGGGCAACGCGACTCTACCCCGGAGCCAAGCTGGTCCTCACGGGTGGATCTCACCCCACCGTTACCGCATTTCTGGCGCTGCACCGGGATGCTTACGCCATCATCGAGCGCCGTGCCGTCAATCCCGAAGCCATTCGGCGACTGATTATCGTCGATGCCTCTCACCGCGATCGCCTGGGGAAAGCAGCAGACTGGCTCAACTTGCCCAATATCAACATCATTGTCTATGACCACCACAGCGCTGTAGTGGGTTCGTCCTCAGTGAGGGGGGTATCTGCAGCGCAGCCGAGCAAGACTGACCAGAGCAAGACTGACCAGAGAACAGAGGGGGCAATCCCGAGCGATGAATGTCACATAGAGGCCGTAGGGGCCACGGTAACGCTGATCGTAGAAGCACTGCGGCAGCGGTCGGCTACCCTAACGCCGGAAGAAGCCACCGTCATGGCCCTCGGCATTCACGCCGATACAGGCTCCCTTACCTTTGATACCACCACAGCACGGGACGCCGTGGCGCTGGCTTGGCTGATGCCTTGGGTTAGCCTCAATGTTATTGCCGAGTATGTCAAGCCCGATATTCCAACGACATTACAGTCGGCTTTAGGCGATGCCATAGAGCAGGCCCAAACCAACTGGGTCAACGGTGTCGCCATCTCAGTTGTGCCATTGACCCTGCCAGCCAAAGCCTCGGGCTTGTCAAGCTTGGCCGCGCAGCTGCTAGATAGATTGGATAGCGACGTTCTCATCCTAGCGGCCCAATATCCCGCTAGTGACAGCCACCGACTCGTGTTGATTGGGCGTGTGCAGAGCGGGCTGTGGGGCGCGTCGCAGCTAGACGGCATTAACTTGGCCCAGATCTTTTCTGGCTTTGGTGGGGGAGGTCATCCGAAGGCGGCAGCTGCCACCTTGAAAGGAGCCGATCGCAACGCAGTGATTGCCGATGTTCTAGACCAAATTCGTCAGCAGCTGCCCCAGCCCATGACGGCCCGAGAGCTGATGTCATCGCCAGTGCGCACGGTCCGTCCCCATATCTCCGTCAGCGATGCCCAGCGCATTTTGCTGCGCTATGGTCACTCCGGGCTATGCGTTGTTGACGACAGCGGCCAGCTGACGGGAATTATTTCGCGGCGCGATGTGGACTTAGCGCTACACCATAGCCTAGGCCATGCCCCCGTCAAGGGCTTTATGACAAGAGCATTGACAACCATTA
>JGI12210J13797_10054441_pt1 | contig 15763 bp, 8 predicted proteins | sample ElkSlonscriptome_3_FD_13797 | JGI IMG/M metagenome (IMG submission 13797)
GGAACGGCTACGCGATTTCTATCCGAAACTGGTTCGCTGGACCGAGTGGTGGTTCAACGTCCGCGACACCGACGGTGATGGTTTGCCGGAATACCGGCATGGGAATGATTCGGGTTGGGATAATTCCACGGTGTTCGACCATGGGTTCCCTTGTTGTTCACCCGATTTGCAGGGGCATTTGGTGAATCAAATGGATCAGCTCGCTTCCATGGCGCGGCGACTCGGGTTGAACGCCGAGGCCGCGCGTTGGAGCGAGCGCTCGGATCGGCACATCGAGAAAACCATCGAGAAGCTTTGGGATGAGGAGAAGGGGCAATTTCGGGCGTTCCGCGCTTTGACAGGGGAACGTGAAGAGGTGGGCAACAGCTTGATCAATCATCTGATTCTCGTGATGGGCGATCGGTTGCCGCAACCTTATCGCGATCGCGTGGCGAAGTTCGTGGAATTGGATGGTGCCTTCGTGACGGAATACGGGCCGGCCACCGAGGCGCCAGAAAGTCCGAAATACTTGGAGAGCGGCTATTGGCGCGGCCCGATCTGGGGCTCCTCGACGACGCTTTTAATCGATGGATTACACCGGGGTGGCTATGTCGAGCAGGCGGCTGGGATCGCGCGCCGTTATTGCGACATGTGTGTGAAAAATCAGTTATTCGCCGAAAATTACGATCCGATTCACGGGACTGCTTTATGCGATAAAGCCTACACGTGGGGCTCGAGCGCTTACCTGATTCTGGCGCATCACTTCGTGGAAACGGGGCGATGACGGGGACTTCCACGGCGCCCGGGACGTTCATGTCCGATGTGGGATTCGAACTGTTTTTGGAGGGCGCTCAGTTGCTGCAATAGCGGGTTGAAACATTTTTCCGCGCGGTTCACAGTGTGCCTGATCCAGGTGAATTGACGACCAAGAAGCGCTGAAATTTTGAAGAACCCCAACTATTGACACGTGAATCAAGCGACCGGTGTAGAAAACGGATTTTTAATCGTTGGGATCGGGGCATCGGCAGGCGGTTTAGCCGTTCTCAAAACATTTTTTGAGGCGCTGCCGGAGGATCCCGGTATGGCGTTCGTCGTGGTGCAACATTTGGCTCCGGATCATGAGAGCCGGTTATCTGAGATTCTGAGCCGGTCCACGGCGTTAACGGTCGAAGACGCTGAAGACGGGGTCTTGATTGAGCCGAACCATATCTATGTGATCCCTCCAGGGGTCTACATTACGGCCCAAAAAGATCGATTGCATTTGTCGAACCAGGGGCTGCCACGCGGGTTGCGCCGGGCGATCGACCATTTTTTTCGGTCCCTAGCGGAGATTTATCAGCGCCGGGCCGTCGGCATTGTCTTTTCCGGGTCTGGCAATGATGGCACCGGAGGGTTACGCAGCATCAAAGCGATGGGCGGCTTGGCCCTCGCTCAGAATCCGGACAATGCGGAGCATCCCAGCATGCCGCTCAGCGCTATTGAGACCGGGACGGTTGATAAAGTCATGGATGTCGCGGAGATCCCGAAGATTCTGCAGCAATACGCGAAGCACGCTTACGTAACCAATGAGCCGGAGGCGCTGCCGGATCTCGCGGAACAAGAGGAGGCTGAGGATTCGCTCGGCGAATATGTGGCTCTGCTCGCAACGCATGAGAACTTCAATCTCCGGCAATACAAACCCAGCACCGTGCAGCGGCGGATCGTGCGACGAATGAGCCTCACGGGTTATGAGCGGCATCAAGATTACCTGAATCATTTGCGGGAGAATGAAGAAGAACGTCGGTCTTTAACCAAAGATCTGCTCATTAATGTGACCGATTTTTTCCGGGACCCGGAGGCATTCGAAGCCCTGAAACAGTCCGCGATCAATCCCCTCGTGGAGAGTGCGTCGACACCGGAGGAGATACGGATTTGGGTCGCGGGCTGTGCGACGGGCGAAGAAGCGTATACCCTCACCATTGTCGTGCTGGAAGCGCTGAAGCAGGCTGGCAAGAAGAATACCGTCAAAGTCTTCGCGACCGACATTGATGAGGAGGCGATCAAGACTGCCCGTCTCGGTCGTTATCCCATGAGCATCGCCGGCGAGATTCCGCGAGAGTATCTGAATGAGTATTTCCATCGGTTGGATGATCACTTTTATCAGATCAAACAAAAGGTGCGGGATCTTGTTAGCTTCGCTATTCAAAATGTGGCCACTGATCCGCCATTTAATAACATGCATTTGATCAGCTGCCGGAACTTGCTGATTTACATCAAGCGGGAAGTGCAGGAAAAGGTGTTAGGCGCCTTCCATTATTCGCTGTTGCCGCAGGGATATTTGTTTCTGGGAACGTCGGAGACGGCTAGTCCGGGGGAAGAGCTATTTCAGCCTGTCTCCAAAAAATGGCGCATTTATACCCAGAGTGGAGCTCAGGAAAAAAAGAAGGTGATGTTGCAAAACCTGCAGGGGTGGGGAAAACCAACGTCTCAGAAGCCGACCAGACGGGAACCCTCCGAGACAGCGTCGCGCGGCGAGATGGCGCGGCGGTTCATTCTGGAGAATTGCCAGCCGCCCACTGTGGTCATCGACGGGGAAGGGGCGATCCTTTACAATCACGGCGAACTGAGCCCGTTTATGGAAATCCCGCCGGGCGAACCTCAGTTTCACTTAATCAAGATGGTGAAGGCTGAATTGCGTTCCCGGCTGAGGAGCGCTATTTTCAAAGTGAACAAGGATAAACAGGAGGTGTTATTCCGTAGCCCCGTCCCAGTCCGCAATAACGAGGATGTTTTGATTACCTTTTCCGTGCGGGTCAGAAGACCGCACAAGAAGAACCAATTTGATAGCGATGCCTTGATCGTTACCTTCGAGGAGCTGCTGGATTCGGCTGTGGAAACCCACAGCCCAGTGCCTGACCAGGACGAAGAAAAATTCTCTCAGAACCTGGAACTGGAATTGGCAGAGACGAAAGAGGAACTGCAAAACACGGTTGAAGAACTAGAGACTAGCACCGAGGAATTGAAGGCGGCGCACGAAGAGGCCCTTTCTACCAATGAAGAATTGCAGTCTTCTAATGAGGAATTAGAGGCCAGCACGGAAGAACTCCGTTCCCTCAACGAAGAGTTGAGCACGGTCAACGCCGAGTTGCGGGAGAAAATCGAGGAGCTTCAAAGCGCCAAAGCGGATATCCAAAACTTTTTTGCCAGCACCGATATCGCCACGGTTTTCTTGGATACGGAATCCCGAATCCAGCGATACACGCCTTCCGCAGAGAAATTGGTGAAAGTCGGGGCGAGCGACCTCAATCGCCCCATTTATAATCTGGGCAATGATTTGGTCGATGCGGATCTGCACCAGGATGTGGAAGAGGTCTTGATGAATTTCGCGGCTGTCTCCCGCGAGATTCGCACTTCAGACGACCGCTGGTTCCAGCGCCGGGTTAGTGTTTACCGCACCGAAGATCGCAAGGTAGAAGGGGTTGTCATTGTCTTTCAATCGATCACGGAGCTCAAGAAGCTCACCAGACGCGCGGAGGTGCGGGAGAAACAGCAGGCTGCTGTTGCCCGCCTCGGTCTCTCCGCCATGGCGATTGTCGACCCGGTCGAACTGATGCATCAGGCTGTGCGCCAAATTGCTTACGTTCTGGATGCCGATTATTGCAAGGTGCTGAAGTATCAACCGGAAGAAAACAATTTCCTGCTCATCGCCGGCGTCGGTTGGCAGGAAGGGTTGGTCGGCAAGGAAACTGTCGTGTCTGGCCAGGATTCCCAAGCCGGTTACACGTTCACGGCCAACGAACCGGTGATCGTGGAAGAGGCCGCCTCGGAAAAACGTTTCAACGCGCCGGCGCTCTTAGAAGAGCACCGGGTGACGAGTGGCCTGAGTTGTAAGATTGAAAACAGCGGGACTCCTTTTGGTATCCTGGGCGTGCACACGAAAGCCAAAAGGAAATTCACTGATGATGACGCCAATTTTCTAGTATCCGTCGCCAACCTCATCGCGAATGCCATCCGCCGGAATGTCACGGAACAGGAACTGACTCGCAGTGAAGAGAACTTCCGCGTCATGGCCGATAACATTGCCCAACTCGCCTGGATGACTGACGAAAACGGCTACATCCTTTGGTATAACAAGCGATGGTACGATTACACGGGCACGACCTTGGACGAGATGGAAGGTTGGGGCTGGAAAAAGGTGCATCACCCCGATTATGTCGAGGGCGTGGTCGAGCGAGTGTCGCATTGCTTTGAGACCGGGAAAGCCTGGGAAGACACTTTCCCCCTGCGCAGTAAGGATGGCCATTACCGCTGGTTCCTTTCACGCGCGTTGCCGATCCGGGATGAAGCGGGCAAGGTGCGTCAATGGTTTGGGACGAACACCGATATCACTGAGCAACTGGACGTTCAGGCCGCCTTACGTGAGAGCCAACAGCAACTGGAGATGGCGACCAAGGCTGCCCGACTCGGTATGCATGATTATGATATCCGCTCAGGGCGCATCACGATCGACGCAACGATGCGTGAAATCTGGCAACTCGGCCCCAAAGATGTTTTTACCTTTGATGAATGGGAAGCTAGCCTGCATCCCGATGATTTGGAACCGGTCAAGGAAGCCGTGGAACAAGCGCTTGATCCGGCCGGGAGCAAAGCTTACTTCGCGCAATACCGGTTGATTCGGCCAGATGCCAGCCTCGTCTGGGTGGAAGCCACCGGCACCGTGACCTTCGAGAATGGCCAAGCCGTCCGCCTGATCGGGACGGTGCAGGACATCACGGAACGCAAAACCGCCGATGAATCGCTGCGGCAGGCCGTCGCCAAACTCGAGGTTGCCGATGAGAAAAAGAACCAGTTTTTAGCCACCCTCGGACACGAGCTGCGCAACCCGTTGGCGGCGGTGTCGAGTTCGGTCCATACGTTGGAGTTGGCCCCGGAGAAGCAATCCCGTTTGGTGAGCGCCATGAAGAAGGGGGTGCAGACCATGCGGCACCTGCTGGATGATCTGCTCGATTTCACCCGCGTTTCGCGCAATAGTTTTTCCATCAACCTTCAACCCCTCAATCTTCGAGAGGTGCTCGAGTCTGTCGTGCGCAATGCCAGGGAGTCTGCCCGCGATAAAAATCAACAGATCGAAACTGAAATTGCGATGAACCTTCCCATGCGAGGAGACCGCATTCGGTTGGAACAGATTTTCTCTAACCTTCTGTCGAATGCTTGCCGATATACTCCGGAAGCCGGAAAAATCAGCCTGAAAGGGGAGTGGATCGGCGAGGAGATCGTGGTGAGTGTCGAGGATAACGGGCCAGGCCTGCCCGAGGATATGGTGGAAAGTATCTTCGAACCGTTCGTGCAAGTCGCAGGCCACACCGATTTCACGACCGGCCTCGGCATCGGCCTGGCGCTCTGTCGGCAATTAGTCGAAAAGCATGAGGGTAACATCGCCGCCTCCAGTCCAGGTCCCGAAAAGGGAGCCATTTTCACAGTGCATTTCGCGGCATCGCCCCAGACCGGTATCCAAGACTCTCCAGACGGCTCGCCCGATAGCGACAATCTGGACCTTCCCGAGAACCTTGATGTCCTGATCATCGAAGACCACGAAGTGCTCGCCGCCAGCATGATCATGCTGCTCGAAACCAGTGGCTGCCAGATCCGGCACGCGAAAACGGGCGAAGAAGGGCTGAATATGGCCCGGACCAAAGCGCCCGAGGTCATGCTCGTTGATATCGGCTTGCCCGACATGAGCGGCTACGAAATCGCGCGCGTTATCAAATCGGAAGGAATTCGGTGCCATCTCATCGCGCACTCCGGATACAGCCACGATACCGCCCGCCGCAAGTCTGCGGAGGCCGGCTTCGATCATCATCTGGCCAAGCCGCTCGATTTGGCGCAATTTCAGCAGATTGTTTCCCAGCCTCCCAACTGACGGACCATCAGGCCGCGGTGAGTTTGCCTTTATCGGCAGCGCTGGCATTGGCGCGGGATTCCGCTTTGTCGCGGGCCATTTCCTCGATGGAACGAATGGGGAGCCGGGCGGCGCCGGCATTTTCTTTTAACTCCACACGGGTGCCGTTGCGTTCGTGGGTGTCCAATCGTTCCCGCGCTGCCGGGATGCTTGCGGTGTATTGTGGGAGCCACTCGGCTTGCGCGATCAACATCTCATCGGTCAACTGCCAGATTTCTTCCGGTTCACACACCGCACCGGTGAGTGGATCATGGAGCATGGCTTGCTTCAACAATGTGACATCCCCATGCACAGCGGCTTCCATCGCCATTTCCTGTACGCGAATGGAGGCGCTGCAGGTCGCCGCGCAAGCCAGGGGCAGGGGACCGACCCGAGTCATTTGAATACCACTCCGATCGACGTATCCCGGGATTTCAATGACGCAGCCTTCCGGAAGATTCGGAATATGACCCTGGTTCACGACATTAAAATGGCCGCGATAAATCCGGCCGGTTTCCAGGCCTTCGATGATCCAGGAACCGTGTTCCTGACTTCGCTCCTCCAGCGGGATCGCGGGCGCAGGTTCTTCCATCCAATGTGGGAAATCGGTCTCGAACCAATTGCGCCCTTCCGTGCAGACGCGTAGGTAGCCGCCGGTTTCCCCACGGATCCAGTGGCGCAGATCGATCCAGTCGGGGATGCGTTCGGGCCGTTTCCGGTACCAGGGGAGATACTCGCTCAGATGACCGTTCGATTCGGTGCTGTAATAACCAAACCGGCGCAACACATCGATTCGGACCTTTTCCTGTTGGGAGAACTTGGGGTGCCGTTCGAATTCCTCCAATAAATGCGGCGTCATATCTTGCCCCCGCCATTTGACCTGCACGAACCAGGTTTGGTGATTGATGCCGGAGGCGATGACATCGACCTCCCTTTTGGTGATGATCTCCTCGGGTCCGATCTGGCCGAGCCGTCTGGCTCGTTGCTGGATGCATTGAGTGATCTGACCATGCGCCCCCTGGACCCCATGGCAGAGGCCGATCGTTTTCACGCCGCCATACTGGTTGCAAGCCCAGGTATTCATCGCCATTGGATTAGAATAGTTGAGGAAGAGAGCCCCGGGTTTGGCCACTTCCCGGATATGCCGGCAGATGTCGAGCAACGCCGGGATGGTGCGTTGCGCATAGAAAATGCCGCCGGCACAGAGGGTGTCGCCGACACATTGATCGATGCCATATTTTAAGGGGATCTCGATGTCGGTGTGGAAAGCTTCCAGACCGCCCTGCCGAATGGTGCAGATCACATAGTCGGCATCGACAATGGCTTCGCGGGTGTCGGTGGTTGCTTCGATGCGAGCGGGTAGCTGATTCTCTCGCAGATCCCGTTCACAAAGCTGACGCACCATCTCGAGATTGTTGGAGTCGATATCCGCAAAGGCAAATTGAGTGCCGGAGAGTTCCGGCACACTGACGAGGTCTTGGAGGAGGCGCCGGGTAAAACCGATGGACCCCGCTCCGATCATAGCGATTTTCATAAATATAGTGGTTGTGTGAAGAGACTGTCCGAAGAATGAAGCTTGATTGCACGGCTTGATTATGGGCGTGTTGTGTTGTCTATGGTGGTTTTGTGAAAGCTTTGCGACGACGATTGCAGACGTTGTTATCGGAACAGCAGGTGCTCTGGGCGAATCTGTTTGGCGGGGGAAGTCTCACGGTAGGCCACGAAATTGTCCGGCCTGCTGATCGCTATCATTGGGATGGGGTGGACCGCCAATCCGATCCGGCGCAACCGATGTGGCTGTTCCAATATACGCTAGAGGGTTGGGGTAGACTCGAGGTGATGGACAAGATTCATGACGTGCCTGAGGGGCATGCCTTTGTCGTGCGAATCCCTTCGGCTCATTATTATCAGGCGGATCCAACCTGCAAACGGTGGGAATTCTGCTGGTTGATGATCCGGTTACCGGAGATTCATCTGCGTTTTTCCCGTCACCAGTCTTTGACCAATGCCGTGCTGCCGATGGATCCGGAGTCACCGATCATGCTGGCCTTTGCTGAATTGGCGCACTCGATCTCCCGGCGCGATGTCGATTTCTTGTTGGAGCAACGGTTGTTTGATTGGGCTTTGTCGTTGGAGCGGGCGAGCTATTCGAGCCAATACCCCGATGAACCGCGGCGGCGTCTCTTGCGCGAGGTCCGAGAATGGGTGCTGCGGAATCTGCCGAGTTCGACCGATGTCACCGCTCTGGCCGCAGAACATCGGTTGAGCCGGTCGAATTTCTCGCATCGTTTCCGAATGATCACCGGCCGCCCGCCCGCGGCGTATATGCGGGAGGTCCGGTTGGAGGCGGCGGCTGGACTGCTGCAGAGTGATAAGCTTTCCGTCAAAGAGATCGCCGCGAGCACAGGATTTTCCGATGCGAACCGGCTCTGCAAAGCGTTTCGCGCGCAATATCAGCTGTCGCCCGGGGAATATCGACGTCTGGCAGGTTGGCGGAGATTAGGAGGCAACTGAGCTCTCTTGGCTCACGCGAAGGCGCGAAGCCGCGAAGGGGGTCTGCGGGGATTTCCGTTGCTCCTTGCCTCCAACCGATAATCGGGCATAATACCTTCCTGATTTATGCTGCAAGATGACGCATCTTGGTTTGGTTCCACAGCTTCTATGAAGTTCTTCGGGATCAGATCGCGCAAACCACATAAGTCGCTGGAAATCAATAACTCGGGCCTATAGCTCAGCGGTTAGAGCAGAGGACTCATAATCCTTTGGTCGTCGGTTCGAATCCGACTGGGCCCATTTTCCGTTTTTTGGGGTTTCGATTTTTCCGTGTGACCGTCCGTCGGCGGTCACTTGCCTGTGGTGATCGGCCCGAACGATCGCGGGGCGGACCTGCAGGAGCCATCAGTGGCATCAACTTGCAGAAGTTCGCTCTTTTTCGCTTGTCGGGCCCTATATATTGTGGTTGCATCGCGAACGCTCGCCATATCGTGTGGTTGTTCCCAGCCTATTCACGGCTTTTCCTCATGTTATGAGCAAGTTATTCGCAGATTACCTGTTCCAAATTCCGAAGTCAGAACCTTCAAAAGCCAGAACCTACCACCACCGAGGGAATCCATGATCCAGCTCAAGTCCGGCGCTAAATCGTCAAAATCTTCCGGCCGCGCACGTAAACCGTCCGCCAGCCGCACTAAACGTTCCCGTTCCAACACGACGGCCACCCGCAGCACGCAAGCCAAGTCGGCGAAAGGGCTCGAATTCGACCGAGTTTTCAGCACGGATCACCAAGCGCCTTTCGACTCGGTCGAATGGGATTATCGCACGGCGGAAATCACCGACGATGCTGGCAAGACCATCTTCAAACAGGAAAGCGTGGAAGTCCCCAAGACCTGGAGCGCCTTGGCGACGAAAATTGCGGTCTCGAAATATTTCTACGGCGACATTGCTCATGGCACGGATCCTTACCAGGGCGGTCGCGAAAATTCGGTTCGGCAACTAATTCATCGTGTCACTCGGACCATCACGGATCTCGGTTATCGCGATGGTTATTTCGCGAACAAGAAAATGGCGGACTTGTTTTACGATGAGTTGACCTGGTTATGCCTGCATCAGCATGGCGCCTTCAACAGTCCGGTCTGGTTTAACGTCGGACTCTACCATGAGTATGGCGTTGGCAAGGATGGCCAGAAGGGGAACTTTTATTGGAATCCAAAGACCAAACAAGCCGAACAAGCGCCGAGCCAATACGCCTACCCTCAAGCTAGCGCCTGTTTCATTCAATCCGTCGGAGACACGATGGAAGATATCATGCGGCTCGCGACCAGTGAGGCGATGCTTTTCAAGTATGGTTCGGGCACAGGCTCGGATCTCAGCTCGCTCCGGTCGACCCGCGAGAAATTGAGTGGCGGCGGCAAACCATCTGGCCCGCTTTCGTTCCTGAAAGTCTATGATCAGGTGGCGAATGTGGTGAAGTCCGGGGGGAAAACGCGGCGCGCGGCGAAAATGAACACGCTCAAGGATTGGCATCCAGATATCGAGGAATTCATCGTGGCCAAGACCGATGAGGAAAAGAAGGCATGGGCGCTGATCGAGCAAGGTTACGACGGAAGTTACAACGGCGACGCGTATGGTTCGATCATGTATCAGAACGAGAATCTCAGCGTGCGCGCCTGCGACGAATTCATGCAGGCGGCGGTCGAGGATCGCGAATGGATGACGCGCGAAGTGATGAATGGCCAGCCGTGCGAAGCCAAGCGGGCACGGGATCTTCTTTATAAAATCGCGGAAGGGACCTGGGTCTGCGGCGATCCAGGGATGCAGTTCGATACGACCATTCATCAATGGCACACCTGCAAGGGGACTGGCCGTCAGAATTCCACCAATCCATGTAGCGAATATCTCTTCCTCGACAACACGGCTTGTAATCTGGCTTCGCTTAATTTGTTGAAGTTCAAACAACCCGATGGCCGGTTCGCTGTGGAGCGATTCAAGGCTGCTGTCCGTGTCTTCATCACCGCGCAGGAAATCCTGGTCGACAATGCGAGTTATCCGACCCAGGAGATCGCGGCCAACAGCCACATATACCGGACGCTCGGTCTGGGATACGCTAATCTTGGCTCCCTGATCATGAGTTATGGGTATGGTTATGACAGCCAGGAAGGACGGGCCTTGGCCGGAGCCATCACGGCAATCATGACCGGACACGCTTATGAGCAGTCGGCTCAGATCGCGCGCAAGACCGGGCCATTCCCCGGCTATCATGACGCCCGATGCGCCGATGTAAGCCAACCGGTCGAGAAAGATAATGTCGACTCGATGCTCGAAGTGATCGATTTGCATAAGAGCAAAGTCGAGGACATTCAGCCGAATGAAGAATTCGGTTACCTCAAGGAAGAAGCCCGGCAGGTATGGGAAGCAGCCCGTGATTTGGGCGGTGAGCATGGGTATCGGAATGCGCAAGTAACAGTCCTGGCGCCGACTGGCACCATCGGCTTTCTCATGGATTGTGATACGACCGGTATCGAACCCGATATCGCCCTGGTGAAATACAAGCTGCTTGCCGGAGGCGGCATGCTGAAGATCGTCAACCAGACGGTAAAACCGGCGTTGCAAAAGCTAGGGTACGATTTGAAAGCTATAGAAGCGATCATCCACCATATCGACATTTACGATACCATCGAAGATGTGACGGATGAGAAGACTGGCGAAACCGTGGCGAGCGGTTTGCGACCGGAACATCTTTCCATTTTCGATTGTGCCTTTAAACCGCATCAAGGCCAACGCAGCCTGCATTATCGCGGTCATTTGAAAATGATGGCCGCCGCGCAGCCCTTCCTGAGCGGCGCCATCTCCAAGACCGTCAACATGCCGGAATCGGCGACGGTCGAGGAGATCATGAACACTTACGTCGAAGGTTGGCGGCTCGGCCTGAAAGCGATCGCGATCTATCGTGACAACTCGAAACGGAGCCAACCGGTGACTGGCAAGAAATCGGGTGGGGAAGCCAAAGTGATCGAAGATAAAGTGATGCTGGTCAGCCGGATCGACGAATTGGAGACTCAAGTGAAGGATCTCGAGGTTCGTGCGGAACAACCAGTGCGCCGTCGTCTGCCAGAGACCCGCATGTCGGTCACGCACAAGTTTGAGATCGCGGGTCATGAAGGTTACATCACCGTCGGCCTTTTCGATAATGGCCAGCCGGGCGAGCTTTTCATCCAGATGGCGAAAGAAGGGTCGACCATCGGCGGATTGATGGATGGCGTCGCGACCCTCACTTCCCTCGCGCTGCAATATGGAGTTCCGTTGGAGAGTCTGGTGAAGAAATTTGCTTATCAACGTTTCGAGCCAAGCGGATTCACCAAGAATCCCGATATCCGAAACGCGACCAGCATTACTGACTACGTCTTCCGTTGGTTGGGCTGCCAATTCATCGCTGGCTATCGCGAAGCGACCAGTCCGCATCGCAATCAGCCGGATCTCCCAATCAAAGAATTGAATGAGATGGAGAAAAAAGCCATGAACCGGCCGGTGCAGGATCTGAGCCGAACCGCTGAGAAGGAGATTATCGATGTCATCACCCGGCACGCGAAATCGGACGGCAACGGCGGCCCGATTTCATCCAGCACAGAAATCCACAGCGAGCGGGTGGCGGAAGCCTTGGGCAATATGTTCATGGGCGAGAGTTGCAGCAACTGCAGTAGCAGCCGGGTCATCCGGGCCGGAGCGTGTGGGGTCTGTCTGGACTGCGGCACGAGCCAGGGATGCAGTTAACAGGCCATCCCGATCATCGGCCTGGGATGGTGTGGCGGGCATCGTGCCCGTCACGACTCCATGTCCGGGGCCTCACTTCAATCGTTTCGAACCAGCCTTTATGAAACCCGAAAAAACAAAATCGACGCGGACCAGTGGAAATAAACCGGTGAAATCATCGGGCCAAGGGCCGTTGCTAGCGGATTAACGTCTGAGTGCCGGTGCGGCGCTTCGACATTATTCTTCGAGCGAGAAACCAGATTGTTTCCAGGCTTTCATGCTGCCGAGCAGGACGCCGACATCGGTGCCGGTCTTCCTTTTGAGGAGACTTGCGCCGAGGCTGGCTCGGAAATCACTGCCGCAATAGGTGATGATTTCTTTGTCGGCATCGAATGAGTCGAGTTGCTCGGGAAGTTCGGCGGCGAAGAGGTGAGTGGCCCCTGGTAAATGGCCTTGTTGCCACTCGGCCTTGGAACGGACATCGAGGAGCGTCATCTCGTTTTGGGCTTGCTGAAGTCGTTCGTTGAGGTCATTGACGGAATAGAGGGAGAGGGTGGCTAACGGCTGACCGCTGGAGATCCAGGTCCGCATGCCGCCCAGCAGATAACCGCGCACTTCATCGAAGCCCATGCGATAAAGATGCCGATGCGCTTTTTGCACATCCTGCAAATCCTCCCCTACGAGGTAAATCGGTTGATCGGCCGGTAGAATCCGACCGGCCCAGGAATCGAAGGAGAGGCGGAGTGCGAGATGGATGGCTCCTGGAATATGGCCGCCACCGAAGGCGGTCACTTCCCGCACATCGAGAACGAGCGCGTGAGCACTTGCCATCTGATTTTTTAATTCTTGGGCGGTGAGAGCTCCCAGGGCGGGGATCCCGCCGGTGACTTTGGCTCCTTTTTTGTTCAAGGCCTTCAGTCTTTTATAATAGGCCGGTTCATCTGGAAGATCGGCCGCAACGGCTTCTTTGAAATCGTTCACCTCGGTTTTCTGCAGTTTGGGATTGTTAAGCCTCTCATAGCCGATGGTCGTCTGATCCCGATCGCCGATGCTGCCGCCGCAAGGAGAGCCGGAACCGTGCCCCGGATAGACGATGATGCCGTCGGGGAGCTTAAGGATTTTTTCGAACAAGGAACGATGCAGACGTTCAGCCAAATCCTCGGACGAGACGCCCGCGGATAAATCGGGACGTCCGACTGAGCCGGCGAACAGGGTGTCTCCCGTAAATAAACCCCACGGCTTGGAGGCTCCTTCTCCACCTTCTATCAAATAGGAAAGATGCTCGGGGGAATGACCAGGAGTGTGCAGGGCGGTCAGGGTCAAATCCCCAATGGTGAAGGTCTCACCATCGTTGAGCGGGACATAATCGAATTGCACCTCGTCACTCGCTCCACCAAGGATGGGCGCTCCACAATCCGCCCGCAATTGGTGCGAGCCGGAAACGAAATCGGCATGAAGATGGGTTTCGAAAATGCCGGTAATACGGCTGTCGTTCTCCGCTGCGATCTGAAGATAGATGTTGGTGTCGCGTCGCGGATCGATGACAATACATTCGCCGGTATCGTCATCGCCGAGGATGTAAGAGAGCTGAGATAGTCCTGCTGATTTGATGGTTTTAAAAAACATGGGTAGACTCCAATGGATAGGTTTCTACCGATGGTTTCGGTTATCAGCCGCGGAACAACGCCTTATTTTCTAAGCAGCCGGGACAAGCAGCAGCAGTTCCTCAGACCATCGACTCGACGTAGGCTTCCGGATCGAACGGAGCGAAATCATCGGGTTGTTCGCCGGTGCCGATGAAGCGGGTTGGAATGCCGAGTTCTTTCTGAATCGCCACGATCACCCCACCTTTCCCTGAGCCGTCCATTTTTGTGACGATGACTCCGGTAAGTGGTGTTAGCTGGTGAAATTCCTTGGCTTGCACCAAGGCGTTGGTGCCGGTGGTGGCGTCCACCACGAGAAAAATTTCGTGCGGCGCTTTTTCGTCGTGTTTCGCGACGGTGCGATGAATTTTGCCCAGCTCCTGCATCAGGTTATTTTTGGTGTGCAGGCGTCCGGCGGTATCGCAGATGAGAAACTCGATGTGGTTTTTCATTGCCTGTTGATAGCCCTCGTAGCAGACGGCGGCGGGGTCGGCTTGAAATTTCGATTCGACCACACCGACGTTCAACCGGTCGCCCCAGGCGGTCAGCTGTTCGATGGCGGCGGCCCGAAAGGTATCGGCGCCAGCGAGCAGGACGCTGTGTCGGCGGCCTGCGAGCCGATGAGCAAGTTTGGCGGTAGAAGTGGTTTTGCCAGTGCCGTTGACGCCAACAATCATGATGACCTTCGGCTTGGCGGGCAGAGGACGGAGGGGCGGCGCGCCCGCGGGGAGTAATTGGCGAATCTGTTCGCGCGTGACTTCGATGACGTCGTTGGCTGTGATCTGTTTGTCGCGCGATTGCAATTCATCGAGGATGGAGAGGGTCATCGGCACGCCGAGATCGGCGCGGATCAACGATTCTTCCAATTCATCCCAATCGACCGGTTTTCCGGTGAATTTTTCGACAATACCTTTGAGAAACGAGAGTGCCATGGATCAGCTGCTGGTCCGGAGGGGGCGTTTTAATTCGAGTTTGATTTTATCGAGCACGCCGTTGACGAAGCGGAAGGATTCTTCGCCGCCGAGGCTCTTGGCCAATTCAATCGCTTCGTTGATGGAGACAACGGGCGGGATATCGTTGCGATGAAACATTTCGTAGACGGCGAGGCGCAGGATATTGCGGTCGACCCGGGCGATCCGGTTGAAATCGTAGTTGGTGGTGTATTGGCCGATCTTGGCGTCGATGCTTTCGAGATTGCCAAGGACCCCTTCGATTAATGGTTGCGCGAATTTTCGAGCTGGGCCGGCGGTTTCGCGGATTTTCCAGAAATGGATGAGTTCCCGCATGTCGGGTTCGCCTGAGGCGTCTTGGCTAAAGAGGAATTGGACCGTGGCTTCGCGACCGTCGCGGCGACTGCTGCTCATCGGGAGACCTCCCGCCGGGCGATGTCGTTGAGCAATTGCGCCATCTCAACAGCAGCCCGCGCGGCCTCGGCCCCACGATCATACTCTTTGCCGACCCGAGCTTGGGCGGTGGTTTCGTCAGGAGCGGTGATGACTTCGTGGATCACCGGGATTTTATTTTCGAGCGAAATACGCATGAGATGGTCGGTGACGGTCTCCGATATCAGCCGGCCATGATCGGTTTTTCCATAAATGATCACCCCGAGAGCAATGATGGCGCTGTAAACCTGCGTGCGCGCCAATTCCTGAACCACGATTGGGATCTCGAAGGCGCCTGGCACTTGGTAGAGAACGACGGTGGCACCAGTCGATTGCGAGTTGAGTTCACTCGCGGCGCTATTGACCAGTTCCTGCACCAGCTCGGGATTATACTCGCTGGCGACGATGGCGTAGCTCCGCCGGGTCGACATGGAGCGTGGACGCGGATTGAGACTTTGAGGCATGGAATCGGTATGTTGAACGCTGGCACGATGGCTTGCAACCGGTTTTGCTCAAAGCCGGAGATAAAGGGGTCTGATTAAAGGTGGGTGCGCGTCATCGCAGAAGGATCAGAGGGATTCGAGTGGGACTGCCGGTAT
>JGI12210J13797_10233627_pt1 | contig 15761 bp, 11 predicted proteins | sample ElkSlonscriptome_3_FD_13797 | JGI IMG/M metagenome (IMG submission 13797)
CTGGGGATGAAACGGCTCGCCGGCCGCACCGAGGGTCGCGCCATGGTCGGCTTCAACTAGCCCGGCCGTCGCCGCCCTCACGCCGGCGTCGACCGCGGCGCTGGCGCCGGCGCACCAACGTGAAAACAGGACCAGAGATCGCGTAGCCGAGAAACATCAGAAACAGCACGATCGGCGGGTCCAGCACCACCAACGCGAAGCCGAGCATCGCCAAAACGATGAACATGAACGGTACCCGTCCCTGCACATCCAGCACCTTGAAGCTGTGGTAGCGGAAGTTGCTCACCATCAGCAGGCCGCCACCGGCGGTTAGAAAAGCCAGGATCAGGCTGACGTTGCTGCCGTCGATACCGTTGTCATGGCCGATCCAGACAGCCCCGGCGATGATGGCCGCGGCGGACGGGCTGGCCAGACCTTGAAAATACCGCTTGTCGGCGATGCCAACCTGGGTGTTGAAGCGCGCCAGCCGTAACGCCGCGCACGCCGTGTAGATAAAGGCCGCCAACCACCCCAGCTTGCCGAGCCCACCGAGTGCCCACTCATAGGCCACCAAGGCCGGTGCAACACCGAACGCGACCATGTCCGACAAGCTGTCGTACTCGGCGCCAAACTCGGTTTGGGTGTTGGTCATGCGCGCCACGCGCCCGTCGAAACCATCCAAGAGCATCGCCGCAAAGATACCCAGCGACGCCGCCTCGAAGCGCCCGGCATTGGCCGCTAAGATGGCGTAGAAACCGGCAAACAAGGCGGCGGTGGTGAACAGATTCGGCAACAGATAGATGCCGCGTCGACGTTTTGTTGGCGACTTAGACTGATCATCGGGCTTCCCGGCGGCATGATCGGACGATGTTGGGGGGGGAGTCGTAGGAGACATGATGCAGCGCAACGTGCTTGGGGCCTGCCGCCGATCACGCGATGTTCGCAGCGGGGCCAAGACAGGGAGCCGAAATGGCCGGGGATGTCGATAGTGTCGATAGTATAGCGCCGCCATGGCGCGCGAAAGAAGTGCAGGTCGCTCCAAGACACCCGAATCCACGCACCAAGACGGGGTCACAAAACTTTATTTTGACATTGCCGCGGGGCGCGTTTTAATGAGCGCACCGAAGCGCGGCACGGAAAACAAACCACCACAGGGGCCAGACGATGCAGCGAGCTCGACCCGACCTCCCCAGCAACGACAAACGCTGGAAACTCATCAACGCCACCATGCGCCGCAACGGCTATGCGGAGCATGCGCTGATTGAGGCGTTGCACGGTGTCCAGGATGCGTTCGGATACCTGGACGAAGAGGCGATGTCCTTTGTGGCGGATTCGCTGGACCTGCCGCTGAGCAAGGTTTATGGGGTCGCGACCTTCTACCACCTGTTTATGCTCAAACCCCAGGGTCGCCATACCTGCGTGGTCTGCACCGGCACCGCGTGCTACATCAAAGGGGCAGGAGTATTGATCGAAGGTGTGCAACAGCGATTCGGCGTCAACCCAGGCGAGACAACCGCGGACAAGGCATTGTCGGTGATGAGCGCGCGCTGCGTCGGCGCCTGTGGTCTTGCGCCCGCAGTGGTGCTCGACGGAAACGTCGCCGGAAAACTCATCGCCGAGCAGCTCATCTCGCGCATCGACTCGCGCATTGCAGAGGAGACCGCAGAATGAACCTTGACGATCTCGAAGACCTAGCGCAAAAGTACAAAGCCGCGACGGAAGACGTCGACGTCGAGGTGCGGGTCTGCATGGCCACGGCCTGCCACTCGTCCGGCGCCCCGGAGGTCCTCGATGCCCTCTCAAAGAGCTGCGGAGCCGCGCATGGCGACGCCTGCAAGGTCAAGGGGGTAGGCTGCATGGGCCTGTGCTCGGTCGGCCCCATGGTGGCTGTGGCAACTCCAGGCGCGGACCTGCGCGAGTCGACGATCTACCGCGAGGTCACAGCCGACGATGCACCCGACGTCATGGCGAGCGTCACAGGCGCGCCGGTCGAGCGGCTGCTTTGCCCCAGCGATCAACCCTTCTTCACCCGCCAACGCTGGATCGTCCGAGAAAACTCCGGCATCATCGATCCCGACAGCTTCAAGGGCTATGTGGCCGTCGGCGGCTACTCGGCGATGGTGAAGGCCCTCACCGAGATGACCCCCGCGGACGTGATCGCACAAGTCACCGCCAGCGGACTACGCGGGCGCGGCGGCGGCGGCTACCCAACCGGCCTAAAATGGTCGACGGTCGCGAAGACCCCCGCAAACCAGAAATATGTCATCTGCAATGCCGACGAGGGTGACCCCGGCGCGTTCATGGACCGCGCCATTCTCGAGTCCGATCCCCATCGCGTGCTCGAAGGGATGGCCATCGCGGCCTATGCGGTCGGCGCGAATAAGGCGTATGTCTATCTTCGCGCCGAATACCCGCTCGCAGTCGAGCGCATGAAGACCGCCATCCGCAAGGCCAAGCGCCAGGGGTTCCTCGGCCATCACATTTGCGAGACGCAGTTCAATTTCGACATCGAGATCCGACTCGGCGCCGGCGCATTTGTCTGTGGCGAAGAGACCGCTCTGATGGCATCCATCGAGGGTGGCCGCGGTCAGCCCCGACCTCGTCCACCCTATCCGGCCGAGTCCGGACTGTGGGGCAGTCCGACGCTGATCAACAACGTCGAGACCTACGCCAACATCGCACCGATCGTCCGCGAGGGCGGCGACTGGTACGCCTCAATCGGTACGGAGCGATCCAAAGGCACCAAGGTGTTCGCGCTGGCGGGCAATATCGTCAATGGCGGGCTGATCGAAGTGGACATGGGCATCTCGCTGCGCGAGATCATCGAAGTCATCGGCGGCGGCATCCCCGGCGGCAAGAAGTTCAAGGCGGTGCAGACCGGCGGCCCGTCCGGCGGCTGCGTACCCGAGCAGCATCTGGACATCGCCGTGGACTACGACAGCCTCAAGACCCTCGGCACGATGATGGGCTCGGGCGGCATGATCGTCATGGACGAGACCTCCAGCATGGTAGACGTCGCCCGCTACTTCATGGAGTTCTGCATGGACGAGTCCTGCGGCAAGTGCGTCCCCTGCCGCGCCGGCACCCAGCAGATGCATGCGCTACTCGATAAGATCGCCAAGGCACAGGGTACCCGCGCGGATTTGTCGCTTCTGGAGGAACTCTGCGAGGTGGTTCAGGCCACGAGCCTATGTGGGCTGGGTCAAACCGCACCAAACCCAGTCATGAGCACGCTGCGCTATTTCCGGCATGAATACGAGGACAAACTCGCCCATTAGTGATGTCTTCAGATCACTCGGGTTTTGTGGCGACAACGCGTTTCTACTCGCAAGGGCCAAGTGCCTGGGGCCTCGGGCCGAAGTTGCACAATGGCCCTTTACAGCGACCCTCGGTCCTCCGCGCTCGAACCCACTCAGAGCAACGCAGGGGCGTATTGACAGAGCGCCGTAAGCTCGTCGGCCTGCGGCGAGGCCTAGCTAGACCCAAATCGCGAGCCATATCGACGCTGCCCTATCCATACGCCGCAACATCACTTTTGCCGACCCACTCCACAGGAGCACCCCATGCCCCTACCCGCCCCGCAACCCAGCGTTCGCGTCGTCACGCTGAAGATCGACGACTTGGACCTGTCCGCACGCGAGGACGAGACCATCATCGAGGTCTGCCGCGAGCATAAGATCCCGATCCCGAGCCTATGCTGGATGGACGGCCTCTCGATCGTCGGCGCGTGCCGGCTGTGCATGGTCGAGGTAACCGGCCAGAACCGACTCCTGGCGGCCTGCTCGACCCGCGTTGCCGAGGGCATGGAGATCCACACCAACACCGAGAAGCTACAGCGCTATCGCCGCACGCTGGTCGAGCTGCTGTTCGCCGAGCGCAACCATGTGTGCTCGGTGTGCGTCTCCAACGGCCACTGCGAGCTGCAATCGCTGGCCCAGCGGTGCGGCGTCGACCACGTGCGGATGCCCTATCGCAATGCCGGTTACGATGTTGACAGCAGTCACGAGATGTTCCGCGTCGACCACAACCGCTGCGTGCTCTGCACCCGCTGCGTGCGCGTCTGCGACGAGATCGAGGGCGCCCACACCTGGGACATCATGAGCCGCGGCAGTCACTGCGAGGTCATCACCGACCTGGCCAAGCCCTGGGGCGACAGCGACACCTGCACCAGTTGCGGCAAGTGCGTGCAGGTCTGCCCGACGGGTGCACTGGTCAAGCAGGGCACTTCCGTCGGCGAGATGGTCAAAGACCAACACTTCCTGCCCATTCTGGCCCGACGGAGACATATCCGATGAGTGCGACCGCAACGGCCGTCATGCCGCCAACAGTGACCCCAAAGATTACCATCGCCACCACCTGGCTCGACGGCTGTTCCGGCTGCCACATGTCGTTTCTCGACATGGACGAGCGCCTGGTGGACCTGGCCGACAAGATCGACATCGTCTACAGCCCGCTGGTCGACGCCAAGATCCTGCCGGAGCAGGTGGATGTGGGCATCCTGGAGGGCTCCATCAGCAACGAGGAAGACCTACACAAGGCCAAAGAATTCCGCAAGCACTGCAAGCTGCTGATCAGCCTCGGCGACTGTGCGGTCAACGGCAATGTCCCGGCCATGCGCAACCCGTTCAAGCTCAACGACGTTATCGAGCGCGCGTATCGCGACAACGTCGACCTGACCCCGCAAATTCCGACGGAAGGCGTACCAACACTGTTTGCGACGGTTCGGCCAATCCACGGCGTCGTCGATGTGGATGTGTTCGTGCCCGGCTGCCCGCCACAAGCGGATACCATCTTCTACATCTTGAGCGAGCTCATCGCCGGCAGGACGCCGGACCCGAGTTCGGTCACCCGCTTCGGCGCCTAAGGCGGACCCGATCCATGCACCATCCTCGGCAACGGCTTTCGGTGATCGCCCTCGCAATCGGTATCGCGTTGCCGACGCTGTCCCCTGCGCAACCTCCGCCAGCGCGGGCATCGGCTGCGGGCGGACCACCTGCGAACGGATCAATCACACAGCGCATCCTGGATATGGAGGCACGCCTGCGCACCCTGAGCGATCGTATCGATCTGTTGGAGCGTCGTGCCGCCACCGCTGCGGCCAACAACACCGCAATCAGCGCCGGCACCGATCACGCCACCAGCGCCACCGCCGCAGGCATCGTCTGGACCCTGGATGCGCGCGTCACCGACAGCCCGTTGCGCCTGACACATAAGGAATTCGACCGAAACCGTGGTCGGGTCGACCTTCTACTCCAGATCACCGCGCCCCTGGAACACCCGGAGCGCTGGGACGAGGTCGGCACCGAGGTGCCGCTGATGCTGAGGCTGCGCGGCGCCGATGGCGTCGAGCTAGCTCAGGCATTCACGCTGGCCCGCGGCAACCGGCTCGACCCCGGCGCCTTCGTTCACCTAATCGCGGACATCGACCCGGCCCGCGCCGCGGCGGCCGGACAACTCATCATCGCGCCCGCCGACAACTGAGTTGGCTGCACGGCCACGAGCCAATCAACTCCCTTTACCTACCAACCCAAACGGGGCCCCCGACCATGAGCCGCACCATCAGCATCGAACCGGTCACTCGCATCGAGGGCCATGCGCGCATCACGCTACAACTGGCGGAGACCGGCGAGGTGGAAGACGCCAAATTCCACCTCACCCAATTCCGCGGCTTCGAGAAGTTCTGCGAGGGCCGTCCCTACCGCGAGATGCCAGCGCTCACGGCGCGCACCTGCGGCATCTGCCCGGTCAGTCATCTGCTGTCGTCCAACAAGGCCTGCGACGACCTGCTTGCGGTGACCATTCCGCCGACGGCCGAGAAGCTGCGCCGAATCATGAACTTCGGCCAGTTGGTACAGTCCCACGCGCTGAGCTTTTTCCACCTGTCGTCACCGGACCTGCTGCTTGGCTGGGACTCGGACCCGGTCAAGCGCAACATCTTTGGCGTGATGCAGACGGACCCGCAGCTGGCCAAGAACGGCATCCGGCTGCGCCAAATCGGCCAGAGCATTATCGAGATCCTCGGCGGCAAGAAGATCCACCCGACCTGGGTCGTGCCCGGCGGCGTCAGCGATGCGCTCACCGAGGAGAAGCGCCAGGCCATGCTCGCGATGATGCCGGACGCCTTGCGCATCGCCAAAGAGACCTACGCCTTCTTCAAGACCCTGGTGCCCAAGTTCAAAGACGAGGCCGAGCACTTCGGCACCAAGCCGACCATGTTCATGAGTCTGGTCACACCCAAGGGCAACCTGGAACATTACGACGGCCTGCTCCGCATCAAAGACGCCCAGGGTCGGATCGTCGAGGACATGGTCCCACCGCGCGACTACCAGCGCATCATCGGCGAGGCGGTCGAAGACTACTCGTACATGAAGTTCCCGTATTACAAGCCGATCGGCTATCCGAAGGGCATCTATCGGGTCGGCCCGCTGGCGCGCCTGAACAACGCCGACGCCTGCGGCACCCCGTTCGCCGACGTCGCCTTGGCCGAGTTCCACATGCTGCAGGAAGACTCCGGCCCCATCACGTCCAGCTTCCACTATCACTACGCCCGCTTGGTCGAGATCATCTTTGCGCTGGAGTCGATCGAGCGCCTGCTGAAGGACCCGGACATCCTGAACCCGCGCATCCGTGCCCGCGCCCGCGGCAACCGCAGCGAAGGCATCGGCGTGTCCGAGGCCCCGCGCGGCACCCTGATGCATCACTACAAGATCGACGATCACGGCCTGATCAGCTGGGTCGATCTCATCATCGCCACGGGCCACAACAACCTGGCCATGAACGCCGGCATCAAGCAGGTGGCCGATGCCTACGTCGACGGCAACGACGTCAAAGAGGGCATGCTCAACCGCGTCGAGGCGGTGATCCGCTGCTACGACCCCTGCCTGTCCTGCGCCTCGCATGCCTTTGGCCAGATGCCGATGGTGATCGACATCCAGGACGCCACCGGTCGCGTCGTCAAGCGCCTCACGCGCGACTGATCGCACCGTGCCTGATCGCAAAGTGAAAGCACTGATCATCGGTTACGGCAGCCCGATCCGCGGCGACGACGCCATCGGCCCGCTTGCAGCCGACCGCCTCGACAGCCTGCTCGAACGGGGCGAACTGCCCGACTGGATCGAGATCCAATCCCGCCACATCCTCACCGCGGAATTGGTCGAGGACCTCAAACGCGCCGACCTGGCCATCTTCCTTGACGCCGCCGCGGACACGCCCCCCGGCGAGGTCCATTGCCGAGCGCTGCAACCGGATGCCACCGCGCTGTCCACAATGGCCCACTTCCACGACCCCCGCGAGCTGCTCGCCTGGTGCGAGGCCCTCTACGGCAAGGCCCCCACCGCCTGGCTCATCTCCGCTGGCGGCGCCGAATGGGGATACTCCAATTGCGAGCTCAGCGACACCGCCAGCGCCGCGATGGAGCAGATGATCGGCCAGGTCATGGCGCGGCTCGGACTCGCAAAGCCGGCCGCCTCCGCGACCACAGGTGTCATGGAGCGCGCCTGACGTTCTGTCGGTGCGCTCCAACCATGGGTCACCGCTTCTTGATGGCAAAGTGAGATCTGACTCTGCGCCCCTGCGCTGAGCGGACCGAGATCGCCTTTGACCACCAATTCTTCGCCCCCTGCTCACGGCGGGCGCTCACGACCATCCGCGGACACGGATTCGCTTGCCGCAGCAAGGCGGCTATGCTATCGCAATGCGCCGCTTCAGCTCCTGTTGGAGCTTCCCGCTTTGCCCAATTGCTCGCGATTGGCCAGGTCCTGCTCGCGCTGCCGCACGCGCCGCTGGTAACTGGCCTGGTTCTTCTTGCAGACCAGCGTGTAGGGACGGCCGCGCTGATCCGTAGCCAGGTCCAGGTCGCACTGGCCTTGGCGCACGGAATACTCGACATGACGGCGATCACGCTCGGCGGCCTTGAAGTGCCAGACGGGTTCGGTGGCCGAGGCGAGAAACCGGTTCAGCTCCCCACACCGTGCGCAGCGGCAGCTGACCTTGGCCGGACGACGCCAATCTGCCGGCGGCGCCAGGGGCTCGGCGATCCGCCGATCGAGTTGATCCAACACAGCCTGTCGCAGCCGCACGATCGACGCCGGCTCGGCACCGGCGGGACCGCGGTTGGATAACGCATCCAGGGCAAGCATGGCGCGAAGCAGGATGTCTTCCATCGGATAGATCGCCGGCCAGGCGAGAAAATGACCGATGGCCTGGTCAGCCAATGCCGCGTCGATTCGTTCCAGGCCCACGAGGCTATAGACCACCAGTTCCGGCGACGGTCGCGAGGACGCCTCCGCCATCATGTCCGTCAGGTCCGGCGGCGTGGTTGGTAACGCTGCCAGCAGCGCGAGCGCTGGGGCATACAGCACGGCTCGTGGCTCCGGGAAGCGTTCCGAGCACAGGGCAAGCAGGCCGGCACAGGCGGACGGTCGCCGCGCGGTATTGTTGGCAACCAGGCCGGTCAACAGGTCCGTCGCCTGGTCCGATGGCAGTTCGATCAGCGTCTTGGCCATCGCGGCATTGTCCTCCGCACCATAGGCACCGGTCGCGCATTGGACGGCGATAAAGACCGCGGCCGCTGCGTGCTCGCCAAGATCACTGAAGGCGGTGAGCAGCGCCGCCCCCTGCCCGGCCTTGCTGGCTTGCTGACGCTGCCAGGCCGGCTCCGGCCAGCTATCTCGGATACGCAGCGCGAGCGCCCGTGCTTGCTGCCACAGGTCGTTGCCCTGCACGGCCCCGGTGCGCTGCCATTGCGCGACCAGATCCGTCAGGAAGGGCACGCTGACAGACAGGCCGCCGTCGGCCAACACCGCGCTGCGCTGACCGCGCGGCCAGAGGACCAAGGCCGTGCGCTGGTAGATGCGCTCGAACGTGGCGCCCTCGTTGCCGGTGGCCTCCTCGAAGTCCGGCTCGATGTCTTCGAGATCAGCTAAGGCATCGGGCGGGCAGATCTCGTCATCGCTGAAGGGCAACGCACCCATGCCGGTCGCGCCGCCGGCCGGCCGCTGCCAGTGCTGCAACTGCCGGTGGGTTTCGTCGATCTCGCCGATCTCGTAGTCGGCCGACCCATAACGGCTATAACTCCCGGCATACTCTGCCCAGCCGCTCTCGGTGATATTGACCAGCGCGAGGTGCAGGTCGCAGTCGGCGACGCGGGCGGCACCGAGCACGACGCCCGCGACCGCCGCGTCCACCCCTTTGAGCGCGGAAAATCCAAGCTCCGCTTCGGTGTAGTCGTGTTCGAGCGGGTAGATCAGTTTGCGCGGCATGCCCGCTTCGTCGGCAGCGTTGCTCCAGCCGTGCAACAGCTCCGCGAGCGCCTGTTGTTCGGCATCGTGATCAGGCGCCGTCGGCAACGGTCCGCCGTTGCGGCGCAACAGGTTGTAGACCAGCGCGAGCCGGCAGCCGGCCTGAACCGGCAACACTTCGTACCGACAGTCCGCATAGAACGCGGCATAGGCGACCTCGGAGGGCTCTTCACGGCACAGGTCAAGGGAGACCTCCTGGCCCTTGTGGCGGATGAGCAGCTCGCCANCGCTATAGTCGGACGGCAGCACCAACACCAGCGTCGCGAACATGCCGGACGCCTTCTCGGTATCCCGATGGCTGATAAAGAAACTGCCGGTATCGTAGACCAGCAATTTGTACAGCTCCGCGTCCACCTCACCACTGACGCCGAGGCCCAGGGTCACCCGCCGAACGATCTGCGCTAGGTCGTCCGTCCACCGCTTACCCGCGATGTCGAGGCGCGCCGCGTCGATCTGCCAGGTGCGACGTACGTCGGTGTCCACCAAAGTCTCGGCGCCGCGGCCATAGGGCGCCCGCTCGGCCACCGCGATGAGCTGTTCCGCCTGGACTGGAAGCAACGGCAGCGCGACGGTGCCGACACCGTCCACGATCAAGCGCGGCGGATGCATGTCGACGGTCCCGGTGGCATAGAAATCGCCGGGACGCTGCACGCCGGAGAGCAGTTCGGCAACGGGCTGTTGCAGGTGAGTCAATGGTGGTGCCTATTAGGTGGCGGCTCGCAAATTCGTCGCGTCGGGGAATGTACTTTCGGATATTGCCGAGGCCGCGAAGCGCGGGGGCCGGTATTGTGCTATCACCCGCTGATTGCGTCCAATGCAAACAGACGATCTGAAAGGTGATGTAACTCTTGTGCAGATCGACGGAGATCGGCACCGTCGGAAGCGGATGCGCGCGCTCCGCTTCGATCAGCCAGCTCAGGTCGAGCGTGCCCTTTTGTCGCAGATCGATCCGCCACCGGGTCTGCTTCCAGCGTGGGGGACAGCCATTCCTGCCCGGCACTCGCGGACAGGCGCTTTCCTGGCTGCGATTGTGCCTTGCCACGCTTGCGCGGGAGGTCGGATAGCGCGAGATCGACCGTGACGTCGCAGCCCGCGACAACCGCGCTACGCGGGCCGAGGTGCCGCTTAACCGACACGTCTTCATCTTCCAGTTTCCCCTTGGCGCTAGCGGCGATGTGGGGCCACGGATTTGCCTGCCACAGCAGGTCGGCCAGCGGCCCGCCAGTCAGGGTGAGGTCGGACGAGAGATGGCGCCGCCGGGCTACCGCAACTTGCCGCTTCCGCTTCCGCGTCGGCCCGAATTCCCCGCTCTTCGCCTTTTGTCCTTCGGTATATTAATAAAGCATTAACTATTAACTTTAATCCAAACAACCAGCGTGTCCTTATCACTCTGAGTCCTCGTTGCCTTTGGCTGACATGCCTCCAGCTATTGACCGCAACGCCCCGTCGTTGGATCATCGTCGATCGTTTACCGGGGCGACTGTGTTACACATTTCAATAAGCCCTGCCCACCTAGGAGCGAAAAATCATGAGCCAACAAGAAGTCGTCTTACTTTCCGGCGTACGTACCGCAATCGGCGATTATGGCAGCGCGCTGAAAGACGTACCACCCACCGAGCTCGCGGCGCTGGTTGTGCGAGAGGCGGTTGCGCGCGCCGGTGTCGACGGAACCGATATTGGGGCCTGTGTGTTTGGCAACGTCGTGCACACGGAGCCTAAGGACATGTATCTATCGCGCGTGGCCGCGTTGAATGGAGGGCTCCCCGAATCCAGCCAAGCGTTCACGCTCAATCGGCTGTGCGGCTCGGGCCTGCAGGCGATCTGCTCCGCCGCCCAGCAGATTATGCTCGGCGACACCGATGGCGCCGTTGCCGGCGGCGCGGAGAACATGTCACGGGCGCTGTACGGCGCGCCCAGCGCACGCTGGGGCCAGCGCATGGGCAACGCCACGATGATGGACATGATGGTCGGCGCGCTGACCGATCCGTTCGATACCGTCCATATGGGCATCACCGCTGAGAACGTCGCGGAACGCTGGGGCGTCACCCGCGAGGACCAAGACGGCTTGGCGGTGGAATCCCACCAACGCGCGGCCGCCGCGCAGGCAGCCGGGAAGTTCAAGGATCAGATCTTGCCGGTGGAACTCAAGTCACGAAAAGGTTCGACCATGTTCGAGGTGGACGAACACGTGCGCGCCGACGCGTCCATCGAGGGCATGGCGAAGCTCCGCACCGCGTTCAAGAAAGAAGGCGGTACCGTGACCCCGGGCAACGCGTCCGGCATCAACGACGCCGCTGCCGCCGTCGTGCTGATGAGCGCCTCCGCTGCCGAGTCCCGCGGGCTTAAGCCGATGGCTCGGCTGGTGGGCTATTCGGTAGCCGGCGTCGACCCGAAGGTCATGGGCATTGGACCTGTGCCGGCCGTCGAGCGAGTGATGGCGCGGACTGGGCTGAAGGTTGGCGACATGGACGTGATCGAACTCAACGAGGCCTTCGCCGCGCAAGCCCTCGCCTGCGCCCGCGATCTAGAGCTGGACCCGGCCAAGGTCAACCCGAACGGCTCCGGGATCTCCCTCGGGCATCCGATCGGGGCGACCGGGGCCATCCTCACGGTGAAGGCCATGTACGAGCTGCAACGCACTGGCGGACGCTACGCCCTGATCTCCATGTGCATCGGCGGCGGCCAAGGTATCGCGGCGATCATCGAACGCGCGTAAGGCGCACGCCGGTCGTTTGTCACGAGGACGCAAGATTTCTTGCGTCCATCTTGGGATCGCTAGTCATCATCAGGGCAACCGGGGCAGCGAATCAGCTGCCCCGGTTGCCGTGTCTTTGACTTGGAAAGCTAACCCTCAGTCGTCTCGCGCCCCGTCTCCATCGAGCCGCGTGCTGTCGCCGGTGACCAACCTAGCGAGAGACCCCAGGTCATGCATGTCATCGTCATCGGCAGCGGCGTCATCGGCACCACCAGTGCCTACTCTCTGAGCCGGCTTGGGCACCGGGTCACCGTGCTCGATCGGCAACCGAGCGCGGGGCTCGAGACCAGCTTTGCCAATGCCGGGCAGGTGTCCCCCGGCTACTCGGCACCCTGGGCGGCGCCGGGCATTCCGCTCAAGGCACTGAAATGGCTCCTGTCGAAGCACTCGCCGCTGGTCGTCAATCCGCGCGTGGACTGGCCAATGCTGCGTTTCATCCTGATGATGCTGCGCAACTGCACGCGGCACCGCTACGCGCTCAACAAGCGCCGCATGCTACGCATCGCCGAGTACAGCCGCCGAGCCTTCGGCGAGCTGCGGGCCGAGACCGGTGTTCACTACGACGAGGGCACAGAGGGCACTCTACAACTGTTCCGCACCGCAGCGCAGGTGCGCCACGCCCGCGAGGACATGCTCATCCTCGCGCACAGCGGTGTGCCCCACCAACTGCTGGATCGGGACGGCTGCATCGCCGCCGAGCCGGCGCTGGCCAGGGTGAGCGAGAAGATTGCAGGTGGTTTGCGATTGCCGCTCGACGAGACCGGGGATTGCTTTGCCTTTACCGATCGCCTGAGTCACATCGCCGCGGACAACGGCGCCGATTTCCGGTTCGGGGTTAATGTACGGGGCCTGACAACGGGCAACGGACGCATCGACGGCGTCCAGACCGACCAGGGCCAGATCAGCGGCGATGCCTACGTACTTGCGCTGGGCAGCTACTCGCCGGCACTGCTGCACCCGCTTGGCATCGACCTGCCGGTGTATCCGGTCAAGGGCTACTCGCTGACACTGCCGGTGGTCGATCCAGATGCCGCGCCGCGCTCCACGATCATGGACGAGACCCACAAGGTCGCGGTCACCCGACTCGGCGAGCGCATCCGCGTCGCGGGCACCGCCGAACTAACGGGCTATGACCTGAAGCTGCCGCCAAAACGCCGCGGCACCGTCGCCCACGTGGTCTCGGACCTTTTCCCGGATGGCGGCGACCTCGACCGCGCCGAGTTTTGGACTGGCCTACGGCCGATGACACCGGACGGCACACCGGTGGTGGGGCCGACGCCCTACCCCAACCTGTTTCTGAATACCGGCCACGGGACCCTCGGCTGGACCATGTCCTGCGGTTCTGGCCGACTCGTCGCGGATCTGGTCAGTGGCCGGGCGCCGGAACTGGATATCGATGGCCTGACCTTGCAACGATACGCCCGCATGTAGCCTCGCGCACTTCGTGGTGTGCCGATCTCTAACATGTTCATCCCATCTTCATCCGCGTACCGACGAAAGCCGAAACAGGTCGACGGATGGCGCCTGGTCACCGACGCGGTGCACGTCGCCGGCGGGCGCATCCTGCTGCAACTCTGGCACTGCGGGCGCATGTCGCACGAATCCCTGCACCCAGGCCGGCAGCCGGTCGCACCGGTACACTGCGGTGTCGCCTTCACCGACTCCTGATCGCACTGACATCATGCATAGCGCCCCCGACCTCTTCTCGTTCCGCAAGCACTGGGCGCACAAGCTCGGCACCGCACCGGAGCTGCCCATGTCCCGCGCCGAGATGGAACTGCTCGGCTGGGACAGTTGCGACATCGTTATCGTCACCGGTGACGCCTATGTGGACCATCCGTCGTTCGGCATGGCCATCATCGGTCGGCTGCTGGAGGCGCAGGGGTTTCGTGTCGGCATCATCGCGCAACCGGACTGGACCTCGGCGGAGCCGCTGCGGGCGTTGGGGCGACCGAACCTGTTCTTCGGCGTCACCGCGGGCAACATGGACTCGATGGTAAACCGCTACACGTCGGATCGGCGCATGCGCTCCGACGACGCCTATTCGCCGGACGGTAAGGGCGGACTGCGGCCGGATCATTCCGTGGTGGTCTATGGCCAGCGCGCACGCGAGGCCTACAAGGACGTGCCGGTGGTCATCGGCGGCATCGAGGCCAGCCTGCGGCGCATCGCGCACTACGACTATTGGTCCGACAAGGTGCGCCGCTCGGTGCTGCTGGACGCCAAGGCGGACCTGCTGATCTACGGCAACGCCGAACGGGCCGTGGTGGAGTTGGCGCATCGCCTCGCCCGCAATGAGCCCATCGACAGCATCCGGGACATCCGCGGCACCGGCTTCATGCGCCGCGAACTGCCCGCGGACTGGACCGGCATCGACTCGACCGATGTCGACCAGCCCGGCCGCATCGAGCCGCATCCGGACCCCTATCAGGCCGAGCTGTCGACGACGGCGACCAGCGCCGCGCCCTGCAAAGATACCCATATCGACGCAAGGACCACCGCGCAACCCATCGTCTTCCACCGTAACCCGTCGCGCCGACCATCGGGACTGGATCGGGATCGCACCTATGTCCGCCTGCCGTCTTTCGAGCAAGTCCGCGGCGACGCGGTGCTGTACGCCCACGCGTCGCGGGTGTTTCACCAGGAGACCAACCCCGGCAACGCCCGCGTGCTGGTTCAGCGCCACGGCAACCGCGAGCTGTGGCTGAATCCGCCGCCGATCCCGCTGACCACCGCCGAGCTGGACCGCGTCTACGAACTACCCTACAGCCGCCGCCCGCACACCGGCTACGGCGACGCACGCATGCCGGCCTGGGAGATGATCCGTTTCTCGGTCAATATCATGCGAGGCTGCTTCGGCGGTTGTACCTTTTGCTCGATCACCGAGCATGAGGGACGGATCATCCAGAGCCGCTCGGAGCACTCCATCCTCAACGAGATGGCCGAGATCCGCGACCGCACGCCGGGCTTCACCGGCACCATCTCAGACCTCGGCGGCCCCACCGCCAACATGTGGCGGCTGGCCTGCAAAGACCCGAAGATCGAGTCCGCGTGCCGGCGCCCATCCTGCGTCTATCCGGACATTTGCGGCAACCTGAACACCGATCACGACCCGCTGATCCAGCTCTATCGCAAGGCGCGCGCCGTGCCGGGCATCAAGCGCGTGCTGATCGCCTCCGGCCTGCGCTACGACCTGGCCGTGCGCTCGCCTAGCTATGTGCGCGAGTTAGTCACACACCACGTCGGCGGCTATCTGAAGATCGCGCCCGAGCATACCGAGCAGGGGCCGCTGTCGAAGATGATGAAGCCGGGCATCGGCAGCTACGACCGCTTTAAACAACTGTTCGACCGCTTCAGCAAGGAGGCCGGCAAGGAACAATACCTGATCCCGTATTTCATCGCCGCCCACCCCGGCACCACCGACGCGGACATGCTGGAACTAGCGCTCTGGCTCAAACGCAACGGCTTCCGGCCGGACCAGGTGCAGGCGTTCCTGCCGACGCCGCTGGCGACGGCCTCGGCCATATATCATACCGGACTGAACCCACTGAAACGCCTTGGCCGCGACTCTGAGCAGGTGAGTGTCGTGCGCAAGCTTCGCCAACGCCGGCTGCACAAGGCCTTCTTGCGCTGGCACGACCCCAATAATTGGCCGCTGCTGCGCGAGGCGCTCAAGGCCATGGGCCGCGCCGACCTGATCGGCAACGGCAAGCGCCACCTCATCCCGA